>Ga0137430_1000278_pt1 | contig 14691 bp, 9 predicted proteins | sample EasRivERMZT754_2_FD_104651 | JGI IMG/M metagenome (GOLD analysis project Ga0137430, IMG submission 104651) | Soil microbial communities from meander-bound floodplain in the East River, Colorado, USA - East River MetaG ERMZT754_2 | ecosystem: Environmental > Terrestrial > Soil > Floodplain ...
CCTTCCCGGGCCGATACTTCAGGAGATAGTCATTACTACGTCATTTGAAAGTCTCGGCCTGTCGGCCGAGCTGCTCCGCGCTGTCGCCGAGCAAGGTTACACCGAGCCTACCCCCATCCAGGCACAGGCCATACCCATCGTGCTCTCCGGGCGCGACTTGCTGGGCGCCGCGCAAACCGGCACCGGCAAGACAGCCGGCTTCACGCTGCCGCTGCTGCAACGGCTGGCGACTGCCGGCAACGCCAGCGCTTCGCCCGCGCGGCACCCAGTGCGCGCCCTGATCCTGGTGCCGACCCGCGAGCTTGCGGCGCAGGTGAAGGACAGCGTGCGCGGCTACGGCCGGTTCCTGAAATTGCGCACGACCGTGATCTTCGGCGGCGTCGGCTTCAACCCGCAGGCCGACGAGCTGCGCCGCGGCGTGGATGTCGTCGTCGCGACGCCGGGGCGCCTGCTCGACCACGTGCAACAGCGCACGATCGACCTGCGCCATGTCGAGATCCTGGTGCTGGACGAGGCCGACCGCATGCTGGACATGGGCTTTATCCCCGACATCCGCCGCATCCTCGCACTGCTGCCGGCGAAGCGTCAGAACCTGCTGTTCTCGGCCACCTTCCCGGACGAGATCCGCAAGCTCGCCGGCTCGTTCATGCGCGACCCGGTGACCGTCGAGGTCGCGCCGCGCAACAAGCCGGTCGAACTCACTTCGCAGATCGTGCATCCGGTGGATTCGGGGCGAAAGCGTGAACTGCTCTCGCATCTCGTGAAGACCAACAACTGGCAACAGGTGCTGGTGTTCACCCGCACCAAGCACGGCGCGAACCGGCTTGCCCAGCAGCTCGAGCGCGACGGCATCGATGCCGACGCGATCCACGGCAACAAGAGCCAGGGCGCGCGCACGCGGGTGCTCAAGCGCTTCAAGGACAACGAGCTGCAAGTGCTGGTCGCAACCGACATCGCGGCGCGTGGACTCGACATCGAGGAACTGCCGCACGTGGTGAATTACGACCTGCCGCACGTCGCCGAGGATTACCTGCACCGCATCGGCCGCACCGGCCGCGCCGGCGCCTCGGGCGAGGCCGTCGCGCTGGTCAGCGGCGAAGACCGGCCGTTACTGGCCGCGATCGAGCGCCTGATCAACCGGCGCATCGAGCAGAAGGTCATTGCCGGGTTCGAGCGCGGAACGGGACCCCAGGCATCGGCGCAACCACATGAGCCGCAGCGCCACGAGCGCGGGCGGCAGGGCGCGGGGCAGTCGCGTCACCGCAGCGGCAATGGTGGCAACGGCGGCGGCAACCGCCAGCAGCAGAACAACCGGCAGGAACGCCAGCACGAACCGCGCGCTCCCGGGCAGGCGCCGCAACAGCAACACGGGCAGCGCAAGCAGCAACGCCCGCATCAGCACTCGCAGGCCCAGCCGCACGCGCCAAGGCGCCAACCGGCGCACGGTGACCAGGGTGAAGACCGGCAACCCTCTCCGGAGCGTGCCGGAAACCAGGCGTTTCCGGGATTGCTGGGCGGGCTCGGGCGCAGAATATTCGGCCGCGGATCGCGCTGAAGCCGCCGCGCAGCAGAAGCAAGGCAAGCCGCCTGCGGCAGATCCGCCGGCGGTTTTGCTTTCTGCGACCGGCGGCGCGGTCTTAACAAGATTACGACGAGCGATTCCGCGCGTGGATATCGCAGGCTCCCGGGAGTATCATTCACTTCCTCGGTTCCGTTTACTGTTCACCGTTCACCGTTCACGGCTCACCGCTTCATGAAGCTCAACGACACCGGTCTGGCGATGCCGCCGCAGCAGGTCACTCTCGACGTGCTGCTGGAGAAATACGCCAAGGGCGGCGAGAAGAACGTCGAAGACGTGCGCCGCCGCGTCGCGCGCGCGCTCGCGGCGGTCGAGAAGGACCCCGCGCGCTGGGAGCCGGTGTTCTACGCGGCGCTGGAGAGCGGCTTCATCCCCGGCGGACGCGTCAATTCCGCGGCGGGCACGCCGCTCCAGGCGACGCTCATCAACTGTTTCGTGCAGCCGGTGGGCGACTCGGTCTCGGAAACGGTGGACGGCAGGCCCGGCATCTACGTCGCGCTCATGGAGTCGGCCGAGACCATGCGCCGCGGCGGCGGCGTCGGCTACGACTTCTCCGCCATCCGGCCGAAGGGCGCCCGGGTGCGCGGCACCGACAGCACCGCCAGCGGCCCGGTTTCCTATATGCGCGTCTTCGACAAGAGCTGCGAGACGGTGGAATCCGCCGGCTCGCGCCGCGGCGCGCAGATGGGAATACTGCGCTGCGACCATCCCGATATCGAGGATTTCGTCCACGCCAAGGACCACGGCGAGCTGAAGAATTTCAACGTCAGCGTGGCGGTAACCGACGCCTTCATGCGCGCGGTCGAATCCGACGGCGGTTGGGAGCTCGTGCACAAGCAGCCGCCCGCGCCGGACTTCGACGGCGAATCGCGCCAGCGCGCCGACGGCCTGTGGGTCTACCGCAGCCTGCCGGCGCGCGAGCTGTGGCGGCAGATCATGGAATCCACCTACGATCACGCCGAGCCGGGCGTGTTCTTCGTGGACCGCGCCTACACCGACAACAATCTCTCGTACGTCGAGAATATCGAGGCCACCAACCCGTGCGTGACCGCTGATACATGGATCATGACCGGCGAAGGGGCCCGCCAGGTTCGTGAACTCGTTGGTCGACCTTTTACCGCAATCCACCGTGGGCGCGGTTACCGAACGACCTCAGCGGGATTTTTCCCAACAGGACACAAACCAATACTCTGCGTGGATACGCGCGAAGGTCACAGGTTGCGCGTAACCGGAGACCACCTGATCACGCGGGCGACGCATCGCAGCCGCTACCTCATCGAGGCGGAATGGGCGGCGGTCTCCGATCTCAAGCCTGGAGACGAGATTCTGCTGCACGACCATCGTGCCCTTGCTGGCTGGCCCGGCGCACACACCGAAGCCGAAGGGTATCTGCTTGGGATGCTGATTGGCGATGGGTGGCTCACGGAAGACAAGGCGGTGCTCGCGGTATGGGACGCGCAGGCACGGCAGGAAGCGAACGGCAAGTGGATCTTCTCGCCGGGAATCGCAAGCATGATGAACGCTGCCGAACGCGCAGCATGGACATTGCCACATCGCAGCGACTTCCGAGGCTGGCAAAGCGTCGTTGCGGGGGGTAGAACGACCGAACTACGGTTACAACTTACCTCGTTACGTGACCTCGCCCTATCGCTCGGAATGCGCCCTGGCGCCAAGCGGATCACGGACCAGCTGGAGAAATGCTCGTCAGATTTCTGCCGTGGACTGCTGCGCGGCCTGTTCGATACCGACGGATCGATTCAAGGAACTCAGGAAAAAGGTGTGAGCGTTCGCCTGACGCAGGTCGATAATGAGAATCTGGTGCGGGCCCAGCGGCTTCTGCTGCGGCTCGGCATAGTTTCAACCATCTACAAGAACAGGAAGCCTGCCGGACTCCGGTTGCTTCCCAACGGAAAGGGCGGCGTCGCGCAATATCCGATACAGGCGTTGCACGAGCTCGTCATCAGCGGCGAGAATCTCCTTCGCTTCGAGCAGGTTGTCGGATTTGACAATGCAGAGAAGGCAGAGCGGCTGCGATACTTGCTGTCGTCGTATCGGCGAAGTCTCAATCACGAAGGCTATACTGCGACGGTCGAGTCTGTGACGGAGGACGGAACGGAAGACGTGTTTGATGTCACTGTCGCCGAAGTAAGCGCCTTCGACGCCAATGGGTTTTGCGTTCACAACTGCGGAGAACAACCCCTACCGCCTTACGGCTGTTGCTGCCTCGGCAGCGTGAACCTGACGCCGTTCGTGCGCGACCCGTTCGGCGCGAAGGCGCGCTTCGACTTCGACGCCTTCGGGAAAGTGGTGCGTCCCGCGGTGCGCATGCTCGACAACGTGCTCGACGCGACCGTGTGGCCGCTCAAGCAGCAGCAGGAAGAGGCGCGCGCCAAGCGCCGCGTCGGACTCGGCTTCACCGGGCTGGGCGATGCGCTCATCATGCTGGGACTGCGCTACGACACTGAAGAGGCGCGGCGCATGGCGGCGAAGATCTCCGAGATCATGCGCGACGAGGCGTACGCGGCCTCCATCGAGCTTGCCCGGGAGAAGGGCGCTTTCCCGCTGTTCGACGCCGCGCAGTACCTCGCGGCACCGCGTTTCGCCGCGCGCCTGCCGGAGAAGTTGCAGAGCGAGATCCGCAAGCACGGCATCCGCAACAGCCACCTGCTGTCGATCGCGCCCACCGGCACCATCTCGCTCGCCTTCGCCGACAACGCCTCCAACGGCGTCGAGCCGCCCTTCTCCTGGACCTACCAGCGCAAGAAGCGCATGGCCGACGGCTCGATGAAGACCTACGACGTCGAGGACCACGCATGGCGGCTCTACCGCAACCTCGGCGGCGCCATGGACCAGTTGCCGCCCGCCTTTGTCACCGCCATGGACATCTCCGCGCTCGACCACATGCGCATGGTCGCCGTGGTGGCGCCGTACGTGGACTCGGCGATCAGCAAGACCGTCAACGTGCCCGAGGACTATCCCTACGAGCAGTTCCGCGATCTCTACCTGGAGGCGTGGAAGGCAGGGCTGAAGGGCATCACCACCTACCGCCCCAACAAAGTGCTCGGCGCCGTGCTATCGCTTGCGCCCGCGCCCACGCCAGAGGCCGAGCAGCCGAACGACCTCGACACCAGCGCCGACCGCCGCATCCGGCTGGAAGCCGCGCCGCAGCCCGCGCTGTCGAGCCTGCGCTGGCCGGGGCGGCCGAAGCTCGCCGCCGGCAATCCGTCGTGGACCTACATGGTCGAGCATCCAGCCGGCCCCTTCGCGATCTTCGTCGGCCACGTCGAGAACGCCGACCCGCACCCGTTCGAGGTGTGGGTCAACGGCGCCGAGCAGCCGCGCGGCCTGGGCGCGGTCGCCAAGACGTTGTCGATGGACATGCGCGCGCAGGACCGGGCCTGGCTCCGGATGAAGCTCGAGATACTCGCGCGCACCGCCGGCGACGACGCCTTCGACTGCCCGATGCCGCCCTACGGCGAGCCGCAGCGCGTACCGAGCCTGGTGGCGGCGTTTGCGCGCATCGTGCGCTACCGGGTGGACGAGCTGGGCGCGCTGGCGAGGCGCGACGGCCCCTCCCCCGTGCTCGACGCCCTGTTCGCGAAAAAGGAACCCAAGACCGGCACTGGCGGCACGCTGTCATGGACGGCGGACGTGCACAATCCGCGCGCCGGCGATGATTTCGTGCTGATCCTGAAGGAACTGCAGCTGCCCGGCGGCCAGCGCCGGCCGTACTCGGTGTGGATGGCGGGCGAATACCCGCGCGCGCTCGACGGGCTGTGCAAGCTGCTGTCGCTCGACATGCGCGTGATCGACCCGGCCTGGATCGGCATGAAGCTGCGCAAGCTCCTCAACTACGGCGAGCCGCTCGGTGACTTCATGGCGCGCGTGCCGGGCGAGAACCGCCAGCAGAATTTCCCCAGCACCCTCGCCTACGTCGCGCGCCTCATCATCCACCGCTTCGCCATGCTGGGCGTGCTCGATGAACGCGGCTACCCGGTGAACGAGATGGGGGTGCTGGAAATTCCCGAGGACGACCGCGTGCAGGCGCGCGCCCCGTCCTACCGCGCGCTGCATGGCAGAAAATGCCTGGAGTGCGGCAACTCGGCGGTGATCCACAAGGACGGCTGCGAGTTCTGCACCGCGTGCGGCGCCATCGGCGCCTGCGGCTGACGCGACAGGCGCCGGACCGGCGCAAAGCGTTTATCTGAAAGCGTCGGGCAGCCTGGTTTTCTCCATTTCCGCCGTCGTTTGCTGCAGGTTCTTCGCTACCCGCGCGCTTGCCTTGGCGACGATGTCTTCGGCGATCAACGTTTCCTTGCCGACGAACGGCGCAATCCTCTTCTGCGACGCGGCGAACGATTCGAGCAGCTTGCCGGATACCTCGGCAGCGGTGGTGTAAGCGCGCAGATCCTGGTTGACGCGCTCGCGTGCCTGGACCGCGTCCTGGACCCAGGCGCCGGAACGGCTGCGCGAGCGCATGTGCTCGAGCAACGCCTGGGAGCTGTTGTCCAGCCGCGCGCGGTAGCGGTTGACGTCGGCCAGCTTCTTGAGGATTTCCCGGCTCGTGATCAGGTAATCATCCGCGGCGTCCACCAGCGCCTGGTTGCCCGAGGCATGCATGGCCTTGAGCGTCTTCAGACCCTTGTCCGCCACGGCGGCCTCGTCGTCAAGGGTGGACATGCGGCGGGTGCGGCTTGCCGGAGGTGATGCCGCCTCGGCAATCAGCGACTGGCGCAGCCGATCGGCGATGTCGGCAATCAGCGCCACCGTCATTTGCTGCGTTTCGCGTTTCTGGTGCGAGCCGTAAGCCCAGTAGCCGAGTCCAACCGCCACCAGAGTGGCAACGGCTATGACGGAAGTCTTGTTGGCAGTCATGAGGTTCTCCACCGTGATTCCCAATGGTACGGTGGTTACTCGCCGTCCGGAAGGGGGAAATCCCGGTTCGAGCCGCGATTCCGGCTTGGCAGCTTGTCGGGCTTGCGCCCCGACAAGCTGCCAGTAGCTCGACATGCTGCCCGCGCGGAATTTGACCGGCACCGGTGGCGGGGGCATATTGGCCGGACACGGGAGGTTTGCGCATGTCGATTGCCTGGAACGCATTTACCCCGGCCACCGCGCTGATCGGCGGCGCGCTGATCGGCGCCGCTGCTGCGGCCTTCGTGGTCTTCAACGGCCGCATCGCCGGCGTGAGCGGCATCCTCGGCGGGCTCCTGAGGCCCGCGCGCGGCGACATCGCGTGGCGCGCGGCCTTCGTCGCGGGCCTAGTCGCTGCGCCGCTCGCGTATGGAGTGTTCGCCGCCTTGCCGGCGATCCGCGTCGATACCGACATTGCCGTCCTCATCGTCGCCGGGTTGCTGGTGGGGGTCGGCACCCGCTACGGTTCCGGGTGCACGAGCGGCCATGGCGTGTGCGGCATCTCGCGCCTGTCGCCGCGTTCGATCGTCGCGACGCTCGCATTCATGGCCGCGGGCTTCGCGACCGTCTTCGTCACCCGGCACCTTCTTTAAGGCGCTCCATGTATACAGCCGCTTCCTTTCTTGTAGGCCTCGTGTTCGGACTCGGCCTGATCGTCGCCGGGATGGCGAACCCGGAGAAAGTGCTCGGTTTCCTGGATCTGGCCGGCGCGTGGGACCCCTCGCTTGCCCTGGTGATGGCGGGCGCGATTGCGGTGGGCTCGGGCGCGTACGCGTTGATGCGGCAGAGAGCCCGGACGCTCCTCGGCGCGCCGGTGCGGCTGCCGGTGGAGCGCGCTATCGACCGGCCGCTCGTCCTCGGCAGCCTCGTGTTCGGAGTGGGTTGGGGCCTGGCCGGCATCTGCCCGGGGCCGGCACTGGTCCTCGCCGGCTACGGCGCGATCAAGGGACTGGTGTTCCTGGCCGCGATGCTCACCGGCAGCGCTGTGTTCGAACTCCTTATGCAAAACCGCCCGCACGAAGAAGAAGGTAACAGGCGGTGAAACCTCATATCCAGCCACCGCGCATGCCCATCGCAGGCCAATAGGATTCGAACTGTAGTTCAATATAAGGAGTTTGTCGGGCCAGAATTCGACAATCTCCTCACGCGACGGCGTCCAGCTGCTCCTGCAGCGCGAGCCACTCGGCTTCAAGTTCCGCGAGTTCCTTGGCGACGTAGGCCTGGTCGAGCACGAGCGTTTTCATGGACTCCTTCCTGTCGTCCCCGTACAGGACGGGGTCGGCCAGCTGCGCATCGAGCGCAGCCTTCCTGGCGTTCAGCTTCGTCATCTGCTCGTCCAGCCGCTGGAGGCGCGCTTCGAGCGGCTTGCGCGCGGCCGACTGGCGCTGGCGTTGCTCCGCCCCCTGGCGCTTCTGCGCGCGGCGGTCCGCCGGCGCGGTGGTGGCAGGCTGCACCGGCGCGCTCTTCATCGCCCCTGGCAGCGGCACGGACCGCACCGCGGGCAACTGCACCGCTTCATTGCCCGAGGCGGCATCGACCGCCGCATTCGTTGAGCCGAGCTTGGTCTTGAACAGCCAGTCGCGGTAATCGTCGAGGTCGCCATCGAATTCCTGCAAGCGGCCGTCGGCAACGATCAGGAACTGGTCGGTGGTGGCGCGCAGCAGGTGCCGGTCGTGCGACACCAGCACCAGCGTGCCTTCGAACTGCGCCAGCGCCACCGTCAGCGCCTCGCGCGTCTCCAGATCGAGGTGATTGGTCGGCTCGTCGAGCAGCAGCAGGTTCGGACGCTGCCATACGATCATGGCCAGCGCGAGACGCGCTTTCTCGCCGCCGGAGAAATCCTCGATCGGGCTGAGCGCCATCTCGCCGGGAAAGTTGAAGCCGCCGAGGAAATTGCGCAGGTCTTGCTCGCGGACGCCCGGCGCACCGCGCGCGAGATTCCACAGCGGCGACTCGTCGTGGCGCAGCATCTCCAGCTGGTGCTGCGCGAAGTAGCCGACCGCCAGCCCCTTGTTAAGTGTCACGGTCCCGGAGAGCGGCGCCAGCTCGCCGGCGATGGTCTTGATCAGCGTGGATTTCCCGGCGCCGTTGATGCCGAGGAGCCCATAGCGCTGGCCGCTGCGCAGCGAGAAGCGGATGCCGCGCACGACGGTCCTCATGTTCCGATCCTGCGGATCGTTCTCCATCCGGTATCCGGCGTCCACGTCTTCCAGCGTGAGCAGCGGGTCGGGCGCCTTCAGCGGGTCGCGGAACTCGAACGAGAACGGCGCGGACACGTGCAGCGGCGCGAGGTCCTCCATCCGCGCCAGCATCTTCATGCGGCTTTGCGCCTGCCGCGCCTTGGTTGCCTGCGCGCGGAAGCGGTTGATGAACGACTCGAGGTGAGCGCGCTCGCGCGCCTGCTTCTCGATCAAGCCCGCCGCCAGCACCACCGCCGCGGCGCGCTGGCGCTCGAAGTCGGAATAGTTGCCGGAATAGCGCTTGAGCTTCTTGTTGTCGATGTGCACCACGACGTTGACCACGCCGTCGAGAAAATCGCGGTCGTGCGAAATGATGACCAGTGTGCCTTCATAGCGCTTGAGCCATTCCTCCACCCACAGGATGGCGTCGAGGTCGAGGTGGTTGGTTGGCTCGTCGAGCAGCAGCAGGTCGGAAGGGCACATCAGCGCCTGCGCAAGGTTCAACCGCATGCGCCAGCCGCCGGAGAAGCTCGCCACCGGTTCATTCATCTGCTCGTGCGAGAAGCCGAGCCCGTGCAGCAGTTGCTCCGCGCGCGAGCGCACCGTATAGGCATCCGCGTCGCCCATCGCGGCGTGCAGTTCACCGATACGGATGCCATCATCCGCGGCTTCGGCGTCCGCCAGCTCGCTCTCGAGCCGGCGCAGCGTGGTGTCGCCGTCGATCGCGTACTCGAGCGCCGGGCAGTCGAGCGCGGACGTCTCCTGCGCCACGTGCGCGACGCGCCAGCGCGCCGGGAAATCCACCTCACCCTGGTCGGCGTGCAGTTCGTCGCGCAGGACCGCGAACAGGCTCGACTTGCCGGAGCCGTTCGCGCCGATCAAGCCGATCTTGTCGCCGGGATTGAGGGAGACGTCGGCGCCTTCGAGCAGCACCTTGGCGCCGCGCCGGAGCGTGACCTGGGACAGGCGGATCATCAGGACGCTATCGCCGCGCTGCCTACGCGACCGGGTGCGAGTGGAACACCAGCCCGGCGTGCTCGCGCAGGGAGTGGAAACGGATCCTGGGCCAGTGCTCGTGCGCAACCTCGAGTTCCGCCTTGTGCGCGGCGAGGAAGGCCGGCGCCTCCACGGCGTCGTGCGCCACGCGGTGGGCGTTGGCCTCGATGAAGCGCTTCATGTCGAGCGGGTCGTCCGCCGTCACCCAGCGCGCCATCGTGTAGCGTGCCGGCACCAGGCGCGGCTCGCACCCGTACTCGTGGCGCAGCCGGTGCGCGACCACTTCGAACTGCAGGTTGCCGACGGCGCCCAGCAGCAGCATGCCGCCCGCGACCGGGCGAAATACCTGGATCGCGCCTTCCTCGCCGAGCTGCGCGAGCCCGGTGCGCAGCTGCTTGCTGCGCAACGGGTCGGCGATCTCCACCGTCTGGAACAGCTCGGGCGCGAAGAACGGCAGCCCGGTGAACTGCAGCTCCTCGCCCTCGGTCAGCGTGTCGCCCAGCTGCAGCACGCCATGGTTCGGTATGCCGATGATGTCGCCGGCCCAGGCGTCTTCCACCACCTCGCGGCGCTGCGACAGGAACGACACCACGTTGTTGGGGCGAAACTCCTTGCCGGTGCGGCAGTTCGTGAGCCGCATGCCACGCTCGAAATGGCCCGAGCACACGCGGATGAACGCCACGCGGTCGCGGTGTCCCGGGTCCATGTTGGCCTGGATCTTGAACACGACGCCGGAGAACTTCGGCTCCATGGGATCGACAGTGCGCTGAAGCGCCCGGCGCGGCCGCGGCGGCGGCGCGAATTCCAACAGTGCTTCGAGCACTTCCTTGACGCCGAAGTTGTTGACGGCCGAGCCGAAGAACAGCGGCGTCTGCTTGCCGGCAATGAATGCTTCGCGGTCCCACGCCGGCGAAACGCCCTGGACCAGCCCCATATCCTGGCGGGCGTGGGCAAAGACGTCGCCGAAGCGCGCGCTGCACTCGGGATTGTCGATGCCCTGGATGATCTCGTCGGCGCCGCCGACGCGGTCCGCGCCCGGCCGGAACACGCGCATGCTGTCGCCGCGCAGGTTGAACACGCCCTTGAACGTCTTGCCCATGCCCACCGGCCAGGTGCATGGCACCACCGGCATCTCGAGCGTGCGCTCGATCTCGTCCACCAGGTCGAGCGGCTCGCGCACCTCGCGATCCATCTTGTTGACGAAGGTGATGACCGGCGTCGCCTGCGCGCGGCACACCTGCAGCAGGCGCAGCGTCTGCGGCTCGATGCCGTTGGCGGCGTCGATCACCATCAGCGCGGCGTCCACCGCGGTCAGCACGCGGTAGGTGTCCTCGGAGAAATCGCGGTGGCCCGGCGTGTCGAGCAGGTTGATGACGCAGTCCCCGTACTCCATCTGCATCACCGAGCTCGCCACCGAGATGCCGCGCTGCTTCTCGATTTCCATCCAGTCCGAGGTCGCGTAGCGCGAGGCCTTGCGCGACTTCACGCTGCCCGCAATGTGGATCGCGCCGGCGTACAGCAGCAGCTTTTCCGTCAGCGTCGTCTTGCCCGCGTCCGGGTGCGAGATGATCGCGAAGGTGCGCCGCCGCGATACTTCCTGGTCCATGTTCATGGTAACTGCCTATATGGGGTCTGCCGGCGTTCCCGGCAAGCCACGAAAGGCGCGCATCATACGTGGTTTTTCCAATTAAATCAATACGATGTAACAGCGGGGGCGGCCGGCAAACCTGCGGCCCCGATGCCGCTGATGAGTGATGAGTGATGGGCGAAGAGTTTTTCCCGCGTGTTGAACGGCGGCGGCTCCGTCCGTTCCAACACGCGGACTTGAACCGGCGCGTGCGTCCGGTTTAAGGGTTAGTATCCGGTTTCCGAAAACAGGGAGATACACATGCAAGTCCGCAGTGAAGTGATCCAGCAGCCGGCCGGCGTGCCCGCCGGAATCGTATTCACCGGCTGCGGCCTGGCCGCTGCCGCGCGGCCGCAGTCCGCAGCCCGGAAGCCGGGCAAGACGAAGGCGAAGCCAAAGGCGGCCGGCGGGCGCCGCGAGGTGAAAGTAGGCGGCCGCCGCGTGAAGACGATAGACGTCCACGCCCACTGCGTGATCCCTGAGGCGCTCGATCTGTTGGGGTTGAAGGCGAACGAACAACGCGGCCCGGGAATCTCCGAGGTCGGCGCGCGCCGCCTGCGCGAGATGGACGAGCAGGGCATCGACGTCGAGGCGCTCAGCATCAATCCGCAGTGGTACAGGGCGGAGCGCGATCTCGTGACGAAGGTGATCCAGATCCAGAACGAGCGGCTCGCCGAGTTCTGCGAGACCTGGCCGGACCGCTTCGTGGCGTTTGCGTCGGTTGCGCTGCAGTATCCGGATCTGGCGGTCGAGCAGCTCGTGCATGGCGTGAAGAAGCTCGGGCTGCGCGGTGCCGCCGTCGGCGCGAGCGTCGCCGGCAGGGAATTTTCCGACCCGATGTTCCACCCGTTCTGGGCCAAGGCCGAGGAGCTGGGCGTGCTGATCTTCATCCACCCGCAGAGCACGCCGCAGCTGGAGAGCCGGTTCAAGGGCAATGGCTGGCTGGCCAATACCATCGGCAACCCGCTGGACACCACCATCGCGCTGTCGCACCTGATCTTCGAGGGCACGCTTGACCGCTTTCCCAGGCTCAAGATCTGCTCCGCTCACGGCGGCGGTTTCCTGCCGTCCTACGCGCCGCGCTCGGACAATTGCCTGCGCGTCGCGCCGGATATGGACACCGGCGTCAAGCTGAAGAAGAGGCCGACCGAGTACCTGCGGCAGATGTACTACGACACGCTGGTGTTCACCAACGAGGCGCTGCGGCACCTGGCGGCGGAAGTCGGCTCGGACCGGCTCGTCATCGGCACCGACCATCCGATCCCGTGGCAGAGCGAGTCGGTGGACCACATCCTCAAGGCGCCCGGCTTCACCGACAAGGAGAAAATCGCGATGCTCGGCGGCACGGCGGCGAAGCTGCTTGGCATAAAAATCTAGCCCGGCCGGCGGCTGGGCGGTGATGAAGTGACGAGGTGACGCAGTGATGAAGTGACGCGGTGACGCGGTGGTGAAGTGACGCACTAACTTCAGCGAGGCGCGGGATGGGCAACGGGACACAGTCGAATCACGACTCACGAATCACGATTCATACAGTACTGACCGGCCCGATCCTCGCCGCGCTGCTGGCGGTCGCGGCGCCGCCGGGCCGCGCGGCGGCGCCGGCGTGGAAGCCGGAGCGGGCCGTGGAGTTGATCGCCCTCAACGCGCCCGGCGGCGGCTCCGACCGGATTCTGCGCATCATGGCGAACGTCCTGCAGGAGCGGCGCGACCTCGGCGTGCCGGTTGCCGTGGTCAACAAGCCGGGCGGCGGCGGCAGCGTAGCGTTTGCCTATCTCAATCAGCGCCCGGGCGACGGCCACTACCTCGTGCTCTCGTCCAAGGCGATCATCACCAACAACATCGTCGGGCAGGGGCCGAGCTTCACGGAGTTCACCTGCCTGGCGAGCCTGTTCGCCGAATACATCTCGGTCACGGTCCGGCCCGATTCGCCGATCAAGGACGGCCGCGAGCTGATCGAGCGCCTGAAAAAAGATCCCGCGGCGCTGAGCTTCGGCATCGCCACGAGCCTCGGCAATTTCAACCACCTGGGGGCGGCGGCGGCGCTCAAGGCGGCCGGGGTGGACCTGAAGAAGGTGCGCACTGTGGTCTTTCAGTCGGGCGGCGCCGCGACCACGGCGATGCTGGGCGGGCACATTGACGTCGTCCCGATCACGGCGGCGTTTGGCGCCTCGCTCCTCAACAACAAGCAGGTGCGGCTGCTCGCGGTGACTGCGCCCGGCCGCCTGCGCGGCGCGCTCGCCGAGGTGCCGACGTGGCGCGAGCAGGGATACGAGGCCGTGGTGTCGAACTCGCGCAGCATGGTCGGCCCGCGAGGCATGACCGAGGCGCAGGTCGCCTACTGGGAAGCGGCGCTGCGACGCATGAGCGAATCCGAGGAGTGGAAGAAAGAGCTCGAGGCGAACTTCTGGTCGAGCGAGTTCATGGGGGGCGCCGACATGCGCAAGTCCCTGGAGCGGGACAATGTTGTGCTGCGGGCGTTTCTGGTTGATCTCGGTTTGGCAAAGTGACTGGAACCCGCTTCAATATTAGCCACGGAATCACACGGAATCACACGGACAAGAACCCAAAAGGAGAAACAGCATGCAACGCAAGGACATCAAGGTGCGCGCGCAAGCGGGCGGCGAGTTCGACTGCTACCTGGTCACGCCCGACGCGCAAGGCAAGGTTCCAGGCATCGTGCTCGCATCCGCGGTGCACGGCGTGGACAAAGACATTCGCGCGATCGCCGACGAGTTTGCCGCGGCCGGCTACATCGCGGCGGCGCCCGACCTGTTCTGGCGCTCGATCCCGGGCCCGCTGGGCCGCGACGACGATCGCACCAAGCAGCGCTCGCAGCCGCGCCTCGAGAAGATCAGGGCGGGCGAAGCCGACATGGCAGACACCCTGGCCGAGCTGCGCCGGCTGCCCCAATTCAACGGGCGCGCCGTGGCGATGGGCTTCTGCTACGGCGGCCCGTACGCGATCCTCGGCCCGAAGCGCCTCGGCTACGCCGCCGGCGTCTCCTGCCATGGCACGCAGCTGAAGGATTTTATCAAGGATCTCGACGGCGTCGGCCAGCCGGTCTGCATCATCTGGGGCGACCAGGACCACGCGGCGCCGCCTGAAGTGCAGGAGGCCTATCGCGGCGTGCCCTCGCGCATGAAGAATGTGGAGGTGCACATTTTCCCGGGCGTGCTCCACGGCTACATGATGAAGGACAACACCAAGGCGTACCATCGGAAGACAGTCGAATTTTCGATGGGGCGCGCGCTCGCGATACTCGGCGGGCTGCGCGGTGGGGAGCAGCAGCGGCGCAGGGTCTCATGAACCTACAAATAGCTTCTTGCCACAGAGAACACATTTCTCTGTGACCTCGGTGGCTGAATTGTAGGTATAGGGGTGAACGGTTACGAAGC
>Ga0137430_1000281_pt1 | contig 14514 bp, 8 predicted proteins | sample EasRivERMZT754_2_FD_104651 | JGI IMG/M metagenome (GOLD analysis project Ga0137430, IMG submission 104651) | Soil microbial communities from meander-bound floodplain in the East River, Colorado, USA - East River MetaG ERMZT754_2 | ecosystem: Environmental > Terrestrial > Soil > Floodplain ...
GATTCCACTCCGCTTGAGACATCCACGCCATAAGGGCGCACTTGCCGAATCGCTTCGGCAACACTCTCGGCCATCAATCCTCCCGCGAGAATGATTGGGTGCCCCAACTTTTTCGCGGTCACAGCCAGCTCCCAGTTGAACATGGCACCCGTGCCTCCGTGCTTATCTGAAACGTAGCTGTCCAGCAACCAGGCGGCGGTGTGATATCGGGGCAAGGCGTTCAGCGAATCCGCATTCTGCACCCGAAAGGCTTTGATGACCGGCAGCGAGAGCTTCTGACAAAACCCCGGCGATTCGTCGCCATGCAATTGCACCGTGTCCAGGCCACAGTCCGCAACAGCTTGGCGGATGAACTCCTCGCTGGCATTTACAAACACGCCCACCTTCGTGACCAACGGCGGCAGTTGCCGAATGATGTTCGCCGCCACGGCCATCGACACGTGACGCGGGCTCGGTTCATAAAACATGAATCCCAGCGCATCCGCGCCGGCATCGACCGCCATGAGGGCGTCTTCGAGATTGGTGATCCCGCAAATCTTGATTCGCAAAGTCATTCGAGCGCCCTCCAATCTGCACAACTTTTCGCCAAGGGCAAGGCGGCTTCTGACCGCATCGGTTGTCACTCGCGCAAAGTAAATCGGCCTTTCCACTCGACGCGATAAGCGCGGCAATGGGTCAGCAACGTGCAATCCAGCTCAAGGCTGTCGCCCGGTTGAAGCCGGTCTTGGCCGAACAGTTTCGCCGGAATTTCCAGCGCGGCAATGTTGCGCACATTCAGGTCCACGCCGGAAAGGTTCTCGATGCGCACGCGCGGCTCGCTTAAAAGTGGTTCGCGTCCAGCCCCGATGCGCGCGCGCATGATTTCACGCCCGTTGATCTGCACCGTCCACAAGGCCCGATCACTTTTGGGCACGGAGGAACCGCGATAATAGGCCGACTCAACGATGTCGAGCGCGTAAAGGCCGAGATAAAGGGCCCGTTCGTTCCAACACGCGTAGAGGTCGGCCAACGGATTCTCCGAGGCGCATTTGACAAAGCCGCGCTCGCGGTCCCAATGCTTGAGCGCCCGGGTGGGATTAAAGTCCGCAAAAGGATCGCCGGGCGCGGGTGGGATGCCGGATGAGGCGTCCGGTCGTGTCGTGGCTGGTTGAGCCTTGAGTTGTTCCGCCTCCAACGTGGTGAACATTCCCGTGAGATGGTCGTAAGGCCGGTCGTTGATATCCACGAGACCGAAGTTGAAGTTTTCACCGTCTTCGCGTCCGCGCTGAGGCTCATCGTGAAATTGAAACCAATCCGCTCCCAGAACGTAGGGCAGCCGTGTGAGCCCCAGCAGCGTGTTGCGAGCGGCCTCGGCGCGCTCGGATTGGTTCGTCACGACGGGATAGATGCCATGCGTATTCCGGTTACCGCTGCGGTTGTCAGCCGCAGCGAGATAAAATTCGCTGATCAGAATGGGTTTACCGGTGAGGATATGAAGTGTATCGAGATAACACCGCAGAAAGCTGCCGTCGTTCCACGATGCATTGAGATTGCTCGAAGCGACGTCCACGTAGCGGGCCGACGCGCGCGCGACTTCCGGATAGTAAAAGGATTGGTAGCGGTCGCCTAGAAACAGCGCCCGCGAGTCGTATTTGCGAATGATATCGCGCATGAGCTCGTAATAGCGCTCGGCCAGCATCTCCAAAAAGCGGCGCATGGTGTGAATGGCGTTGCTGCCGGACTTGAGATACAACATGCCGCTGCGCTGGAGTTGCCTCCAATTCTCAGCGCCTTCCGGCTCAAAGTCCTGGCGCAGCTTGTTCCAGTCGTTTTGGTAAACGTCGCGCAGGAGGCGAATCAACCGCTGGCGCTGTTCACTCGAAGCCGGCTGTTCCAGGGTCATCTTCCAAAGGGTTGCGTTCCACCAGCCCAATTCGTTGTCGCTGTAATAACCGATCACACGCGGGTCATCGCGGAGCGGCAGTATCTTCTCGCGCGCGACGCCTTCCATGCGGCGGATGTTCTTCGGATGCCACATGTCCCACCACGGCGCGCCGGCAGTCGAGCCGACGTGCAAGACAGGAGTCAGGTAAAGGGCCTGCTCCCGCGATTGGCGGAGCGTTTTGAAATCACTCCAAGCCCCAACCGTCGTGAAGCCCCAGGATTTGAGTCGAGGCAAACTGGCGTCCGCCCATGCGGCGGCAGTCTCATAATGTTGCCAGGCGGCATAGGCCGGGTTTTCGGGATCGAACGAGTCACGCGAGGCCCCTTGATGAACACAACAAACGCCCAGTGAAAAGAACTTCCGGCCTTCGGGCGATATCAGCCACCAGGCCGCACCCTGCTTTTCAATCGAAAACGGCCTTATGGACGAGGCTGCGTCCTTTCCTCGCATGGCGTCGGTGGACTTGAATCCGGGCTGGACAGTCGCTGCTAAAGCCGGTGGATTTGCCGCGAACCAAAATACTCCGACAAACAAGCCTGAGATGATTTGAAGGGCTGTCACGCACCAAGCTTGTCGCAATCGGCCAACACAGTCGAGCTTCGTCGCGCCCGCCGCGATGCGCGCAGTCTGGCGGTGGGCGTGATTAAAAGTGGGTGAACGGGCGACTAGAAAGTCGCCCAACCTGCCGGCTAAAAGCCAGCGCTACGACGTAGCGCCGGCTTTCAGCCGGCAGGTTGGGGGACATTCCTGTCCCCAGTTTCAGAGGTACTATCTCACCCACTTTTAATCACACCTTCTGGCGGGCGTTTCCATTCTCTCCACTTGAGTCCAGCGCGAGCCACATGTAAAGTCCGCGCGCAACTGCACCAAACATGTCGGAAAATTTTGGCAATTTAATCGCCCGAAGGGCGCCTCAGAAGGGTGGACCTTTAATCCCGGAACCACGTTCCGGCACGCCTGCTCTCGGCAGAGACTCAACTGAGCGCCGTCAGACTTACAGCAAAGTCTTTCGTTGGCGCCTTCCCGATGGTCAAACTCATGATCCGGCGTCCGTCGAAGTGGTGGGTTCCTTCACTCACTGGCAAAAGGTGCCGCTCATTCGGGACGGCGTGCTGGACGCCTGGCACGTAACCCTCCATCACATTGAAGGTAACCGCACGCATCACTACATGCTGCTGGTGGACGGCAAACCAGCCTATGACAGGGCCTGCGACGGGTTGGCTGTGCCGCACGGGTATCAGGAGGAGCAATATCAATTGATGACTGATAAAGGGCCACGGGTGTTCATGCTCTTTGCCCAAACCAAGTAAGCGGCGCGAAACGACAGACCTCTCAACAGAAAGCGGAATCATTCTCCCGGCGCCACCGTGAACAGTGGGCGCTTACGCGCAATGCAATGGTTCAATGGGGCATTGCCCCCAGGATTAGTCCGGCGCTTGTTGCCTTGAGCCACGACTGCAACTCGATCATGGGGCGTTTGTTATGCAGATTCTCGCCCGCATTCACGTCATTGGTACGCAACTAGCAAAAGGAGTGTCGCAGTCCCAACGATGATATGCTTCCATCTTAAAGAACTGGCGGACGTTTCGTGTTTGTCCGCGCGTCAGTTCGCCGCGGCCAGCAGGACGGCTCAGCAAACTGGCCATCCCTACCACAGCTCCTTCGCCCCCGAAACGGGAAGTTTGTTTGACTTTAGCGTCGTCGTATGGGATAAAAACCGTCGTTCACCAACAATAAGATGCTCCTGCAAGTATCGGAGGAATAGCATGAAAACCCGTTGGACTCGTTTGTGCAAGGTTGGAATCGGAATGGTGTTGTCAACTGCGCTGGCGCTGTCGCCTGCCTGGGGCCAATCCGACACGGCTTCGGATGATGGGCTCGACCTGTTCGATCCCAGTGCTCTGATTGACCTTTTGCCCGACGACGAATATTGCCCCAGTCTCACCGCGGTGGGCATGGCCGGTTCCTGCTTTATCGTTTCCTGGAAAGGCGACGGCATCCTCCAGGTGTCCGACAGTCCGGATGGGCCTTGGGAGGACTTGTGGAATGCGTCCAGTCCTTTTCCAGTGCCAGCCTCCGATGCCCTGCTGTTCTTCCGTGTGCGGATTCCGTCAGCCGAAGAGACAGTGCCCGTCGATGAACCGATTGTCAGCCCCCTCGACCGATTCTTTGCCGATCTCTCCGACTCAAGCACTGTTCCCCGCGTAACCGCCGAGGCGGTGCAGGCAACACGTTGCCCGGCCACAGTCACCCGCTGTCCGCCGGCGCTGACGAAATGTCCGCCCACTGAAACGTCCTGTCCGCCGCGCGAAACACGCTGTCCGGCTGTGGAGACCATCTGTCCGGTGGTGGAGACCCGCTGCCCACCTTCCCGCACGCGCTGCCCGATTGTCGAAACGCGCTGTCCAGCGGCCCTGACTCGATGTCCGATAGCGGAGACTCATTGCCCGGCTGTGGAAACGCGCTGCCCGGTCGTGCCCACACAATGCCCCTCTGGGGAAACGTTCTGTCCGGCAGTTGAAACGCGTTGCCCGGCTCGCGAGACCCGATGCCCCGCAGTGGAAACCCGGTGTCCGGTCGTGCAGACCGTTTGTCCCTCCGGTGAAACCTTCTGCCCTGCCGTCGAAACACGCTGTCCGGCTGCCGACACGCGCTGCCCGGTCGCGGAAACCCGCTGCCCGCCAGTACAGACCCGTTGCCCAATTGCCGAAACGCGCTGTCCAGTAGGTGAAACCAAATGTCCTCCCGTGCTGACACGTTGTCCGACGCGCGAGACGATCTGCCCGGTGGCCGAGACGCGCTGCCCGCCATTGCAGACGCGATGCCCGGTTGGTGAAACCCGGTGCCCCGTCGCCGAAACGCGTTGCCCGGTGGCCGAGACGCGTTGCCCGGTGCGCGAAACGCACTGCCCGCCCGTGCTGACACGTTGTTCCGTGGCCGAGACGCGTTGTCCGGTGAGCGAAACCAAATGTCCGCCTCTCGATACGCGGTGCCCGGCGACGGACACGCGTTGTCCAGTTGCCGAGACGCATTGCCCGCCCACAGAGACTCGCTGCCCGGTGGCGGAGACGCGTTGCCCTGCCAGTCTAACACGATGTCCGGTGGCTGAAACCCGTTGCCCGCCCGTGGAAACGCAGTGTCCCGCTGGATTCACGTTCTGCCCGGTGACGGAGACGCGTTGCCCGCCCGTGCAAACCAGGTGTCCCGCATTCGATACGCGTTGCCCGGTGAGTGAAACCCGCTGTCCGCCCGCAGATACACGTTGTCCGGTGGCTGACACGCGTTGCCCGGTGGTGGAGACCCAATGTCCGGCTGGTGAAACACACTGCCCGGTCGTGGAGACACGGTGTCCGTCCTCTTTCACGCGATGCCCCGTAGCGGAGACGCGCTGTCCGGCAGTGGAGACGCGTTGCCCAATAGTGGAGACGCGCTGCCCGAATGGTGAAACGTTCTGTCCAGTCGTCGAAACGCGCTGTCCTCCCAGCGAAACCCGGTGCCCCGTGGCGGAGACGACGTGTCCGCCCTCATTCACGCGTTGCCCCGTAGCCGAGACGCGTTGCCCGGTGGTCGAAACGCAGTGTCCGGCTGGCGAAACTCACTGCCCGATGCTCGAGACGCATTGTCCATCTTCCCTCACGCGCTGTCCCGTCGCCGAAACCCGATGCCCCGTGGCTGAGACTCGATGCCCGGTAGTCGAAACGCGTTGTCCGACCGGCGAGACGTTCTGTCCAGCGGTGGAAACGCGTTGTCCGCCGATACAAACGCGCTGCCCGGTGGCCGAGACGCGTTGCCCGCCTGTGGAAACGCGATGTCCAGCGAATGATACGCGCTGCCCGGTCGCCGAGACCCGCTGTCCATCTGCTCTCACTCGCTGCCCGGCGATAGCCACTTTCTGTCCTGTGGCCGAGACGCGTTGCCCGGCAGGTGAAACGCGCTGTCCGGTGGTGGACACCCGGTGTCCGGCACAGCTGACGCAGTGCCCGGTCGCCGAAACCCGTTGCCCGGTAGTGGAGACGCGCTGCCCGCCCGGTGAAACGTTCTGTCCGGTCGTCGAAACACGCTGTCCGCCGGTGGAGACGCGTTGCCCGGCGCGAGACACGCGTTGCCCTGCGGTCGATACCCGTTGTCCGGCCTCGCTGACGAAATGCCCGACGTTCGTTACGCTCTGCCCCGTGACCGAGACGCGTTGCCCGGTTGTGGACACAAAATGCCCCGCCGCGGAGACGCGCTGCCCGGTCGTGCAAACACAGTGCCCGGCGGGCGAGACCCGCTGTCCGGTGGTCGAAACGCGATGCCCGCCAGTTCTGACGCGTTGTCCGGCAGGTGAAACATTCTGTCCGGTTGTGGAGACCCGTTGCCCGGCTGCGGACACGAGGTGTCCTGCGGTGGATACGCGATGCCCGGTTGTGCTGACCCGATGCCCAGTGGCCGAGACACGTTGCCCAGTGGCCGAGACACGTTGCCCGGTAGCCGAAACGCGATGCCCAGCTGGAGAAACGCAATGTCCGGCAGCCGAGACACGTTGCCCAGTCGTCCAAACGCAATGCCCGGCAGGCGAGACGCGTTGTCCCGTGGTGGCAACCCGCTGCCCGCCGATTCAAACACAATGCCCCGCCGGCGAAACGTTCTGTCCTGTAGTGGAAACGCGTTGTCCGCCTGCAGACACCAGATGTCCTGTGGCCGAGACGCGTTGTCCGGTCGTGCTGACGCAATGCCCGGCAGGCGAGACTTTCTGCCCGGTTGTCGAAACACGGTGCCCTGCCTCCCGCACACAATGTCCGGCTGCGGAAACGCTCTGCCCGGTGGTCGAGACTCGCTGCCCGACTGCGGACACAAGGTGTCCTGTGGCCGAAACACGTTGCCCGCCGGTTCTGACACGTTGTCCGCCACAGGAAACCAGATGCCCGGTGATTGCCAACACCTGTCCGGCGCCGACAGGCACTGCGGCACTCCGAGTCGCGTCGGGCCTGGAACGAACTTGTCCCGCACTGACGTCGCGTTGTCCGGATGCTGCGCGCGAACGCGTCGCTACAGCGGCCACGCTACGCTTGTCCAAAGCGCAGGCCCGACCGCCGCTAATGCTTGCGGCCAGTCGGCGTCTTACCTAGCCTGAGTTCATGGGCACGGTTGCCGTGGCCCGGAACGCCGCGACTTCACAGCAATCTTCGGTCGAACCGGCCGCTTCACCACGGGGCCGGTTCGTTTCGCTTCTTTGTGCACTGGTTGCAGCGTGGATCGCTGCCGGTTCAACCGGCCTGCTCGGACACGGCCTGCGTCATGCGCTGACCCTGCTATTCCTGAGCGCCGCTTTGATCGTGGGCCTGCCATCGGGCAACTGGTCGTGGCGCCGCGCGCTCGGACCAGGCGCGGCGGCAGTCGGCGCGCTGTTCCTGCTCGCTTCGCCGCTTGCGCCCGTGAACGTGATGGCGAGCGCGCTCGTCCTGGCGGTGTTGGCCTGGGTGCGTCCGGCTTCGCAACGAACCCCGTTCATGCTCGCGTCGATGAGCGTGCTGATACTGGGACTTTACCGCTTCGCCGTGACCTCGGTGCCTTGGTTGTGGTCGATCGCCGACTGGCTGGGAAACATCGTCTCGAGGGCAGCGGGTTTCATCGCGCGCCAGCCTCTTCGAACAGGCGCGACCTTTGCCGGCTTGGATTACCTGGTTGTCATGGGCGTCCTTTATGCGCTGTGGAGCGCGCGGCTGCCGCGCCCGAAGTTGAAGCGAAGCCTCCGAGTCGCAGCAGCCATCCTCGGAGCGCACCTGCTTTACTTGATCGTGCTGGCGTTCACTCCAAAACTCCAGGCGCTGCTGCCTTCGACGCCGCCGCAGCCAGAGTTTGGCATGAAGGTGCCGTGGGATTGGCGCTATGCCCTTCGCATGTTGATTCCTTGGAACCTGCCGGCGCTTGCAGCCTTGTTGCACATGGCGGGGGCCGCCTTTATGTTCAAAACCTTGCCGGCGGCAGAAGACACCAGCGCGGCTGCGGGCCCGCGGCGTCTGGCCGGCGGGACGATTCCGCGCCTGGCCATTCCCGGACTGCTCGTCCTCCTCGCGTTCATGGTGCCGATGCTCAGTTCGCTGCATTCCCGCCCGTTGTCGCTCGAAGGCAAAAAGATCGTCGTGCACGAGAAGGGATTTCTGAACTGGCTCAAACCAAAGCATGGCGACTACGGCCGGCTTTCGGTGGGCATGTACGGGATGCTGACGGAGTTCGTGCAAAGCTACGGCGCCAGGTGCCTGGTGTCGCCCGAGCTTTCCGAGTCCGACCTGCAAGGCGCGGACTTGCTGGTGCTGATCTTCCCAAACAAACCGTGGGCTGAAGGCCAGTTGGAGCGCATCTGGAAATTTGTGCGCGAAGGCGGCTCGCTGCTCGTGCTGGGCGAACACACGGTTCGCGAGAAGGATGGCGGCAATCGCTTCAATGACGCGCTCCGTCCCACCGCCCTGCGGGTGGCCTTCGACTCCGCCATGTTCGAAGTCGGGGGCTGGCTTGAATCGTACGAAGCCATCAGCCATCCGGCTACCCTTGGGTTGGAGGATCACCGCAATGAGTTCGGCGCGGTCATCGGTGCTTCGGTCGAAACACATTGGCCGGCGCGCCCGCTGTTGATCGGACGCCATGGCTTTTCGGACCCGGGCGACCCGAGCAACGACGAATCCAAGGGCGGCTCGATGATGGGCAATCACAAGTACGACGCGGGCGAAAAACTCGGCGACCAGCTCCTGGCTGCCGAGCAGCGTTTGGGGCGCGGCCGAGTCGTGGTCTTCGGCGACACCTCCGGTTTCAGCAACAGCATTCTGTTCGGCTCGCATGATTTCGTGGCACGACTCTTTGCTTATCTGTGCGACGGCAGATGGGTTTCCGCCGTTCGTCTGTGGGGCACGGGGCTCGGTCTGGCGTTGCTGGTTTTCCTCTTGTTGCAGAGCACGAGCCTTCAACTTCGTAGCAGCCGACGTGAGGAGGCTTATCCTCCGATGCGCCGGGATCAAAGCCTCCTGACGCCGGCTGCTACAGGGCCAGTACTGATCGCACTGACTGCTTTGGCTTTTTCGGCGTCGCTGGCGTGGACGGTCGCGCGGAGTCATCGCGCTGCGAACGTGTTGCCGGACGGACGCCACTCGGCTCCGAATCAACTGGCTTACATAGACACTTCACATCTGGAGCGCAACAGCGGCGAGTCCTGGCGCGAAGACGGCGTGGGCGGATTGCAACTGACGCTCATGCGCAACAATTATCTGGTGCTTGGCCTGCCGGAGTTCGACGCCCAACGGCTCCAGCGCGCCGGCTTGTTCATTTCCATTGCGCCGTCACGCAGCTTCACCACGAGTGAAATCCGGGCGGTGCGTGATTTCATTGCCGGAGGCGGCATTTTCATTTGCACGGCCGGCTGGCCCGAAGCCCGCGCCAGTCGCGAACTGCTGGCCGACCTCGGTTTCTACGTGGGCGGCATCGGTGCGGCGACCAGCGGCCATCCCGAACCCAAACCGTTTGGCCATTTCAAGGCGCCCTACTTCAATGGCGGTGATTACATGGCCTACGTGCGTTTCCACGCCGCCTGGCATGTCGAATCGTCCGACCCGCAGGCCCGCCCTATCGCCTACGGACCACGCGATCCCAAAGGCCCGCCTGATCAACCGGATCCCACCGTCATTCTCATGCGCCGCATCGGGCGCGGTAAAGCGGTGGTGGTGGCGGATACCGGTTTTGCGACCAACAGGAACCTTGAACGCGAAGGCGGCCAACCGTTCGAAGGCATGCGCGAGAATGCCGACTTCTGGAGGTGGCTTCTATCGTATCTGAACGACCAGCCGACCTGGACACCGCCCAAACCCGTGCCTGCGCCGCCAGCTTCGCCGCCCTCAGGCACAAACACACCGCCTGGTCGAAGTTTGCCATGAGAAGGAAACTCGCCATCGCTTTCGTGTCGGCAGTCGTTATGGCCGGGGCTGTTGTCGTCTCGCGCAACTTTGACGGCCGTTCGGATGAGTGTCTGAAGAAAACCTGGCCGCCGAAGCGGAGATGAAAATGCAACCGCCCAACGGAAAACGCCCTGGCAGCCATTCCTTTTACTGGCTCGGTCTTTGGCTGCTCGCAAGTTCGTGGTTGTTCGGATTGGAGTACTTCTCCAAAGCCAATCCGATCGCTTGGGTGGCGCTGGTCGCAGCAGGGACGGTTCTCATTTGCCTTTCGCAGACTGACGCAGCGACTCAGTTCGATGCTTCAACCGGGCACAGCTTTCTGTGGCCTGCTGCGCTCACGCTGATGCTCTTGCCGGCTATCTTCGTTACGCCGTGGCCTTACCGGGTTGCGCCGGTGCTGATAGTCGGCGGGGCCTTGCTGGAAATCTTTGTCCGTTCGGGCCGGCGGCTTCGCGCGGCTGCGGCAGGAGTCTCTCTAGCTGGAACAGTTCTTCTGGCACAGAGCCTCGCGCTCCTTGCCTACAAGCATTTCACTGCCCGCTCTCATGAACTGCCATGGCCGCTGCCCCAGTTGCTCGCGGCTGTCGTCCGGTTGTTCGGCATCAGCGCTGCGGCCGATGGCAGCGATCTGGTGCTGCCTACCATGCGCGCCAACCATCGCTTGGCTGCGACCTGGGATTTCCTGCTTGAGCCGGCAACCGTTTGTTTTGTCGTTGGCGGGCTGGTCATCCTGGCACTTGCACCCTGTAGAAGCCGACGTCAGGAGGCTGGATTAGCGCAAGCGGAACCAAAAAATCAGAGCGTCCTCACGTCGGCTCCCGCAAGAAAGGCTTCGTCCACCCAGGGCCACGATTCGAAGCAGACGCCGAGACAAAACCGATTCGCGCTTTCCGCGGCAGCAGAAGCGGCTGGTCTGCTCTTGCTCGCTGCCGCCTTGTGGCTTCCGCTTCGCGCGGGGCTGCACGTCGGGCTGTTTCTCCACCGCGCACTTCGCACCGATTACGAATCGGCCTTGAATCTGATGAACCAACTCTGGAGTCCGTGGCCGCAACTGATTCTGCTGCTGCCGCTCGCGCTGCTTGTTTGTGGATGGATGCGCAACTTCACTGTGCCTGTGTTCGAATGGGGTTTGCCAGAGGTCCTGCCGCGTCGTCCGCTGCTTCGCGCCGTGGGCCTTGGCTTCGCCACGGTTGCAGTCCTCACGTTTGGCATTCTCTGGGATCCTGTTGGAACGCGCAAAGCAAGCCGCATCGCCGTGGACGAGTTTCACTCCAAGTGGGAACCCACCGACCGTCCGATGGACACGGAGTGGTACGGCCATCTCTCGGGCTACAATTACGCCTGCCTTTACGATTTCTGCTCGCGCTACTACGAAATGTCACGTCTGACGAATTCGCTGAGCGACGGCGCGCTTGCGAACCTCGATGTGCTGATTCTCAAAGTGCCAACGGAACGCTTCACGCCCGCCGAAATCGATGCCATCCTCCGCTACGTCGAGCGCGGCGGCGGCGTGCTGCTCATCGGGGAACACACCGACGTTTTCAACACCAGCTTCCATCTCAATCCCATCGCGCGGAGTTTTGGCTTCGAGTTTCGTTACGATTGCCTGTTCGGGATGGAATCCTTCTTCGACCAGTACTGTCGGACGCCGCGCGTGCGACACCCTGTTCTTCAGAACGTCCCCGGTTTCGACTTTGCCACGTCCTGTTCCATCGACGCAAGCAGGGCTTCGGGCCGAAGCGTCATCGCCGCGATGGGCCTGAAAAACTCCATGGCCGACTACCATGCCAACAATTACTATCCGCAAGCGATCGATCACGCGGCCATGCGTGCCGGCGCATTCGTGCAACTCTGGTCCGCGCGGCACGGACGCGGGCGCGTGCTGGCTTTCACCGACTCGACCATCTTTTCCAACTTCAGCGCGTTCGAGCCTGGAAAGAGCGAACTGTTCCTGGGCATGCTCGAATGGCTCAACCGCCGCGATCGTATCGGCAATCCACGCCCGTTCGCGCTTGTGTTTGGCGCCGCCTTGCTGGCGTGGACCGCGTTCGTGGCTTTGAAGCAGCCCGCGGCGCGCCGGCTGATGGTGGCGGCTGGCGTTTTCGGTTGGAGCATGACGTGCCTTATGCTCATGTCGTATCAACGTCAGGCCCTGCCCGAGCCGAAGCCAGTGCGCCCGTTGACGTGGGTGACAATTGACCGCACCGTTTGCGATGGCCCGCTCTCCAAGGGCGGGTTCATTGCCGGCAAGGCGGATGGCTTCGGCATCTTTGAGCGCTGGATTCTCCGGCTCGGCTACTTTATCAAACGTCGCAGCGGTCTGGATGCGTTGCAGGGCGACCTGGTGGTGTTCCTCTTTCCAACGAAACCCGTCACACGTAAGTTCCGCCAGGAGCTGCTTCGATACGTTGAAGGTGGCGGAAGAGTCCTGGTTCTCGACTCGCCCACAAACCAGCTCTCCACTGCCGCCATGTTGCTGGAACCATTCCAACTCTCGCAGACGCTGTTGCCAAACCAGGCCGGAACGCTCTCCGGCCCGTCCGGCTGGCCCGCCGTGCCTGTCGATGGCGCCAATGAAGTCGCGGGCGGGCGCGCGCTGTTTCGGTTAAACGAAAAGCCCGTCGGCGCGGTCGCCCGCCACGGCAAAGGCACCGTGGTGGCATTGGGCTTCGGCTCGCGCTTTGCAGATACGCAGATGGGCGTGACCGGCGACGTGGAACCTGATGCCGAGTTGCGCAAGGTGTTCGATCTACAGTTCGCCCTCGTGCGCGCCATTATCCAGGACAAACTGGAAGCCGTCGCTGTGGCAGCAAGATGATTCTTCTGCAGCCGCCAAATTCAGCGCGAACGACGCAGTGAGGAAGAGGAGCGCGGTCGTCTCGACCGCTCCCTTTGGCGTCCAGCCACGCCGACTCCGTTCGCGCTGACTCATGGATGTCAGGAACGTCACGCGAAGTATTCGGCGGGACGCCGAACACAGCGACCGGGACGGTCGCGCTCCCATTTTCACCTGCGTGGTTACAAAGGCGACAAGCGTACTCTCGCCAGGTAAATGCTCGTCTTGCCTTCGTGAGAGGAGTAGTAACTTACCCAGAGCAGCTTCTCCTGCCAGACGAGACCGGCATAACTGGTGTCGCCGCCGGAAGGAAGTTTGAGGAATTCAGTCAGCTTGCCAGCGTCAGGTTCCAGCCACATCAACGACGTGCGAACGGCGCCGTCATAAAGCCGGACCGCAGCCACGATCCGACCATCCGGCAGAGGCAACATGTGCGGGCCGCCGATTTTTATGCCGAGGTCCTTCCAAACCCAGTTTGTGTAGGGTGGTTTGGCGACGCCCAATTGCCCCGAACCGGGATTGCCGTCGCGCCGCAGCAAGCACAGGCAAGTGTCATCCGGCTGAAAGATCATCGAGGTCTCGTTCGGATGACCTTGATCGAAAAGCCGAGGCACGAGCGAATCGAAGTCCCGCCCATCCTTGCTGGTGTAAAGGCGGATGAATTTTTCTGCGCTCGTGTCATAGCCGATGCTGTAGGCCGTCTTCTTGTGCCAGGTGACACGCCACAGCCAGAAATTGGGCTCGCCGATTTTGACGGGCTCACTCCACCGAGTTCCGTCCCTCGAGAACCAAGCCAAGGATTGATGCTTGAACTCTGCGGGTTGATGCAGGGCCCCGGCGCCGCTGAGCATGAGAAGATTGTCCGGCGTGACGGCGATCTTCGCATCGCGCAGGTCGGCGTTGATGGAAGTAATCCGCGCGGCGGAGGTCCACGCTCGACCATCCTTGGACTGGATGACGCGAAGCGCGCCGTCCGGCGAAACGTGAGCTTTGCCTTCGCGAAACACGCAGAACCATTGATCTTTGAACCACACCAAACCAGTGAAGGCATTGTGCGGCGCCGCGTCCCAGATTTTCCGGACATCCACCAGTTCGGCGCGTCCATGGGGTGCGCCAAACACCGGGACGCCGAGCGCGCAGGCGATGCATAGGACCGCAACGGAAACGTGTTTCGCGTTCATGTCACTATTCTTGACTGCCACGCGCAGGAACTGTCAACTTGCGAGCGCCGATGCCAGCGTCGAAACGCCAGCGCACTTCCTCAAACCACGTTCTGGAGCTGCTTCGCACTTACGAGTCGCGCAACGTCACGTTCGTCGAACCGGATGGTTCCTGGCCCATTGTCTGGGAACGGGCCAAAGGCGTGCACGTTTGGGATGCAGATGGGAGGAAATATTTGGACCTGACGGCTGCCTTTGGAGTGGCTGCGGCGGGTCACGCCAATCCTCGCGTGGTCAAGGCCGGTCAGAGACAGATGGCCAGGCTGTTGCACGCCATGGGCGACGTGCATCCGCACGCGGTCAAGGCGCAACTGGCGCGGGAGTTGAGCCGCATTACGTTCGAGCGCTGGACAGCCCCAAATCGCAAATCGCAAATCGCAAATCGCAAATCGCAAATCCCCAACCGCCAACCGCAAATCGCAAATCCCCAATCAGCCAAGACCATTTTCTGCAACTCCGGTTTTGAAGCGGTCGAAGCCGCGCTGAAGACGGCCTTGCTCGCGACAGGCAAGCGTGATGTGATCGCGTTCACGGGCGCCTATCACGGTTTGGGCTACGGCGCGCTCAATGCCACACACCGCGATTTCTTTCGCTCGCCATTTCGTCTGCAGC
>Ga0137430_1000284_pt1 | contig 14373 bp, 10 predicted proteins | sample EasRivERMZT754_2_FD_104651 | JGI IMG/M metagenome (GOLD analysis project Ga0137430, IMG submission 104651) | Soil microbial communities from meander-bound floodplain in the East River, Colorado, USA - East River MetaG ERMZT754_2 | ecosystem: Environmental > Terrestrial > Soil > Floodplain ...
GCTTGACGCCCGTACGCCGTCCATGGCCAGGAACGCCTGCGTCAGCCGATCGACCAGTTCCAGCGTCTCGCAGTTGAATATGCCTTCCGGATGCTCCGATTGGATCAAAACGACGATCGGGTCATCCAACCCGAAGTCGCGGCGGATCTGTTCGTCGATCAGGATTTCCGGCGCCCCTTGCGGGGCCAGGGCGTGACCGTCCGTACGCAGTTTCAGTCGTAACACGCCGGGCGCAATGGCCAAGGTCAGGCCAAAGCCAACGGCAATCGTGGTGATTGGGAACCTGATGGCGGTGCGGTATAGGAGCCTCAAACGGGTCTTTCAGGGTTAGGCTACGAAAAAACGAACGGATCCCCTGCGCTGGGGGAGCAGGACAATGCTAAATTATGCTCCTCGATCCCACAAACAAGGAGCGGGAACCGCGCCGATTTGGCACCCAAGTTCGTCGTTTTTTGATTGTTTTCGCGCGAAAACGATCAAAAACTGACCTCAATCGATCCAAAACCGGGTCGATCTCGAGTCACAATGGGTGGAAGTTGGGGGATTCGGCGTACCCAATCCGCCGTCACCCATTTTTTCCGAGTGAGCGGCGGGCCAAGAATACGCTTGGGAAAGGGACGGCCACGCGTTAGAATCAGGTGTTGGGCTGACAACTCCCCTTGTCAGATTTGCCCCTCGTTGGACGGTGTTCCGCGCGCGTCGGTCGCACGGCTGGGTTGATTCCGGGACGGATATCATGCCGGGTGGATGGACTCTGGTACTGGTCGCGGTTGCGGGACTGGCCTGCGGCGGCTTGCTGGCCACCGGCGGAAGACGCCTGCTCGGCGTGTTCCGCATTAACCCGCGGCGGATGACCGTCGCACGGTTGAAGCTCGGAGTCCTCGACGCCTCCAATGTCGAGCGCGTCGATACGATCTTGCGCCACTTCCTCGGCGGCTTTAACCGAACGATCACCAGCCGGTCTTGCTCCGAAGCGGCGGCCTATTGCGGTTCTGTTCCCGCTCTTTACGAGCCTTTCGCGCACGAAGGCATGGCGATGGGCTACACCTTGAACAAGCTGTTTCGGTATGACGCGGAGACTTTTGAACGTGAGGTCGTGAGTCCACGGCCGGAGTTCCGCTATCTCTATTATGTCGGGCTGGGGTTCTGGTGGGGCATGAGAAACTTCCCCCCGGAACGCGTCGAGCGGTTCGTCGAGGGCTTGGACCCCATGCACCGCTACCTTTGCTTCGACGGTTACGGCTTCAAGGTCGCGTTTTTTGAGTCGCGGAAAGACCCTAAGGCCTTGGATCGGTTGGAACGGTTTACGGGTTATGCGCGGCACGCGGCGTATCAGGGCGTAGGACGGGCGATGTACTTTCTGCATATGGACGAACCGGGGCGAATGATTGACCGAATCACGGCATTGGGATCATACGCGGCCGACGCGGCCGCGGGTGTGGGCTTGGCCATCGCGTTCGTCAACCCCGATCGGCTGGAACGGGCGTTTGAGACCGCGGAGCGGATGCCCGAGGCGTGGCGACCGCACGTTCACCTGGGAATGTGCTTCGGACTGAAGGCTCGGGCGATCAATGAGGTGGATCAGTTCGAGCACGACTTGTCTCGGTATGACGAGCCGGTGCAACTGGCCATCCGTTCTTCCATCCGCGAGTGCGATCGCGTGGAGCTGCTCACCCGAGCCGATGGAAAGCCGGCTGGTTACCGCCGCTGGCGGGAGCGGGTGACGGATTGGCTTTCCGAGAACGTCGATTATCCGATGGCCAGTGTCAATGTGGAATCGGATACTTGTGCCACTGCTTTATGAGCAGTGCCTTTAGCGAGTCGCTTTCGTGAGGTGAATGAAGGCCACTGCTGACACAGCAGTGGCACACTGAAAGGGAGTGCGTCATGGTCGGTTACGAGTCGGCGAAGTTGCAGATACTCGAATGGCTGTCGGAGACGATCCAGGTGCCGGTCAATGACATCGACCTGACCAAGCCACTGCCCAACATAGGCCTCGATTCGCTCGACGCCGTACACATGATCGCGACGATCGAATCGATCATTCGCAAGGAACTCCCCGAGGACGTGATCAAGCGCGTCTCCTGCCTGAATGACATTTTCGACATGATGCGCGACCGCATGGCCGCGGCCTAGTTTCACCGTCTGCATCGCTACCTGCTTTTTGGGCAGTCTTTGGAGGCGGTCCCGGCCTTTCGTAAGTCATCATCCCATCAGCCGTTCGCGTTGAATTCGCTATTTCCAGGTCGGGAGGAGGCTTTCCGCGTACGTGTGGCAAATGGAAGTGTTTGTGGCTGGCGCTGCGTCGTCCGAATCGTGGCATTTTGTTGGCGTCCTGGTCTCGATGTCGTCACCCGTTTCGAACCGCTAAGAAACGAAACAGTTCGAGTTTGGCCTTGGGGTTGACAGTCCGGACGACACCGCGCAAGATTTCGTCTCGTTACCCAGGTTTCATCGGTTCTGCTGTCAACATTTGGCGAGTCGTGTTATGTCAAGGTTGATGCGCTATCCGCGAATGTCGCCATTGTGGTTTGCAACTCCCTTCCTGCTGATCGTGACCTTTAGCTGTGGATGTGCGGGAAGACAGTACCAAGTCCTCGTTACGAAATGGGGCGTGGCCTCCAGTGCCGTGCTGACAGAGGCGGAGGCCTTATATCGCGAGGCGTCCTCAATTTCACGAGGGGAGGCCGTCGCGGTCGAATTGAGCATCTTCATGTCCAGCGCCCTGGCCATCCACAAAGCTGCACCCGCGGATCCTCCGCGCGACGCCATTGCGGCCCTAGAGGAGGCGCGTGCTAGTATCAGCACGATGTTCACCCAATCGGGGGGTCCTCAGAACGCGACCCTTCCTCTTGGCGATTTGGCCGCGCGGTTAGAGTACGTTAAGGCGCTTCGCGAGTACGTTGCGATGATGTTGGCCCTGGCCACCACGAAAGCATCCATTACGGCTGGCGACGCTGTCTTTGAAGCAATCGCATCGGGTGGACGCATCCCGCTGCACACTGGTTCCGCCAGCAAAGAAGGACTTAAGGACGGCAATTCACAGATGATCGCCGGGGCGACTTCTTATGTAACGGAAAAGATATTCGACGCGCAAAAAGAAAAACACCTTCGTGAGGGATTGTTGAAGGCCGGTGATTCGATTGAGCAAATGCTCGAGGAAATCGAAAGCGACTTGATAAAGATTCGCGACGTACAAAAGACCAGAATCACTCAAGATCGAGACTACTGGGTCTCTGCGCTAATGACGGAATTGTGGAAGAGAGAACGCGCCGATCCCGCGGCCATTGTCGGATCCGTGGAACGGTGGCTTGCCCTAGAGAGGCAGCTGGAGATCATTGCGCTCGCCAAATCTGAGAAAGATACGCCGATAAAGGTGTTCAAAGAGGCACACAAGAAACTAATGGCGTTTGCCCGGGGCGGGTCCCGCACCGTGGCGTGGGAAGACATCAACGCCGAACTCGATCGGTTTCTCGTTCGTGCGAAGGCCGCGGCGGATGCACGCAAGGCATATCTTGAGGCGGTCGCGAGCCGACCCGATGCCACGCCGAATGATGCCCAGAAGCTTCTGGACGCGGCACTGAAAAAGGGCTACTTGGGTGTTCTCTCACGTCTTGGCGTTCCGGTTGACTTGCTGAGTGAAGAGTGATCGGAGTTTGTTGAGTCATGAGCAACGGGAGTACAAAACCAGACCTGATCGACCTCCTATCGGCGGTCATTGACGTTCTGACGGATCGGATCGCCGAGAAGGAACCTGGTAGCGCGAAGCAACGCGAGCTGCAAGGGCTACTCCGCAGACTGACGAACGCCCGCCGCAAACTCACAAAGGCCCGCTTCGCGGCCGCCACCCCTGCATTCAAGACAGCGGCCGAAAATCTCCAGAAGGTTACCAAAGACGCTGAGCAGGAGCTGAAAAACCTCGAGAAGGCCGCTGAGATCCTAAAGGCCGTTTCACGTGTGGTTCTTGCCGTTGAGCAGGTACTGCTCGCCGGGACATAAGCGTTGCACAAATACCACTGGGCGATACAGGACTTGAACCTGTGACCTCCTGCGTGTCGAGCAGGAGACGGTCTCAAAAACCGCTATTTCCCGGCCAAAAACGCCGTTTTGGCATTCAATTTGGGCAATGTGGCGACTCTTGTCGGTGGCGCCACGTTGGCGCTGTTGCGGCGCTTTGTTCGGATCGCAGTCTCGGTGACACCAAAAAGACACCGACGGTGCACGCGTTTTGGCTCGATTGCACTCGCTGCTCCCCCGCCCCGCCACGTTGGGCCGCCGAATGCCGTGACTTGCCGAGTCCCGACCAAGTGCCTTCGATTCGATTGTCCGCCTATCATGCTTCAAAGAGCTCGGATGGCATTTTCGGAGGGACAAAAACGGTGAGCTTTTCGACCAAGCGATAGAGGTCGCCTACGGGTCACTTTGAAAAGCGGTCAGGAAGATCACATGGATCGGCGCGCTTATGGACACGGCGGAACTGCGTACCCATAAGCGAAACCCCGAAAGGCGTCCACATCCGCGGAAATGTCCGCGAAGTTGGCGGCCTGATTGGGCGTATCAGGCTGACCCTGATTTCCGTTCCCAATCAGATCGACTCGCGGAATATCCGGAGCCGAGGACAGGTTACGGAACTTATCCACAATTGAAGAAACATCCGCGAAGTTCGGCTGCGATTGTCCGCCAAAAGGTCGCACCACATCGCCCCATTTCGCCGTGGCTACCAGTAACGGGTCGGAACAATTACTGCCGCCCACGTCGCACATTCGAACGTTGTACGTCGACCCGGGAACGATGGCGGCGCCGTACAGGTGCAACACGCCGCCGGTCCACACCTGAGCGTTCGGCGTCGCGGTGCATTGGAGCGGAGCCCCGCGCAGCGCGGGGTTTGGCGAGTTCGGCAGGCTCTGCTCCACGCCGGCGTAGTAGATGTCCCCGACCGTCGATGGGAATTGCGGGCTGGACACGACTTGGACTTGAATCGAGGTGTTGTCCGCATTGGTCGGTGTAACCGAAACATATCGACTCTTGTTGCCGCATACGGCCGGTGGTGCGCAGTCCCCGTTGGTGGTACAGGGAATCCCCGTGTCCGCGCCGCCCGTCTGGCAGGTGTCGTCACCGCTCGCGGGCGAGAGGGAAACGGGCGCGGCAGGCTGCCGATAATCAAAACCGGAGCTGGATGCGTAGGTTGCATTAAGGACCGGATTACCCTGCGCATCACGCAGATTCGTGATACCTCCCCAGTAACTTGAGTTTGCCAGGTCAATCACAGTATCGAGCGTGCCCGGCACGGAGGCAATCTGATTGTCGAATCGCGTGTCCACCTGGAGAAACGAATCCATGAAAATCGGCTGCCCATAGATGAACTCGATCGTCGCACTTTGCTGGTCGGTATTCAGCGGGTCGCCATAGTAATCCAGGGTCGTCGAGTCCAGCCCCTTGTACCACTCGCCGGCGTAAAAGACCGACTGGATCGGGTTGTCCCATTCGTCGGTCACTCCATCCACGGAGACGTTGATCACGGCGTGCCAGAATGCGTCAAATTCGGTACTGGGAGATTGCAGGTAGCTTTCGCTCAAGTTCACGTAGCCGGAACCCGCAACGTACAGGGTCACGTCGAAAAAGCCGGCGGTTCCATTCAATTCGGGGTCATCAAACTGGAACATGTCCCAATATCGCGAGCTGGCAAAGCCGTACTCGTAGAAAAACGGGTTGTCGGGGTTTGTGCCGGCCAAGTCCACACGGGCCTTGTTCACACCGAATCCAACGTTCGCGGTACCGGCCACACGGCCATAGTCCGCGATTATGTCTTCCTCGAAAATCTCGCCGACGCCCTGTTCCCCCTGCTCATAGTGCTCGATGTAATGGGTGGGTCCAAGCGAAAGATTGACTCCGTATTCGACGTGATGCATGACCAGTACGTCGATGCCAACGCTCTGGCTCCGACTTTCGTTGTCGTTGTCCGTCACCGTCAGAGTCGCAACGAAGTGGCCGGAGTGAGTATAGGTGTGCGTCGGGTCGGCCTCACTGGAAGTGACACCCGAATCGTCGCCGAAGCTCCAGTGATACGAGACAATAGTCCCGTCCGGATCGCTGGAGCCGGCCGAGCTGAACTGCACCGTCAGAGGGGGTGATCCTGATGTTGGCGAGGCGCTGGCCTGAACGATCGGAGGCAGGTTTGACCCCACGTCGTTGATCACCAGAGTCGTTGTGCCGACTCCTCCGCGGGCATCGTAACAATTGAGGGTGACGACCTGGGGCCCGGGTTCGTAGAAAGTATAATATGCCGTGGCCCCCCAATAGCTGCCCCCGTCGCTAAACAGCCACTCCACGTTGCCGATGAAACCGTCAGGATCGTACGACTGGGCAGCCGAGAACACCACGTCAAACGGCACGTTGCCTGAATAGACGTCCGCAGTCGCGACGGCAATTGGAATCTGATTCGGTGCGGTCGCGTGGATCGTCCTCGCCTGAACCGATTGACGGCCGGCGCCGTCGCTGGCGGTCAACGTCACGAGATACTCACCTGGTGTGGTGAAGGTATGCGAAAGGTTCGCGGCGTTGTCGGTCACGCCATCGCCGAAATCCCAGAGGTAGGAGATGCCCGTCGAGCCGGTGGAGGTGAAGTTCACGGCCAGGGGCACATCGCCTTCCGTTGCGCTCGCGTTGATGACCGCGGCCGGTCCGTTGCCCGGCAGGAGTTCGTACGCGATCCGGTAGTTGGCGAAGTTTGCATCGTTGTGCATGATCGCCCCGGCCAAGAACTGCGTGCCGTTGAAGGCCGCAACCGTCGGGTCCGTCTCGGCGGTCGGGAGTGTGCTGAAGGCAAATCCCTGCGGATCGACGATCGTGCCCGTCGGGCCAACGCGCATGGCGAACAAGTCGCCGCGGGCGTCGAGTTGATCGAGTGTCCACAGCGCGAGCCGGTTTTTCTGGTCCTGATAGGCGACGACAAAGTTCGTACCGTCCCAGGCGACGCGTGGCCGGTACTGATTTCCCGACCACGGGGTCAGATTGATCTGTGGACCGACCGTGCCACCGACGTCGATGACCCGACAAAGCAAATCGGTTTCGACGCCGCTGGTGAGTTCCTGGGATTGCACGAACAGCGCCTTGTCGCCGCTCGAACCAAGGCCGACTTCAAAGATGCCGTTACCCCCGGCGGTCGAGAACGGTCCGTGAATCTGAAATTCGGGCGTCACCATACCGCCGGAGCTGATGAACGCGCCCATGCTGAAACAGTACGAATCGTCGTGGGTCACATTGCGATGCCATGCGACGAGCCAGCGATCGCCCAGTGCTACAACCGCCGGCGCGCGTCCCACATAGGAAATGCCGAGGAACAGTGGTGACGCGTCGAGGATCGCGCCCGCGCCGCTGACGCGCGCGCCGACCGGGCCGATGTACTGGATGTTAATGCCGACCTTTCGCCCGGTTACAAGGAAATCGCCTCCCAGCGCAGCCACGTCCGCCGGGCCGAAGCACCCACTCATCACCAGGAACGGTGCGGCGTCTATCTTGGCACCGAGGGACGAAAGCCGTTGGGCGACAATCCCGCTGGGGGTGCTCCACGAAACGAGATACAGCGAACCGTTCCACGCCACGTTCGGGCTGCCGGGGCCGTTGAGCGACGGGCCGGCATCGAGTTGGACCGGTTCGGCGGTGAGGGCATTGCCGGCGGCATCCAGAGGTTGGGCGAGCACTTGGCTGATGGTGTTGGCGCTGCTGCGGTAGACCAGCATGTAACCGTCGCCGCTGGTGGCGACGTCGGGCCGCAACTGCTGCGGCGCGCCAACGGAAAGCGTCCGGTTCGGGCCGGCGACGTTGCTCGGCGAGATGTTCGCGGTGAATACGTCGTAATCACCGTAGGCGGTGTTCGTGTACGTAGACCAGATCAGTTGAATCGCGCCGGCGCCGTTGCCGGCGGTTACGCCGGTCTGCACGCCGGGCACGGCCACGCTGCCGGGGTCAAGAACCTGGCCGGCGGTATTGACTCGGGCGATCCAAAACGTGACGACGTCACTCCACGTGACGCGCCAGTTCACACCATCCCACGCAAGGGCAGTGATGCTGGGGTAAACGGGTTCCCTTGTGCCGGAGATATTCACACCATTTCCGTCGAGTTTCACGCCGGCTGTGTTGACGCGCGAGCCGACGACGTGCACCGAGCCACTCGGTTCCTGCCGGTGCCACACGATGTAGAAGCCAGCGCCGTCGCTCGCCAAGTCGCTCAGCGGAACGCCGAGGAGGGTCAGCGGTGCCGCATCGAGCACGGTGAGGTTGCTGTCGAACCGGACGAGCTTGGTGTTGTAGGTGCCGTTTACGTAATCGTCGCTGTAGGTAAGCGCGAACACGCTGCCGGCGTAGGCGAGCTTTAGATTGGACCGCCCGTAATAGGTGCCGGGCACCAGCGTGTGGGTCGGCGGATCAAGGACGGCGCCCGCTGACGAAATACGCACAGCTACGATGTCGCTGCTGGTAGGCGTACTTTGGTTGGCGACCACCCAGTTGTTGCCGTCGGAGGCCAAAGCCCAATAACTAGGGCCCGATGGAATCAACCCATAAAGCTTGATGGGTTCGGCGTCGAGCACTTGGCCGCTGGGCGCGACCCGCACGGCTTCCAGGGAATCCTGGTAATAATAACCGGTGCCGTTCAGGTCTACGCTCTGATATACAACCAGCCAGTTCGTACCGTTCCAGGCAACCTTGGGATGATTCTGATTCGAGCGACCCGCCACAATTGCGAGTGGGACGGCGTCGAGCACGTTGCCGGCCGTATCGAGGCGCACGCCATAGATGTCCCGCGAGGTTTCATACTCGGACCACGTGTAAGGACCGTCGGGGTTGGCACGATTATCGGTCCAGACAGCGAACAAGGTGTCGCCGCCGCAGGAAACGGCCGGCGCGGTCTGGTCGCTAAACGCGGGCGCGATGGTGGCGTCACCCGGCAAGAACCTCAGTTGCGCTTGCGCCAACGAAATGCAGGTCAGTACGGTGGTGGCGAGGATTCGTGCACTCATGGCTCAATCTCCTATCTTGCGATGCACTTGCGTCAGACGCTTTTGGTCGGATTAAGGGTGCGGCAAGCCTCCGTGATGTTGGTCCCAACCGCCACGTTTGCCCCGATTTCATCCGCAACCAGAGGTCTCATGGCTAATCCTCCTGGCTCAGTAGAGCAGTAATGTTTGCCGCTCGCCAGGCTTGAGGACCTATAAGCAATTTGCGTGCCGAACTGGACTGGCTTTTCCCGTTCAAGGTGGGGGCAATGGTCTTTAGGGGTGCGTGTAAAGCCACAACCAGGTGCGCGAAAAAACCAATCCGTGTCGCTGATCAAAGCGCCTGTTTCGGAGGATCGAGGTTGTGTCACATCGCACAGTCGCTGCGCGAAAACCTCCACCTCGAACTCTAAAAAACAGGCTGGCGTCCATTCAGACAATTTCGAAGACCGCCAACACTCGTCGTGCTGCGCGGCACGTGAAATGCTAGACGAATCCGTTGACCGCTCGCTGGCCTTGCGCTCAGTAGCGGTTCGGGTAGCGCCCGACTCGACGGCGGATGTGGGCTCCAACGATAGGCAACGGACAGGCATCCGAGATGCAAGTGTTTCGCTCAAGTTGTTGCCGACTTGGCCGGATTTTGTTGGTCGCGGCCCTGATATGCTCGGTCGTTGCAAGTAGCACGGTGGGCGAGGCGCTGGTGTTGCATCAACACGGTGTCCGTCGGGCCCATTTCCACCTGCTAGGGCACAGCGACCTCTTATCGAATGCCGCCGAGTCGCCGACGTTTGGTCACGCTTCGCGTCCAGAGTCCGCGGTCCAATTTGCGCCCCAGCGCGTTCGAACCTTCGCGATCGTTTCAACCGGGTCTGTTTTTGTGTCGACGTCTCGCTGCGCAAGCATTGACGAAGCCCGCCTCGTTTCCCCTCACAGTTGCCCTCTTGTTTCGATCGTGCGAATGCCAGAGGCGCCAGCCATTGTTTCTACGGCTTTGCGTTGTCTGGTCTGGGTGGGTCGAACCGCTTCCGCCGTCCTACTGCTTCGAAACCACACCCTGCTCATATAGCGCCTGCCGGTGTACGGCGGCGCATTCTGCACCAGTTAACTAGTCGACGTCTGATTCTGGTTACGGACTAACGCTCCTATTCGTAATGGAGGCTTTTATGAACGCGCGTAGTTACAAATCTCGCGGCCGAGCGCTCCTGGTCATCGTGTCGCCCTTACTGATTCTTGCCCTGTCCCCAACGGTAGAAGCCAGTACCGCCTATGGTAGCCTCAACAACTTCGATTGTGTCAACGACACCGAAGTCGAAACTCACGGCTTTGAAATCGAACTGGAAGATATTCACAGCACGGACATTACGTACACCTACGACTACAATCATTACGGCATCCCCAAGATAACGGAGGACAACTCCGACCCAGCACACCCGAAGGTTTTCATTCGCTGGGCCGCCGCGAAAAACCCAGACGGCACTTGGACCGCTTTTACCGCGATCCCATCAAGTCCATCACCCCGACCGACGGACACCAGTTTACCAATCCATCCCTGAACTTTGGGGGAGAACATTTCGGTGCAGGCTATTACGGTGCGCCGACGGCGGTGAAGTACAATTGGCTGATCGATGACGGTGCGGGCAATCTGATCCACGGCCCGCCGGTCTACGTCGCTACGCCGACCTTCACGTATTATCCGCCCGCGGCTCAGCAACCTGCTCAAGTCCAAGCAGTGATCGTTCCTCCACCTCCGCCGGATCCTCCGGTGCTACAGTTCGGCGAGGCGACTTGGGTGAAGGACATCAAGACGACGACGCACAATCCCAACAAGGTGGAACTCAGGGATCTCGTCGATCCCGACCCCGACAACCCGACTGCTCAAGATTGGGCTAACGGCGAGCCGGCCGAGGTGGAAACGGAGTGGCGGATACTCCAGACGGAGTTTGCCGACGCCGGGAATCCCAAAGGCTTGCTGGAAGGTGTGCCGCAAGAACTTCCGGATGGCGATGAAGTCGTTACCCGCCGCTACGAGTTTTACAAGTACATCGGTCCGATCGACGCAGAATCAGGCGAGGCCATGGCGGACGAGGTTGCTCCCGATGGGATACACGGGGTTGGGAGCGTCACGTACAACGATCACTTTGACCCAGCGACCGGAGAATGGGTTGAGGTAACGGTCGACCTATCGACCCTAGAAGTGGTCGGCGATTTCTTCGGCGCGCAGATGTCCGGCTTCGATGTCGCCCCCGTCCTGGGATTGATCGATCACATCCCAGACGGCGAACTCGGTGTGGCCTACGCCGATCGCACCGTGGTTGTTGCAGGAGGCGCCGCATTTCTTGCCACGGCCTCCGGATCACTTCCCGATGGAACGACGCTGGATGAATTCACGGGGATCTTTTCCGGAACGCCGATGGTCGCCGGCGTTTTCATGTTCACAGTGGAGGCCTCAGACACCGTTGGAGCCTCAGTATCGAAGACTTACACGGTTACGATTCCTGAGGTCGCGCCCGCCACTAGCACCATCGACACAAGCGCATCGCCGGCGGATGGCGGCAGCACCACCGGAGATGGCGTTTATAAGAATGGGACGCCTCTTGCGGTCGTGGCGACCCACGTCCCAGGCTATGCATTCGTCAAATGGACGGAAGGCGGCACAAAGGTAAGCGCTTCCGCTGTTTACCCGTTCACCGTCGGCGGGGACCGCAGCCTGGTGGCCAACTTCAGTGCGAGGCATGACTCGTTCGTGGCCTGCCTTCACGGCCCCGATGGGGGAATCTTTCCGCTTCTTGAAGTCCCATGCGGAACCTTTGATAAGGACCACGACCTGGATGTCGATCTTGAAGACTGGGCTACGTTGCAGTATCAGTACGCTGGCGCGCCGCCGTAGCAACGTGCGGGGGCGGACTGGGGAGTAGGTCAGACTCAATATGCGAAGGCGGCTGTCTGTCGCGGCCTTTGGTTGCGGCCGGCACGCGGGTGTCCGCTGGGCGTCGCCCGTGCATGCGGGCCATTCGGGATGGCGGAGGTCTGAGGATGGCCCGAGCGCGGTCTGGGCGTGACGATCGAACAGGCTTGATCGTCTGCGAAATGGGCATGCATGACGACGCCGCTCCGCTGCGGCGTGTGCTTTTCTGGTCGGGGTCCACTCATTTCCCGAAACCGATGGACTTCGGCGAAACCCGTTTCATTCCTGAATGGCAATTGCCTCCGGCAACAGAGGCTTCATGAGAAAGACGCCTACCTACGTACCCGATCGTCGTTAGCCTATTAGGCGGACCAGAGACGGTGTGTGTCTAGCATTCACGGAAAAACCGCGAAAGGACGCATGAATCGACCCGCGACTGAGATTGCTTCTTGGTACTCGCGAGAAATGGTCATCGCCGCCATCACTCTCGTGGCCATTGCACTTCACCTTGTGCTGCGATTCGCCTTCGAGATCGAAGGCACCGTGTTGGGATTTGGTTGGCCGACGATTCCAATAGTGGTCGCGTTGGGGGTTGGCGGCATCCCACTCGTTGCCGGTCTGTTGATTCGGCTCGTACGCTTCGAGTTCAGTTCGGATCTTCTCGCCGGCATTTCCATCGTGACTGCCGTGGTGCTCGAGGAATACCTTGCCGGCACGATCGTGGTGCTCATGCTTTCCGGCGGACAGGCACTGGAAGCCTACGCGGTGCGCCGCGCGTCATCCGCACTGTTGGCCCTCGCCCGGCGCATGCCTTCCGAGGCACACCGCAAGCTGGTCGGCGCCCTCAGCGATATTCCTCTCGAACAGGTGGTGATAGGCGATCTGCTTGTCGTTTTCCCGCACGAGACCTGTCCCGTCGATGCCGTGGTGGTCGAAGGACACAGCACGATGGACGAATCGTACCTCACGGGCGAACCATACGTGTTGTCCAAGGCGGTGGGGTCGGTTGTGATGTCCGGAGCCATCAACGGCGAGGGCGCGCTAACGATCCGTGCGGAAAAAACCGCCGTCGATTCTCGGTATGCCAAAATCATGCAGGTCATGCGGGAGTCGGAACAGCGCCGGCCCAAGTTGCGGCGACTCGGCGACCAAATCGGCGCCATTTACACACCGCTCGCCGTTGTCATCGCACTTATCGCCTGGGTTGCGAGTGGCGATGCCGTCCGATTCCTGAGCGTGCTGGTGGTCGCCACGCCGTGCCCGCTTTTGATCGGCATCCCGGTCGCGATCATCGGTTCCGTTTCCTTAGCAGCGCGGCGCGGCATCATCATCAAAGACCCAGCCGTGCTCGAAAAGATCGATACCTGTCGCACGGCCATCTTTGACAAGACCGGCACGCTCACGTACGGGCAGCCGAAGTTGACGGAAGTTCTTCCCGCCGAGGGCTTCACGCGAGACGAAGTACTTGCCGCGGTCGCAAGCCTGGAGCGGTACTCGCGCCATCCACTGGCGGCCGCGACCATCGACGCTTCCAGCCAAGCCGGGCTCAAACTTGCGGAAGCCGGAGAAGTCAGCGAGCGACCCGGCCAAGGGCTTCGCGGTAACATTGAGGGTAGGGCGGTGCAAGTGACGAGCCGGAAGAAGCTCACGGCCCATTCGCCGGCTTCCTCCGAATTGCTTCCACCACTGGTCGGGGGGCTGGAGGCCGTCGCCTTGATCGACGGTCGTTACGCGGCGACGTTTCGATATCGCGACGAACCTCGGGTGGAAGGAAAACCCTTCATCCGGCATCTGAAACCGCATCACGGGATCGAGCGAGTGCTGCTCGTATCGGGGGACCGGGAATCGGAAGTGCGCTACCTGGCTGGGAAAGTCGGCATCACCGAGGTCCACGCCAGTCAAAGCCCCGAGCAGAAGCTGTCGCTGGTGCGCGAAGAGACGCAAAAGGCCAATACCGTTTTCATGGGCGATGGGATCAACGACGCCCCGGCATTGACCGCTGCAACGGTTGGGATCGCATTTGGCCAGGGCAGCGACGTGACGGCCGAAGCAGCGGGGGTCGTCATCCTTGAAAGCTCGCTGGAGCAGGTGGACGAGTTACTGCACATCGGTCGGCGGATGCGAGCGATCGCCATGCAAACGGCGATTGGAGGGATGGCACTCAGCTTGGTCGGCATGCTCATTGCCGCGGCGGGCTACCTGCCACCTGTAGCCGGCGCGGTCACCCAGGAAGGCATCGATGTACTCGCGGTACTCAACGCTCTGCGAGCATCATTGAGGCCGCGTACACTCACGGATTACTAGATGCCCACAAAGTGCTTCGCGAATCGGTCGTGAGCGCAAAAAGCCATTAAAGAATCCGAGTTCAACAAAATGAGCGTCGAGAATCTTGCCTCATTGCTGCACCCCAAATCAGTTGCAGTGGTTGGTGCATCGAACCAGCCATCGAGCATCGGGTTGGCGGGAAACACGGGA
>Ga0137430_1000286_pt1 | contig 14326 bp, 16 predicted proteins | sample EasRivERMZT754_2_FD_104651 | JGI IMG/M metagenome (GOLD analysis project Ga0137430, IMG submission 104651) | Soil microbial communities from meander-bound floodplain in the East River, Colorado, USA - East River MetaG ERMZT754_2 | ecosystem: Environmental > Terrestrial > Soil > Floodplain ...
GGGGCATCGGCCACGGTCCTCAGGACGGCAGCCCTGGGTCTTCGTTTCCATACCTCATCACCTACGACGACGCGACAAATACGTGGAGCAAGGAATTGGCCCAGATCGGCACTGGGCATGGCTATAACCACTTGACGATCAATCCGGCGAACGGTGATCTTTATCACCGTGAGTACAACAGCAACGTCATCACCAAGAAGCCATACGGACAGGCGTGGACAGCGAGCGCTGTCGCCAACAAAGGCCTGGGCGGCAATCAAATCTCTGGAGCGCTGAATTGGTTGCCGGGGCTGAACGGCGGACTCGGCGGACTGATCTTTCTCGATGTTAGTACTGTGCAGAAGTGGCACCCAGGCACCAACACATGGTCTTCAGTTGGCAACATTTCCCCGTTCGTAGGGAACTACGGGAACTGGGGCGCTGTGGCTGGCGGCAACTTCTACGGCGGCGGCGGCGTTCCCCCCACGGGACAGCCCGCACCAACCGATGCGTACCGCGTCACTGCCGCTGGCGTGCTCAGTGCCAACAACGCAATTCCTGACACGCCGATGAATGTCTCGCAGACGGGCGTGTCTACATCAATCGTCGAGCATCTGAATGGGACCGACCTGCTCCTGTTCCAGGCGCCTTCTGGCGGCACTGGCGAGATCCACAGTTTCAACGGCACGAGTTGGACGAACATCGGTACGCACCAAATTGGCAAGGACAACTACTTCGCCACGCCGATCCCCGAATACGGCGTGATCGTGTTCATCTGCCAAAACAACGACAACGCGCACGGCGATCCCAACTGCCGGGTCTACAAGCCGGCCGCTGGCGCAGCACTCCCCCCGATCCCGATGGCCTGGGACGCATACCCGGGCGCTATCTCATACAACATCTATTGGGGCACGGCGTCGGGTGCCTACAGCGGGGTTCTCAACGTCGGCAACGTGTCGAGCTACTCACTGCCAGATCCGGGCTCGTCGTTCCGATTCTTTGCAATCAAAGCTGTGACCGCCTCTGGCGAAACGAGTGCATCCAATGAAATCACCCGTTAAGTATCTGGCCTGCCTCGCGGCGGCGTTGCTGCTGTCTGTTGTTTTTGCACAGCCGAGCAACTTCCGAATCGTGAGGGCGGGGCCGCCGACGCCGGCCACGGTTGCGGCCCGGAATCTCCCAATTGTGGGCCCCATCACCACCACCAGCAACGGGCAGAGGATCGAAAACCTGCGCATCCAGCGCACCAGCGGCACCGGGCCATGCATCACCGTCAACCACACGGGGGTGGTGATTCAGGACAACGAGATTGGACCCTGTGGGGCGACGGAGAGCACCGACAACAACGGGATCGTTTCGACAGGCGCAACCAACATCACGATCAGACGCAACGTGATCCACAACGTATCGAACGGCGTGTACCTGACATCGGCGCAACACCCGTTCGTCTTCGAGCAGAACTACGTCTACAACCTTCGCGGCCCGTTCCCGCGTGGCCAAGCGTTTCAGACAAACGGCATTACTGGCGGCACTGGGTCCAGCAAGATCAAATGCAACATCTCCGACACGATGCCCGGCGTGCGCTATGGCGTAGACCACAACATCACCAACGTCGAAGACCACATCAACCTATTCAACACGCTTGGCGTGGACTCCACGACAAACAGAATCGAGATTGCGTACAACCGTCTGCGCGGTGGGCACCCCACTAGTACCAGTGGCAGCGGCATCAACGTCGGCGACGGGGCGTCCGGCGGCAACACCTACTCCCACGACAACATAGTCGTGAGCACGCGTAATGCGGCGATTGCCATCACGAATGGCACCAATGTGACGCATGACAACAACCGCATTTACATGGACACCACACCATGGTCGGGCGTGGACTGGGGTGGAACCGGATGCAGCATTGCGTCAGGTTTCGGGACTGGGTCCGCAGCGACGTGTCACACGAACACCATCTCGAACACTAGGGTACGCGCGATCGGGCAGACCGCGCAATGCAATGGCTACTGCGTCATAACCTTCACGAACAACAACTTCAACGACACGTCGCTGACTGAAGCCATCTTCGACGAGGCCTGGCCGGCGGCCTGCACGTACTGACATGGCAACCCTAGGCACCCCAGTCAAGAACGATGTCGCCGGAGCGACGCTTGACACTTCGGTCACTTGCAGTGGGTCGAATCGATTCCTGGCGGTCGCGGTTTGGAAAACGACCGGCAGCGCCCTCGATGTCCTCACCTACAACGGTGATGACCTGTTGGCGGGTGCCATTGCCAGCGCGACTATCACAGTAGGCAACGACTCGCTCAAGTGGTACGGACTGGTCGCACCAGATTCCGGCACCTTCACACTACATACCTCGGTGGCTGGTGGCGGTGGATACCACGGTGTTCTGGCGCTGCCTTATTCAGACGTACACCAATCGACGCCGACCAGCGACGGCATCGGAGCCAACGGTACCGGCAGTCCAATTTCGCTCAGTGCGTCATCGGCAACCGGCAAAACTGTCATTGACGCTTTCATGCTTCGCCACTCTGGTGGTGGGAGTAGTGCCACCGTTGGGGCCGGTCAGACCACGCTAGAACTCTACAGCGGCACCGCTGACGGCGGAGCCAAGTCTGCTGGTGGCTCCTACGAAGCGGGCGCGTCCAGCGTGACGATGAGCTGGACAGCAACCAACGCCGACACGTGGTTGCAGGCTGCTTTCAGTCTTATCGACGTTGGGGCGGCATCGCCGTCAGGGAATCTTGTTGGTGGCAAGTTGGGAAACGGCATTCTTCTTCGTGGACTTGTAGGGTAAAAAATGAGCTATCCAGTCTTCTACGTTCCGGCGGGCGATGTGCTGCCGATCATGTGGTCTACCTATGCCGGGTCCACCGGGGCATCGATCACGATGAGCGGCCTGGCAGTCACTGATATCGAGATCTACAAGGACGGCAGCACGACGCAGCGCGCAAGCGACGCGGGCTACACCCTCCTCGATACGGACGGCGTTGATTTCGACGGGACCACAGGCATCCATGGACTTTCCATCGATACCGGAGACAACACGGATGCCGGGTTCTGGACCGTGGGGTCTTGGTTCTCTGTGCACGTCGCTGGGGTCACTGTCGACACCCAAGCCGTGAATTTCATCGCCGCGATGCTCCGAATCATGCCGGCCGAAGCGGTCGCAGGTAAGCCGAAGGTTGACGTAGATGCGTGGCTCGGTACAGCAGCGGCTACTCCGACAGTTGCAGGAGTTCCCGAAGTCGACGTGACCCACTGGATCGGTACAGCAGCTGCAACTCCGACCGTGGCGGGTGTTCCTGAGGTTGACGTAACCCACTTCAACGGCACTGCGGGCACGTTCTCCAGCGGACGAGCAGAGGTGAACGCAACCCACTTCGCGGGGACTGCTTACGCAACGGCCCTCGCGGCCGAAGTCGATGCTGTGTGGGATGAGGCTGTAGACGGCTCCGTCACCGCTCGCCAGTCGATGCGGCTTGCGAACTCGGCCAACGGTGCAGAGGTCTCGGGCGCAGGAACCACCACAGTTGTGATTCGAGACCTGGCTGATTCGAAGGATCGAGTGACTGCAACCGTGGATTCCAGCGGCAACAGAACTAGCGTAACTCGCGATCTGACGTGACGTGTGGGCAGCTCGATACTGGGGCTCAAGGCACTGGGCGGCCCGTTACTGGGCCCCTCAGGGCCTAACCGCTCCCGGTTGTTATTGGGGCAAACGGTATTGGCCTGGCTCCTATTGGGCGAAGGAATACTGGTCAAAGGAGTCAGATACCGCCCCGGTGACGGCAACGGTCACGGCCGGCTTCACGCTGGCCGGCGGGCTCACGCTGGGCTCGATGGTGCCCAGCTACAACAGCGGGGTAACGGCGACAGTCTCATCCGGTCTGACGATGGCCGGCGTGATTGGCATCAATGCCACTCCTTCGATGGAGTTCGGAAATGCCGTCATAGCCGCAGCCCCGTTGGAGCTTCCTCTGATGGTCGGCGGCCTGACCATCACCGGAACGCCAGTTATCGGGTTCGATGCGGATGCTGGGATCGGTTTCTATTGGGCCGGCAGGTACTGGAACGCTCACTACTGGGCTCCGTACTACTGGCAAACGCAGATCGAGTGCATAGCAGAGGTGACTGCCGGCCTCTCGATGGCGGGCGGAATCAGCCTCGATTTCGACCCCGAGCAGATTTTGGAAGAGACGATCCAGAACACGCTGACGATGGACGGGGTTTTGACCATCGAGGGAACTCCAGAGTTCGAGGTTCCGCCCGAGGTGCCGGTGGTAGAGCCGGAAATTGGCAGCTACGGGATGCGCCCGAGGAAGAAGCCAAAACGCAAGAAGGAAGAGATCGAAGACGCGGTGCTTGTGGTCGAGAAGCCAAAACCGTACCGAGTGCCAAAGCCGGGGTCAAGTCTGGACGATCTCTACAAGGCCAAACCGCCCAAGCCTAAGGCCGAGCTGAAGAAGAAGGAAGAGGAAGAACGCAAGCGCAAGAAGAAAGCGGAACTGCTGCTCCTATGAACCGCTTCTGGGCATGGGTTAGCTACCGGGCCGGTCAATTGAGCCTGTGGGCAGCCAAGAGAATCAACTAAAGGAAACCATGGAAACCGTATTGCCACCCGTCGAAACGACAGAGGCGAGCGCTCCCGCAGTGGAGACACCGCAAACAGAACCAGAGGTCAAGGCCGAAGAGCCAAAACCCGAGAAGACTCCAGAGCAAAGGGAGCTGGAAAGGGCCCGCCGGAAGATCGATCGCCTCTACCGCCAAAGGGAGGAGGCCCGCATCGAGATTCAAACCTTGCGCGGGTCCAAACAGGACTTGACAAGTGGTAGAAACCCTACTACAAACGAGCCTGAGTCAGTCGATAGCGAAAAGCTAACGCTCTCTCGGGAAGAGTTGCAGGAGTTGATCGATCGGCGTGCTAACGAATTAGCCCCGACGCTCAAGAAGCAGCACGACGAGATCGAGCACCGGCGCAAAGCGATCGACGGTCTCGCGAAGTCCTGGGGCAAGGAGAAGTTTGACACGCTCGCGCGTGATCTCTCCGAAGCCTTTGACGGACTGGTAGATGGTGCCGGCAAGCCTAAAGCAGCCGCGGGCGCCATCTTCGAAGCCGATGAGCCGGCAGCGCTCATTGAGTACCTCGCGGACCCCGACAACGCGGACGAAGCAGAAGCCCTGTCTCGAATGAGCGCAGTTCAAGCCGGCCGAGCAATCGGAAAGCTAGAACTCAAGCTCCAAGAGAAAGCCAAGGCCAAGCCGCAGCCAAGCAAGGCCGCGCCCCCGATCGAAGCATCACGAGGCAGCGGCTCAGCGCCAAGCATGCCCAGTGATTCCGACTCAGTAGAAATCTGGCTGAAGAAGGAAAGGGCCCGCATGGCATCGCTCAAGCGAGCCTAGGAACCATTTTCTAGGCTCCAACCAGGAACCTAGAAAGTGGCTAATACCCTCATCACGCCAATCTCGATGACGAGAAAGGCACTCCAAGTTCTGCACCAAAAGCTGAACTTCGTCGGCAACATCAACCGTCAATACGACGCTTCCTACGCTGGCTCCGGTGCATCCGGCGTCCGCGGGAAATTCGGCCCCACGCTGAAGATCCGTCTCCCGAACGAATACACCGTTCGCTCCGGGATGAACATGGTTACCCAGGAGCAATCCGAGGCATCCGTGGATCTCACGGTTTCGACCGTGAAGGGCGTGGACATGTACTTCGGCTCTGACGAGCTGGCCCTGTCCATTGACGACTTCTCGGAGCGTTACATCGATCCGGCGATGGCGGTCCTGGCGGCCAACATCGAAGCCGATGCGCTCTCGATGCGCAAGCTGGTCTACAACTTCCACGACGGTGACGCGGCGGCGTTTGCCTTTGGCTCTCTCACGACTGCCAAGCAAAAGCTGACGGACAACCTGGCCAATCAGTCGATGCGCCGGGTCATCATGAACACCGTGCACGCAAACAAGTTCTTGGTGGATACCAAGGGCCTGATGCACGACGGGGAACAGATCGCCGAGCAGTACCGCGAAGGCAAGATCGGTCGCACGAGTGGTTTCGACATCTTCGAAAACACGCTGCTGGTTCCGCACACCACGGGGACTGCTGTCAAGACGACGACCTACACGGTCAGCTCGACGGTAACCACGAACGGATCGACCGCTGTGACCCTCACGGGCGCATCGACGACCTGGAAGGCTGGCGACATCTTCACGGTGGCTGGGGCAACGCGAGTTCACCCGGAGACCAAGGAAGACACCGGCATCCTCCAGCAGTTCGTGTGCCTGGCCGACTGCACGACCGCGATGACGTTCAACCCGCCGATTTACACCTCTGGCCCGAAGCAGAACATCGTGGCGGCCGGTCTGGTTGCGACGAGCGCGATCGTCAAGGTTGGTGCGGCGGCTTCTGAGACGTATGTCGAATCTCTGGCGTTCCACAAGGATGCGTTCACCTTCGTGACCGCTGACCTGGAACTGCCGAAGGGTGTTGACTTCGCGGCTCGTGAAGTCATGGACGGGATCTCGATGTCTGTGGTTCGCGACTTCAACGTTGCAGACCGCACCTTCCCGTGCCGTATTGACGTTCTGTACGGCTACAAGGCAATCCGTCCGCAGTTGGCGTGCCGTATCCACAACGACGCCTGATAGGAGAAAGAAATGGCAGCTCAGAAGATTGACCAAGAGTTCCCGGATGGGGCCGTCCTTGGTCGCAACTCGTCCTCGAAAGTGGGCTTCTACGGGACGACTCCGGTCACCCAACGAGCCCTTGCCGGTCAGGCGGCTTCGGTCGTCTCGGCCACTTCCTACATCAGCGTGACCTCAAACCTCGCGGCCTTCTGCGCAGAGGTGGCGGCAACGCTGACAGGGATGGGACTTTGGAAAGGCTCGGCTTGATTGGGGCCTAGGTGAGAACGGTCCTGATTGCGGGTTGTGGTGAAGAAGGCCCGCAATGGACCGGACAGGGGTGGTCTGTGGTTCGACTAGACATCGATCTACGGACCGACCCCGACATTGTTGGAAGCATGACCGACCTGGGGGATGTGGGTTCCTTCGATGCGGTGGCTTGCAACAACGCGCTAGAGCATTTGTACCCACACGAAGTCGATAAGGCTCTGAGCGAGTTTTATCGAGTTCTGAAGCCAGGCGGACACGCGGTGATTCAAGTCCCGGACCTGGAAGACGTGAAGGCAACCGAGGACCTACTTCCAGAGATTGGAATGTCTGGACTCCACCTCTTCTACGGCGACCCCGCCTTACTTGAGCACTTCCCGCACATGGCGCATCACAGCGGATTTGTAGAGGACACCCTCCGTCGCGTGATGGAGCGAGTTGGTTTCAAGGTCCAGACAAAGAGACTCCCTTGCTATCAGCTCATGGGGCTTGGCACGAAATGACAGACGGCATGAACGGGGATATGTACGGCTTCGGGGTCGTCAACCCAAAGAAGAAGGCCGTCTTTTGCGTGCCGATCGTGGGCAGGCCGTACCCGGGATTTATTCGTGCCATCGAAGCCTCTATTCCGTTCATTCATGCGGCCGGATGGGATGAGGAACTAGTCCAAGAAATCGACAACCCGTACATCGGCGGCGCGAGGGCAAAGATGCTCCGCAAGGCCCTGGATCATCAGGCCGATGTGATCGTGTTCCTGGACTATGACCTTGAATGGGAGCCCAAGGCTCTCCTTGAGTTGATCGAGACCGAGGGCGATGTGATTGCGGGTACGTACCGCTGCAAGATCGAAGAAGAACAGTACATGGGGGCGGTGTTTTCAGGCCCCGATGGATCCCCGATCGTCCGCGAGGACGGCTGCATCAAGGCTTCGGTGGTCCCTGCGGGGTTCCTGAAGATCACCAAAGAGGCCGTTCATAAGTTCATGGTGGCCTATCCCGAACTTTGCTACGGGCCCCGTTTCCGTCAGTCGGTGGATCTCTTCAACCACGGCGCGCACGAGGGACTCTGGTGGGGTGAGGACTACGCATTTGCTCGCCGGTATCGGGAGAAATGTGGAGATGTTTGGCTAAAGCCGGACATTGAGATCACGCATTGGAAGGGCGACAAGGCTTACCCGGGGAACCAAGCCACATTCCTTCGCAAGCAGCCGGGTGGCGACCTTGATCCTGCTCGATTGAGGGCGGTCGCATGACTACCGCTCGCTCGATCATCCGCGACTCCCTTACTTTCGGGCTGAACAAACTAAGCCCAGGAGAGGCAGAGGGCGCAGACACGTTCAACACCTGCCTTGATGCACTGAACAACATTGCCGACGAGCTGAACGGACAGAAGGCTTTTCTGTTCCGGGAAATCTTGACGGCAGGCACGGTTACCGGGGCTTCCGGGACCCTGGGGTCAACATGGGCCTTGTCTCCTGGCGTCCAGATCCTGGGGTCTACTTACGCCAATAGCGCCGATTTCGTCATCAGCGAGATGACGATGGCGCAGTACCAGACTATTCCTGTAAAGACGACTTCGGGAGATCCGTACTGGTTCGCTCACGACGGATTGGCGACGGTCTATTTCTACCCCGTTCCGACCTCCAGAGTCGTGACCCTCAGAACCAAGGCAGCGGTAACCACCTTCGCGGATCTCGACACCGACTACTCAATGCCGGCCGGCTACAGGTCTGCCCTGGCTGACAAGTTAACCAAGAAACTCGCTCCGACGCTGCTTGGTGGGGTTCCCGCTTCCGCGGTGATGGACGCAAAGAACGCGGACGCAAGGCTGCACGCGCAAGCCTACGTTCCTGCAATTGTTGATGCCGCTCCTGGCTACTCATACGACATCAGGACCGGCTGATGGCAGGCAAACCCGTCATCCAAGCGATTGGCCCCTCTAACCCGCTGTCCGATGCGAAGCTGGGGCAGAGGACGGTAAACATGTACCTCTCCGCCTCCGAAGCGGTTGGAGAGGGTAGGCCGCTGGTTCTCAAATCCGCCCCCTGGCTGAGTGAAGTCCTCGCGGACGTGAACACCCAGGCCGGGACTCCTGCGGCCTCTCCCATCAGGGGATCGTGGGACGCGGATGGTCGGTGGTTCCTTGTTGTCTACAACAGGCTCCTTGAGGTTGATCTAAACAACTACCCGACCATGACGTACCACGTCAGGGGAACGCTCCTGACGACCACTGGGTTTGTGTCGATCAAACACGGCAGAGACCAACTGGTTCTCGCTGACGGCCCTTACGGGTACGTGATGAACCTCCAGACCAATGTATTTGGACAAATCACAGACCCGGACTGGAGAGGTTCTAACTGGGTGGAGGAGGCTGATGGCTTCTTCATCTTCGTGGACCCTAACACCGACCAGTTCTATATATCCGCAATCGACGATGCCAGCAACTTAGATGCTCTCGACTTCTCCAGTGCGGATGCTCAGTACGACAACATCGTTACCCACAGAGTCATCAACAACGAACTCGTTTTGATGGGTTCGCGGTCTTGTGAATTCTGGATCAACACCGGCACGGCTGACTTCCCGTTTGCACGATACAAGTCCGCAACGATTGACTTTGGAGTAGTGGGGAACAGAGCGGCTCTCAAGGCGGGGGGTGCTTTGGTCTGGGTCGCTCAAGAGGGGAGGGGGTCTCCGTTCGTTGTCGAGATGAGGGGGCATCAGGCAACCCGCATCTCAACCACGGCCGTTGAGGAGGCTCTCAACTCAAGCACAGACATCTCCGAATGTTCCATGTGGACCTACCGGAAAGAAGGGGCCGAGTTCGCCTCTGTCAGTGCTCCGGGGATGTCCACCGATTGGGTCTTCGACTTCGCCTCCAGGCAGTGGCACGAAAGGGGCAAGCTGGAAATCGGCGAGTGGACCCCGACAGGAATTGACTTCGTTACCTACTCACCGGCCCTCGGGCCGATCGCGACCAGGGGAGCTGCGGTCTACAGGTACACAGAAGACGAACCTCTTGATATAGACGTGGGGCCTCACGTAAGGGAGCGGACCTGGCCGCACCTTGTCTCTAAATCAATGGAGCCCGTCACTTACAGGGGTGTGGAGATCCACTGCACCACCGGAGTCCCAGACCCGAACGGAAACGTCGATGGGGTCATCACCCTGGAGGTGAGCAACGACGGCGGGAGAACTTTCCAGGCTCCCCAGCTAAGAAGTCTCGGGGCGGCTGGGCGCTTCATGCAACGGGTCCGTTGGTTGTGGCAGGGATCGGCGATCGATCGTGTGTTCAGGCTTCGGTGTTCGAGCCCTGTCCCATTGACTATTCATGCGGTGAACGTCGATGCCTAACCCGAATTCACACGTTCCGATCACGGAGAAGGATTTGCCGAATCCTGAATATCTCCGTTGGCTTGAGGAAGTCTCCAAGCATGTGGACGGCTTGGTGAGTTGGGGCACGCGAGGGACGGTCGTCATCGACAACGTGGATGGACTTGTCCTGAAAGACACGGATTCTCACTACTGGCGATTGACCGTCGAAACGGATGGCTCGTTGACGACGACAGACCTTGGGACGGTGAAGCCTGATGCCTAAGCACGCGACACTTGGTGCGGACGGAAAAGTCCCGGGGGACAAACTCCCGACCGGCAACGGATCGGTTGCCTCCGTCTTTGGAAGGGCGGGCGCGATCGCTGCGCAGGAAGTTGATTATTCCACCTACTACGCGCCGGCTATCCACTATCACGGCTATGCGCCGTTGGTGCACAGCCACGACTACGCACCCGTCATCCATACGCACGATTACGCAGCGACCAGTCACAACCACGACTATGCGGCATCGAACCACAACCACGACGCTGCTTACGCTGGAATCGGCCACAACCACAATGCGGCCTATTCGGCGCTAGGACACAACCATTCCGGTGTCTATCAGCCGGTCGCGACCGTCCTGACCAACACGACGGCGAGCTTCACGACGGCGCAGGAAACGAAGCTGGCTGGGATAGCTACCGGAGCAACCGCGAATGCAACGGACGCGCAACTCAGAGACCGCGCCACTCACACCGGGAGCAGCTACCACTTCGTCGGCACGCTAGCTAACCCCCAGGCCACGGGCGCAAACGTAACCCCCGTCAACCTCACTGGGCTGGTCTTCAGCTACGTCGCCAACAGCATCTACATCTTTCGTTGGATCGGAACCGTAACCCCTGTGGCCGCGACGACGGGGTGCGGTTTTCAGATGGATCTGTCCACTGCGGTGACGCAGATTGCAATGCAGTTCTACCACCAGCTCGCGAGCACAGGAACCAGTTCCGGCGGGCATTCGATCGCGGACGACGCATCGGTTGGTGTCTCGTCAGGGCTCCCTGGGACAGGTGTCTATCCGGTCCATGGACAGGGAATCTTGAGGACAGGAGCCAACGCAGGCACCGCACAACTGAGATTCAGAAGCGAGACGACGGCCGTTATCACAGCGAACGCGGGAATGACGCTCGTTGTGGAGAAGGTGGCATGAACTTGAACTTCGAAGCCCTTGAGGTTGATGTTGTCCATCACATGCCAAGTGAGGATGGGGTCTACGTCAAGGAAACAAGAATCCCAAAGGGCGTGACTTTGCTGATGCACACCCACACGTTTACCCATAAATCGATCCTTACAAAAGGACGTGTGTCTCTCACTCAAGGCGGAAACAGGCGACAAGTCATCGCGCCCGAGATCCTGACCCTTGAAAAGGGGACTCCCCACTCAGTGACGGCTCTTGAAGATTCGGTGTGGCTGTGTGTTCACGCCACCACGGAGACGAATCCAGAGTTGATCGACTACGCGATTACAGAGGCTTAGGATGGCTTGGATTGCAGCAATTGCTGGCTTGGCGGGTGCGGCCCTCTCTTCGGATGCCGCTGGAGACGCCGCGGACGCCTCGGGTGCTGGTAGCGCTGCCGCTGTCGGAGAACAAAGGCGTCAGTACAACACCACGCGGGACGACTTCGCCCCTTACCGAGGTGTCGGGTATGGGGCTCTAGCCCAGCTCGCACAGGCATACGGAATCCCGGGATTCCAGGTCAAGACACAAGACACCTTCGATCCCCGCGGGTATCTCAAAGCCAACCCAGACGTTGCGGCCGATCCGTTTTTCGCTGGGAATCCGTGGGAGCACTACCAAAGACACGGCAGAGGTGAGGGCAGGAAATTCACTGCTCTACCCGGGTCTACCTACAAGGGCGGGTCTGGTGGGCTGACTCATGACGTGTCAGCCGCGGACGTGATGAGTGATCCAGGCTATGCGTTTGGTCTGTCTCAAGGTCAACAAGCAATCGACAGAAAAATCGCTGCTGGTGGCGGTCGTGTCTCGGGGCAGGCGATTAAAGCTGCGGCCCGTTTTGGTACGGACTACGGAACCACAAAGTACGGAGAAGCCTACCAAAGACGACAAGACAGACTGAACCGCCTTCAAGCCCTCGCGGGGATCGGACAAACGTCCACGAACTCCAGTGCAATCGCAGGAGCGAACTCGACCAACGCCATCTCTGGGCTGATGCAGGGTCAGGGCGAGATGAACGCCGGGGCTCGGATGGCTCAAGGCTCGATCTGGGGTGATGCATTCAACCAGATCGGGGCGCTGTACGGACGGCAGAGACAACCTAGCGGGGCGATTAGCCGAAGCCCGTATGTCGCCAGCAGCCCGTATGACGTGATCCCATCTGGGTATGAGCTGTGATGGGCGCCAACATCTTCGCCCCCTTCATCAGGCCCCCGCGGTCTATCGCTGAACACTCAGCGGCAATGGATGAACGCGACCTCATGGCCCTGAGGCTCCAAGGCCAAGCTGGACAGAACCAACTCCTGCAGGTCACCCGCCAGCAGCAGATGCAGCAGGCCCAACAAGCAATGGAGGAAAGAAATGCCCTCCAGAAACTTGCACAACAGTACGGCGGCGACGACGCGGCTTTTGAGAGGGCCCTGACGACTTCCGGCATGCCTGGATTGATGAGCCAGGCGGAAGCGATTTCCAAGCGGCGCACAGATAGGACCAAGGCAGAGGCCGACATCCGAGAGAAAGACGCCAAGACGGCGAAGTCTCAATCCGACCTCGTAGACGACTCCATCAAGCGATACAGGGGCGCGCTGGATTTCATCGACACCCCACAAGGCGCTGCGCGATGGCTGCAAGCTCAGTATGCAGACCCTGTGTTGGGTCAGCACATGCAGGCCCTTGGACCTCTGGAGCAGTCTCTATCCCGTATTCCTCAAGACCCGCAAGGCTTCAATCAGTGGAGACAGCAGGCCGGGATGGGCATGGAGAAGTGGCTTCAAGAGCAACGCGCCCGCGAGACTCAGGCAGAAACCGGACGGCACAACAAAGCCACCGAGAAGAACCAGGCCGGACAACTCGCTGTGTCTCAGGGCCAACTCGGGGTTGCCCAAGGAAACCTCGGAGTGGCGCAGACGAACGCGCAAACAGCGAAGGAACGGCTTGAGATCGACAAGACGGCCCCGAAGGGTGTCTATGACGCTGAACGTGGCGTTGTGGTCGATCCACGCTCGGCAACCGCAACCCCGGTCACCAGCGCTGGACAACCGCTTCCGCCCAAGCAAGACGCCGCCACGAAAAAGGAACTGATGAGCATCGGCCAGCAAAGGGCGCTTGTTCAAAGCGCGATTGCTGATACCGAGAAGACACCTTCCGCGTTCGGCCTCATGCGCGGGGTGGCGACTCTTGCCGGGACGGTTCCCGAGTCGTTGGCCGGCAGGGCTGATTCCGACGCGGAGAGACAGGCGCGGGCGTTCGTGTTCAACAACGTGTCCAGCGTCATCAACGAAAGAGCCGGCGCTGCGCAGAGCGCGCAAGAGTTGGCCCGGTTGCGTTCGTTCCTCCCCGCAGAAACGGACAACTCAGAGCAAGTGGTTTCAAAGCTCAAGGCGTTCGAGAAGTTCTTGGCCGAGAAAGAGCGCGGCACGACCCCACAGAAGCCGGCAGAGAAGAAGCCGGGCGGGGTTCCGAAAAAGCCGGGCGACTCGTCGCAGAAGATGGCCACGGTAGCGAATGATGACGACTACGCGGCGCTTCCATCAGGAACAACCTTTGTCGGCCCTGACGGTAAGACGCGGAGGAAGCCGTAATGGGCTGGAAAGACGCGCCCGAGGTGTCCGGCTGGCAATCGGCCCCGGAGGTATCTGACTCATCCGCCGATGAGGGCCTTGGCTCGAAAGTCCTTAAGCACATCAAGGGCCGTCCTGCCGAGTGGGCGAAGGAAACCCGCGACATAGCTTCCGGGGCAGTTCGTGGTGCCGGGTCCATCGGCGCGACCCTTATGGCCCCTATCGACATGGGCTCAGATGCGGTCGATGCGACTTTGGGAAACCAAGCCGGGCCACTTTCTGCCAACCAGCAGCGCAGAAAGGACATGGACCTAGCCCTTACCAGCTTGACTGGTTCCAACCCAGA
>Ga0137430_1000287_pt1 | contig 14310 bp, 9 predicted proteins | sample EasRivERMZT754_2_FD_104651 | JGI IMG/M metagenome (GOLD analysis project Ga0137430, IMG submission 104651) | Soil microbial communities from meander-bound floodplain in the East River, Colorado, USA - East River MetaG ERMZT754_2 | ecosystem: Environmental > Terrestrial > Soil > Floodplain ...
CCCGCAACGTCAGGAGGCGTTCGGTGACTACACGTGGAACCAGGTCAGTAACAACGCCGGAGGTCCGAACCCGGATCAGGGCGGGCTCCTCGGTCTCGGCGATTCGAGCATCGATAATACCTTTCACAATTGGCAGATGGGAATGGGTGCCGCGTGGGAGGCGGACATCTGGGGCCGATACCGGCGCGGGATCGAGGCCGCCGACGCCCAGATTCTGGCGACCATCGCCAACTACGACGACGTGCTGGTCAGCCTAGTTGCGGAAGTGGCCACGAACTATGTCCTATTGCGCACCCTGGAGGAGGAACTGGTCGTCACCCGAAGCAACGTGGCCATTCAGCAGCGCGGCTTCGAGCTTGCGGATACGAAGTTCAAGGGCGGTATAACCACCGGTCTGGACCCGGCGCAGGCAGCAGCTCTCCTGCACGACACCGAGGCCCAGGCGATGGACGTCGAAACACGGATATCGCAAACAAAGAGCACGCTAAGTGTCCTACTCGGGTTGCCGCCGCAGGACCTTAGCGAACTGCTTTATGAGGCCCGCCCCATTCCCAGCGCTCCGGATCAGGTCGCGGTCGGGATTCCGGCTGATCTGTTGCGCCGACGGCCGGACGTTCGCCGTGCGGAACGCGTCCTGGCCGCGCAAAGTGCCGTAATCGGGGTGGCCGCTGCCGAACTGTATCCGAGCTTCTCGCTGGGGGGCGCACTGGGCCTGTCGGCCGAGCATTTCTCCGATTTGTGGCGCGGCGACAGTCTTGAAGCCTTTGCAGGTCCTTCCTTCCGCTGGGCGGTTCTCAACTACGGCCGCATTGAGAACAACATTCGTGTCCAGGACGCCGCATATCAGGCCCTGATCAGCGAGTACGAGAGTGTCGTGCTTCGTGCTCAGGGCGAGGTGGAGAGAGCGATTGCGGGCTTTCTCGGCGCCCAAAGGCAGACGGTCGCCTTGACCCAAAGTGTGAATTCCGCCACGCGGGCGGTGGACATTGCCGAGCAGCAGTACCGCGGAGGGATCGCTGATTACATGCGCGTCCTGATCACGCAGGAGTTCCTCACGACCGAGCAATCGCGGCTGGTCGCGACGCGCGGTGCCGTGGCTCTCAACATTGTGGCCTTGTATCGCGCGCTCGGCGGTGGATGGGAGCTGCGCGAAGGACAGGATTTGGTGCCAGCTTCGATTAAGGATCAGATGCAAGAGCGCACCAAATGGGGTGATATGATCGACGCGGACCGCATTCCATAAACCAGGTTCGCCGCAGTGGACGCAGCCACTGGAGAAAGTCGGGCGGTAGGCACGTGTCTTTCGTCCAGGCAAAGCCGTGGACGCGCGGGGTGCGGCGGTCCACGCTCGGCTTTCGATCGGAGGAGGCATGGGAATGGAAAGGCGGAGTTTGCTTACGGTCGCTGTTTCGTTATTCCTCCTGGCTTGGTCGCTTGCGTCGGCGCGATTGCGACCGGTTTTGCAACAGCGGTGCTACGCCGCAAAATGCAGGCGGTTGACGGGGGATCATTGCCCGGCCAGGAGCGACGGGCTTTGGCAGGCGGAATGCCAACATCCGCACGGGGTCGTCTGCGATGTGCGGTTAATCGTTTCATAGAAAGGTTTTGGTCATGCCACGCACTGACAACTTGACCGACGCGGCGGCGGTGTCTGGGAAGGTCGGACAGGTGTTCCAGAAACGCATGCAGCTTGCCCTTGATCGTTTCAGAAAACGCCTTGCCGAGGGCGTCGAGCATCCTCCGCTTAAGCCGGAGCAGATACTGTATGAACCTTGGAAGCGAGGACGAGAATGGTGGGAATACTCGGTGGACCTCGCACAACGGGCCGTCCTCTTCTGGGACATCTTGCGCGAGCGCGGGGACAACTTCATCGCGCACGAGAAGGCCGGCAAGCCGCCGGTCCTGCACTTCGAGTACGAAACAGTCCTTGACGCCCGCCAATTCGATCAGCCGGTCAACTACGCGCTGGTAAGAATCATTCCTCCCAAGGGAATCACCGTCGATCCAGCCCGTCGCCCTTATGTCATCATCGACCCGCGAGCGGGGCATGGTCCGGGCATTGGCGGCTTCAAGGATGATTCGCAGGTCGGAGTCGCCCTGCGTGAAGGGCACCCCGTTTACTTTGTGATCTTCTTCCCCGACCCTGAGCCGGGCCAGACTCTCACGCACGTCTGCGAAGCGGAGGCCCGATTCATCAAACGTGTGCGCGAGTGGCACCCCAAGAGTCCCAAGCCGGTCGTCCTCGGTAACTGCCAGGGGGGCTGGGCGGCAATGATGCTCGCGGCCGCGAACCCGGACGAGACGGGCCCGATCGTGATTAACGGCGCGCCCATGTCCTATTGGGGCGGCGCGTGGAAGGACGGCGAAGGGGACAACCCCATGCGCTACGCCGGCGGCCTGCTGGGTGGCACCTGGCTTGCGTCGCTGGCCAGTGATTTGGGCAACGGAAAGTTCGACGGAGCGAACCTCGTAGCGAATATGGAGAACCTCAATCCCGCCAACACGTTCTGGAACAAGTACTACCACCTCTTCGCCAATGTGGACACCGAGGGCCCGCGGTTCCTGGAATTCGAGCGCTGGTGGGGGGGGTTCTATCTGATGAACCGCGAGGAGATCGACTGGATCACCCAGAACCTCTTCGTGGGCAATCGACTCTGGAAGACCAACGGCACAAGAGAGAGCCTCTTCGACCTGCGCGAAATCAAAGTTCCGATCATTCTCTTCGCGTCTCTCGGCGACAACATCACGCCACCGCAACAGGCATTCAACTGGGTCACGGACATCTACGAGTCCACGGAGGAGATCAAGGCCCGCGGACAAACCATCGTCGGACTCTTGCATCAAGACATCGGGCACCTGGGTATCTTCGTTTCCGGGCGCGTAGCCAAGAAAGAGCACGCGCAGATCGTCTCCGTGTTGAAATCGATTGAAGCTTTACCCCCCGGTCTTTACGGCATGAAGATCAACGAGCAACCCGGACCGGACGACAAGCCGGTGTACTCCGTCGAGTTTGTCGAACACCGGCTGGAGGAGGTGGCGAACCGGCTCAATCGATTTGAACGCAAGGACGAAAAACCCTTCGCCGCGGCCGCCATGGTCTCGGAGTTCAATCAGCGGGCCTACGACTTATTTCTGAGCCCGCTGCTCAAGTCGATGGCGACCGATCACGCAGCGAAGCTTGCGCAGCAGTTCCATCCGTTGCGCGCCCCGCGCTGGGCGTGGTCCAGCATGAATCCCTGGCTGGCGTGGCTGAAGCCGGCCGCGGAAGCAATTCGCAAGCAGCGGCGGTCGGTGCCGGCGGATCAAACCTTCCGGAAGATCGAGTGCGGCAACTCCGACCTGCTGAGCGCCTCATTCGATTACTACCGGGACATCCGGGATGCGATTAGCGAGGCGATGTTCTTTGGCATCTACGGGACGATGTTTTCACGCTATCTGGCCGATCAGGCGAAAACGCACGAACAGCCCGCCGGCGTTGCGGGGAGCGGACGCGACACTCCATTCGTCAAGGACGCCTTGGCCGCTATTGAGACCGGCGGATATCCGGAGGCGGTAGCCCGTGCGGGGGCCTTGCTCTCCCGCAAGGGAGAGCCGCTGCCGCTGTCGCGACTTCAACTCAAGAAGGAGCTGATGGCTGATTATAAAGACTTCCTCCCCGATATGCCCGCGGATATGGCCCGGCGCATTCGCGGCGAGCAGGACTTGATCGTGGCCTACGAACCGCAGGCGGCGATAGAAGCCCTACCGAAGTTGCTGACCAACCTCGACGACCGGAAGCGGTTCCTCTTGCTGCTCGAACGGCTTCCAGCCGACCCGCGCGTGCAGGCTGACGGGGTTACTCCGGAGCAAGCCGCGACACTGGATCGCATTCGCCGCGTGTTGACGGCGGAATCGGCGGAGGCGGACGCCGGCGCCACCGTTCGTCGCCCTCCGGACGGCGCGGCCCGTCCCCCAAAGCCACAAGGAGCTCGACGATGACATCTCTCGCAAACGTGCCGTTCGACGAGATCAAGATCGGCCAATCGGTTACGGTGTCGCGCACGCTTTCGCGGATGGACATCGAAGCGCTGGCCTTTACCTCAGGCGACGTGGATGCGTATCACCTCGATGACGGCGAGGGCAGCAGCGGTGTGACCTCCACCGAAGCCGTCGCTTCCGAGGCATTCTTTGGGTATTTGCTTCACCGCAGGCTGCCCGGACCCGGCACGACCATTGTCGCCGAGGACTTCAAGTTCCGCGGTCACCTTTCCATGGGGGATACGATGACCGCCACGGTCACGGTCAAAGAGAAGAGAGCAGAGGGAAACCTGCTCGTCTTCGACTGTCGATGCGTCAACCAGAGGGACGAGGTGATCACGAACGGATCCGCAACCGTCGTAGCCCCGACGAAGCGCATCGCCTACGCGGACCTGGCCACACCCGAAGTAATCTTCCGCCGAACGGACGCTTTCGCCCGATTGATCCAGTCGTGCGAAGGACTTCCACCGATAAAATGCGCCGTTGTTCATCCCTGTGATCATGACTCTCTCATGGGACCGATCGAGGCTGCGCGAAGAAAGCTGATCACGCCGATTCTGGTTGGTCCTGGGGCCAAGATCCTTGCGGCGGCGGAGAAAGCGAAAGTTGACTTGCGCGATTTCCAAATCGTCGCGACGGAGCACAGCCACGCCGCCGCGGAAAAAGCCGTCGCCATGGCCCGTGCAGGGGAGGTGGAGGCGCTGATGAAGGGCAGCCTCCACACCGACGAATTGATGGCGGCCGTGGTCGCGTCGGCAACGGGCCTGCGAACTTCGCGGCGCATCAGCCACGTCTTCGTGCTCGACGTGCCGACTTATCCTCGAATACTCCTGATATCCGACGCGGCCATCAACATTGCGCCGGATCTCAAGGCCAAAGTGCACATCGTTCAGAACGCCATTGACCTGGCCAGGGTCTTGGGCATCGAAACGCCGCGTGTTGCCCTCCTGTCAGCCGTGGAGACGGTAAACCCGGAGATTCCCTCAACATTGGATGCGGCGGCGCTCTGCAAGATGGCCGACCGCGGCCAGATCACCGGCGGCTTGATCGATGGCCCACTCGCTTTCGATAATGCGGTAAGCGAAATGGCGGCCAAGACCAAGAAGATTGATTCAAAGGTGGCCGGGCAGGCCGACGTTCTCATCGCTCCAGACCTGGAAGCCGCCAACATGCTGGCCAAGCAACTTCAGTACTTGGCGGGCGCTGATGCGGCCGGAATTGTCCTTGGCGCGAAGGTCCCGATCGTGCTGACGAGCCGGGCGGACACGGTACGCACAAGACTGGCTTCGGTGGCGGTGATGGCCCGCGTGGCGCAGGCGAAAAGGGAAGCCGCGCTTCATGCGTCCTCGACAATGTAAGGTGTCTCATGGCGGACGCGATTGCCGTACTGAATGCCGGCTCATCCAGTATCAAGTTCTCCCTGTTCGTGTTTGGCGAAAAGGACCTGGCCGTTGTCGCCCGGGGTCAGATCGAAGGACTGTTTACGTCTTCGAAGTTCGTATCGAAGGATCACGCAGGCAATGTTCTTGCCGAGAAACGTTGGGGGGAGGGGCAGTCATTGGGACACGACGGGGCCCTGGATTACCTCGTTTCGTATCTGCGCGGCGAACTCAAGGAGCATCGTCTCGTGGGCGTGGGGCATCGCGTTGCGCACGGGGGGGCCCGAAATCGACAAGCCGTTGCGCCTGGACAAGAAGGTGGTGCAGACGCTCGAGAAGCTCGTCCCGCTCGCGCCCCTTCACCAGCCGCACAACCTCGCGCCAATCAAGTTTCTGATCGAACGCGCGCCCCAACTACCACAGGTGGCGTGTTTCGATACGTCTTTTCACCGCACGAACGCGCAGATTTCACAGCTTTTCGCGCTACCGTTAGAATACTTCGAAGCCGGCGTGCGCCGCTATGGATTCCACGGTCTTTCCTATGAGTACATCGCATCCGTCCTGCCGAACTACGATGCCAATGCGGCTCGCGGCAAGACCGTCGTGTTGCACTTGGGCAATGGCGCGAGTATGTGTGCCATGGAGGCGTCGCGCAGTGTGGCCTGCACCATGGGATTCTGTGCCGTCGACGGACTCATGATGGGGACGCGCAGCGGCTCGCTTGATCCGGGCGTCGTCCTGTATCTGATGGCTCAGCGTCGAATGAGCGTCGAGGAAATCGAGAAGGTCATCTACACCCAGTCGGGGTTGTTGGGTGTATCGGGCATTTCCAGCGATATGAGAGCCCTACTCGGAAACGATGAGCCCCGAGCCAAACTGGCGATCGACCTGTACGTGTATCGAGTGCGGCGCGAACTGGGATCGCTCGCCGCGGCCCTCGGCGGGTTGGACGCGATCGTCTTCACCGGCGGCATCGGTGAAAACTCCCCGGTCATCCGCGCTCGGATCTGTCAAGACGCGGCATGGCTGGGCGTCGAACTCGACGAAGGCGCCAACCTCAAGGGTGGTGCTCCTCGGATCAGCACGCTCAAAAGCCAGACGTCAGCGTGCGTAATCCAAACCAATGAGGAACTGATGATCGCGCGGCATACGGCACGCGTGCTGGGCCTGCGTAATTAGAAGAGTGTGCACGAAGCGCAAGAAAGCAAGGACCGCCTTGGCCGTGTGGGATGATGGCCGGGGGGGCAAGGACGGAGCAGACCATGGGTCGGACAGCAGTGACGCGATTGAGAACGCTCAAAAAGCGGACGATCGACGAATGGGAACGCGGCTGGCGTCGCTTCGCTAAGGCCGCCGCCGGACACGGGTACGAACTGCCCGCGGACGAGGCCCAGCCCGAGCGGGAGTTCCTCACTCAGACGCGCACACCTGACAAGGAGCTGGCTCGTCTCAAGCGCATCCAGGATGAGTTCGTCCGCGGATTTAAGGCCCTGTATCGATTGGGGCCGGCCGTAACCGTCTTCGGCTCGGCGCGCTTCAAGGAGAGCCACCGTTATTACAAACTTGCGCGGGCCGTCGGGGCCGAGCTTGCCCGCGCCGGATTCGCGACCCTGACCGGCGGCGGGCCCGGGATCATGGAGGCCGCCAATCGCGGCGCTCACGAAGTCGGCGGCGTCAGCTTCGGCCTGAATATCATCCTGCCTTACGAGCAAAGCGCGAACCCTTACGTCGATAAGAGCGTCGAGTTCCGTTATTTCTTCACCCGCAAAGTCATGCTCGTGAAGTACTCGTGCGCGTACATCGTGATGCCTGGCGGACTTGGCACGCTCGATGAGCTCTTCGAGGCAGCCACACTCGTTCAATGCGGCAAGATCGGCCCTTTTCCTGTAATTCTAATGGGCGCGAAGTTTTGGGAGGGGATGCGCCGCTGGGGACAGTCCATGATGAGGCAGGGTGTGTACACTCAGAAAGAGCTGAGTTTCGGCTGGGTGACCGATTCCCCAACCGAAGCGGTCGAAGTGATTCGCCGCAGCCTCACGCCCGAAGTATGCGGCCGGCTGGTGCCGGTCGACCAACCCGCCCGCAAAGACAGGAGAAAAATGTGAAAATCAGGGTCATCGGTGCTTCGGGAGGCGAGGTTACGGGCTCCGCCTACATGGTGGAAACCAAGCAGGCCAGGGTGCTGGTCGATTGCGGCCTCTTTCAAGGCGGCAAGAAGTCCGAAGCCCTCAACCGGCCCCCCGCCCGCCCGAACATGAGGCTCGATGCGGTGCTTCTCACGCATGGACACCTCGATCATACCGGGCGGCTCCCCTTGCTTGCCCAGCTCGGCTGGAGCGGTCCGGTGCTCGCGACCGCCGCCACGATCGAGATGACTGCTCTGATTCTCCGCGACTCGGCGCGGCTTCAGCTCCAGGACGCCACGCGTCAGAATCGCAAACGGGCCCGGATGGACAAGCCCGAAGTCGATCCGCTTTACACCTCCGAGGAGGCGGAGGCCGTCATCGCCGACCTTCGCGAGGTACCCTATGGCAAACCCGTCTCGGTCGCTCCGGGAATGACGGCCATTTGGACCGAATCGGGTCACATGCTCGGGTCGGCCAGTATCCAATTGCTGGTTCAGGAAGATGGCCGACAAAAGCGCGTCGTGTTCTCCGGCGATATCGGCCCCCGTGGCGTGCCGATGCTCCGTGCCTTTACTCCTTTTCATCAGGCCGACCTGGTTTTCCTTGAGTCCACGTACGGAGATCGAGACCATCAACCTTTCCGCGAAACCGTGGACCAATTTGTCGAGGCGGTGAAGACCGCCGTGAAGGCCGGTGGAAAAATCATCGTACCCACTTTTGCGGTGGGACGCGCCCAACTCTTGACCACGCTTCTTGCGTGGATGTTTCGCAAGAAAAAGGTTAAGCCATTTCCGATTTTCCTCGACAGCCCCATGGCCATCGAGGCGACGAACATCTACATCCGCCATCGCGAGCTTTTCGACGACGCCCTGCTCAAGTTCATCAAGGATCGGCCGCTGCGCGAGGACCTCAAGTCGATGAAGATGACCGCCACCGCTGATGAATCCAAGAAGATCAACGACGTGGCGGGCACCTGCCTGATCATGGCTGGCGCGGGCATGTGCAACGGGGGCCGCGTGCTGCATCACTTAAAGCAAAACCTATGGAAGCCCGAGACCCAGGTTCTCTTTGTCGGCTTTCAGGGTTACGGCTCGCTGGGTCGAAGGCTCATTGAGGGGCAGGACCCCGTCACGATACACGGTGAAAAGGTCGTCGTCCGCGCCAAGATGCACACCTTGAACGGGTTCAGCGCCCACGCGGGGCAGAAAGACTTGTTGGGGTGGTTTGGCGCCATCGCCAAGTCCAAGCCGCGCGTGGTCCTCACCCACGGCGAAGACCGCCAGCGTGGTGAGCTGGCCAGGCAGATTCAAAAAAACTTCGGACTCAAAAGCACGCTGCCGAAGATGGGCGACGTAGTCGAACTCTAGGCCCGTGCAGCCGTAACTGGCGCAAAGAGAAAGGCGAACATGGGCGAACTCAACCTTGAGCATCACGGATTGACCGCTGATGTCGTCTATCGAAACCTCCCCATCGGCGAGCTGTACGAGCACGCGATTCGGCACGAAAAGGAGGCCTCCATCGCGGACAACGGAGCGCTGGTGGCCTATTCTGGCGCCAAGACGGGACGGTCGCCCAAAGACAAACACGTAGTCAAACATATATCTTCAGAAAACGATATATGGTGGGGTACGGTGAACATTCCCATTGACGCCCAGACTTTCGCGATCAATCGGGAACGCGCCCGCGATTACTTGAACACGCGCGAACGGCTCTATTGTTTCGACGGATTCGCGGGCTGGGACCCTAAGTACCGACTGAAGGTGCGCGTGATCTGTTCTCGACCATACCACGCCCTCTTCATGCACACGATGCTGATCCGGCCCACGAGGCTGGAGCTTGCCGACTTTGGAGAGCCCGATTTTGTGATCTACAACGCCGGCGCCTTTCCGGCCAACCGTCTGACCGCTGGAATGGGATCTAAGACCAGCATCGACTTGAGTTTCGAAGAGCGCGAGCTCGTCATTCTCGGCACCGAGTACGCCGGAGAGATGAAGAAGGGAGTCTTTACGGTCGTCAACTATCTCGCCCCGAAGGGCGGAATTCTATCCATGCATTGCTCGGCCACCGCTGACAAGAAAACCGGCCGCTCCTCGCTCCTTTTCGGCCTCTCCGGAACGGGAAAAACAACGCTGTCCGCCGATCCCAAGCGCCATCTGATCGGAGACGACGAACACTGCTGGAGCGACGAGGGCATCTTCAACATAGAGGGTGGATGTTACGCAAAGGCCATCAATCTTACGCCGGAGTCCGAACCGGAGATTTTCCAGGCCCTGCGCTTCGGCGCGGTGCTCGAGAATGTGTGCTGGAAGACGATCACACCGTGGACTTCGCGGACACCAGCATCACCCAGAACACCCGGGGGGCGTATCCCATTGAGTTCATCCAAAGCGCCAAGATCCCTTGCCTCGCCGGGCATCCCACGGACGTAATCTTCCTCACCTGCGATGCATTCGGGGTGCTGCCACCGGTCAGCATGCTGTCGCCCTCCCATGCCATGTATCATTTCATCAGCGGATATACGGCGAAAGTCGCGGGCACGGAGGTCGGCGTTAGAGAACCGCAGGCCACCTTTTCTCCCTGTTTCGGCGGGCCGTTCCTCGTGTGGCACCCGAGCAAATATGCGGAATTGCTTGCTGCGAAGATGGCGCGGCACAAGGCGCGTGTCTGGTTGGTCAACACCGGATGGAGCGGCGGCGCATACGGCGTCGGCAATCGGATCAAGCTCGCGCACAGCAGGGCCATCGTAGACGCGATCCACAGCGGTGCGTTGGTCAAAGCCCCAAGGGAGCGCGATTCCGTCTTCGGTTTCGAGGTGGTTCCCGAATGCGCCGGAGTACCATCAGATATTCTCGTTCCTCGGAACACATGGAAGGACAAGCAAGCCTATGACACCGCGGCGAAGAGACTCGCCGCGCTGTTTCGTGAGAACTTCAAGACGTATGCGAACGGGGTCAGTGAAGACGTGCGGGCTGCGGGACCGGCATGAAGCGCATTGCAATCAACACTGGTGGCGGTGACGCTCCGGGTCTCAACGCCGTCATCCATGGCGCCGTCCACGCCGCCCTCGCGAAGGGGTGGGAAATCCTCGGGGTGCGCGACGGGTTTGAAGGCCTGCTTGCGCCGCACGCCTACCCTGATGGGGGGTTGGTGCGTCTCAGCCGCGAATCGGTGCGAAACATTTCGCACTTGGGCGGGACGATTCTGGGAACCACAAACCGCGGTAATCCGTTGCGCCATCGAAGCAAGATGGCCGACGGGGAGGTCGATCGCTCGGAGGAACTCGTCGGACGGTTTCGAGACGCGGGAATCGACGCTCTTATTGCCGTTGGTGGAGACGGAACGCTGGGCATCGCGCACCACCTCAGCCAAAAGGGCCTGTCCATCGTGGGGGTACCCAAGACAATCGACAACGACTTGCAGGCAACGGTGATCACGTTCGGCTTTGACAGCGCCGTCTCTTTTGCCACGGAATGCCTCGATCGTTTGCACGCCACGGCCGAATCCCACCGGCGAATCATGGTTGTCGAAGTCATGGGCCGTTACGCCGGCTGGATTGCGCTCCATTCGGGGATCGCCGGCCGGGCCAATGCCATTCTGATTCCCGAGGTCCCTTTCGACATCCAAAAGGTGGCCGAGCACCTGAGCCACAAGACGATGTCCCAGCAGAAATACGCGATCGTCGTGGTGGCCGAGGGGGCCAAGCCCATCGGCGGTGCGCACCTGTTGAAGAGTCGTGCGAACGCGGGCCAGGTGGAACGACTGGGAGGCATTGGAGAGCTGATCGCGGGCCAATTGAACGAAATGACAGGACACGAAACCCGCGCGGTTGTTTTGGGCCACCTTCTGCGAGGCGGCTCACCGACTTCCCTCGACCGCCTGCTTGGTTTGAACTTCGGTGCGGCGGCCGTGCGAGCCCTCGCCGAAGGACGATCCGGGGTCATGGTGGCCTTGAATCCACCCCTCATCGAGTACGTGCCTTTCGAAGTGGCCGTGAGCGGACAAAAACTCGTGCCCGTCGACGGCAACGCCGTCATCACCGCCCGGGCACTCGACATCAGCTTTGGAGACTGATCGAAATGAAAGTCGCTCTCGGCGCGGATCACGCGGGATTTGAACTTAAAGAGTGCATTAAAGCGCACCTGCTCAAGCTTCGGTATGACGTCCTTGACCTGGGCACGAAGTCAATCGAGCCGGTGGACTATCCCGACTTCGCGGAAGCCGTCGGACTGGCCGTGCGCGATGGGCGAGCCCAGCGAGGCATACTGGTGTGTGGCAGTGGCGTCGGCGCGTCGGTGGCGGCCAACAAAATTCGCGGCGTCCGCGCCGGCCTTTGTCATGATTACTACTCGGCCCATCAAGGCGTCGAGCACGACGACATGAACGTGCTCGTTTTGGGCGGGCGCATTATCGGAGAAGCCGTGGCGTTAGAACTAATCAGCGCCTTTCTCCAGGCGCGCTTCACGGCTGAAGAGAGGCATCAGCGCCGCCTGGAGAAGGTATTGGCCATTGAGAACCGTTTTCACACTTAGAAGGTAAGTCCATGCACTTCTGACTGGGTCGGGCGTCAGCAAAGCGGGAGTGCATGATGAGGCAATAACATGAATCGGATCAATGTAAACAGAAAGACCAAGGAGACCTCCAAAGGCAGCCCCTCTCCAAGCGAGAAGCCGGGGGCGCTTTCCCGGGACGAAGCGAAGAGGATAGACGCATACTGGCGCGCTTCGAATTATCTATCCGTCGGTCAGATCTACCTGCTGGATAATCCACTGCTGAAGAAGCCTTTGACTCGTGAGCACATCAAGCCGCGATTGCTTGGGCACTGGGGTACCACCCCCGGCTTGAACTTCATCTACGTCCATCTGAACCGGATCATCAAGGCCCACGACCTGAACATGCTCTACATCGCGGGACCTGGGCACGGTGGCCCGGCCATCGTGGCTCATACATACCTGGAGGGAACCTACAGCGAGGTATACACCAATATTACTCGCGACGAAGACGGATTGCGAAAACTCTTCAAACAGTTCAGCTTCCCCGGTGGCATCCCGAGTCACGTCGCTCCGGAAACCCCCGGCTCCATTCACGAAGGGGGTGAACTCGGCTACGCCTTATCGCATGCCTTCGGCGCCGTGTTCGACAACCCGGACCTGATCGTCGCCGCCGTCGTGGGCGACGGCGAGGCCGAGACCGGCCCGCTGGCCACGAGCTGGCATTCGAACAAGTTTCTCAATCCTGCTCGCGACGGGTGTGTTCTGCCGATTTTGCACCTAAACGGCTACAAGATCGCGAATCCCTGCTTGCTGGCACGAATACCCAACGACGAATTGCAGAAGCTGTTCGAAGGCTATGGTTATCAACCATACTTTGTCGAAGGCAGCGATCCGGGTTTCATGCACCAACAGATGGCCTCGACCCTCGATGAAGTCGTGGCTGACATCAAACGCATTTGGACGGGCGCTCGCTCGAAGGGCGACGTATCACGGCCCGCCTGGCCTATGATCATTCTCCGCACCCCAAAGGGTTGGACGTGCCCCGCGGAAATCGACGGCAAGAAATGCGAGGATTACTGGCGCAGCCACCAGGTCCCCATGGGGGACATGACCACCAAGGAGCACGTCAAGGTGCTCGAACGTTGGATGAAGAGCTACCGGCCCGAGGAGCTCTTCGATGCCCGAGGGCGACTGCGCAGCGAGCTTGCCGAGCTCGCTCCCACGGGCGCGCAGCGCATGGGCGCTAACCCGCATGGCAACGGCGGCTTGCTCCTGAAAGACTTGCTGCTGCCCGACTTCCGCGATTACGCCGTGGACGTTCGGCAACCCGGCGCGACGACGGCCGAGGCGACGCGGGTGATGGGCAAGTTCTTGCGGGACGTGATGAAGGAGAACCTGGACAACCGAAACTTCCGCCTTTTCAGTCCCGATGAGAACAACTCCAATCGGTGGAATGACGTCCTCGAAGTGACGGATCGCTGCTTCATGGCCGACATTCTCTCCGAAGACGATCATCTGTCCCCGGACGGTCGCGTGATGGAGGTGCTCAGCGAGCACCAATGCCAAGGCTGGCTGGAAGGTTATCTGCTGACGGGCCGACATGGGTTCTTTTCGTGCTACGAAGCATTCATTCACATTATCGACTCGATGTTCAACCAGCACGCCAAGTGGCTGAAAACCTGCAACCACATTCCCTGGCGGCGGCCGATCGCGTCCCTCAACTACCTGCTGTCGAGCCACGTCTGGCGACAGGATCACAACGGCTTTTCCCACCAGGACCCGGGTTTCATCGATCACGTCGTCAACAAGAAAGCCGAGGTCATTCGCGTGTATTTGCCGCCCGATGCCAACTGCCTGCTCTCCGTTACCGACCACTGCCTGAGAAGTCGCAACTACGTGAACGTCATTGTCGCCGGCAAGCAACCGGCGCCGCAGTGGCTGACAATGGACCAGGCCGTCAAGCATTGCAGCGCGGGGGTCGGGATATGGGAATGGGCCAGCAATGACAAGGGCGGCGAACCGGACGTGGTCATGGCCTGCTGCGGCGACGTTCCCACGTTGGAGACATTGGCGTCAGTAGATCTGTTGCGCCAGCACGTTCCGGAGCTGAAAGTGCGCGTCATCAACGTCGTGAACCTGATGAAGCTCCAGCCGCCGAGCGAACATCCGCACGGCTTGAGCGACCTCGACTTCGACACGCTCTTCACGAAGGACAGACCCATCGTGTTCGCCTTCCACGGCTACCCGTGGCTCATCCATCGCCTCACCTACCGCCGGACGAATCACGACAATCTCCAC
>Ga0137430_1000291_pt1 | contig 14248 bp, 27 predicted proteins | sample EasRivERMZT754_2_FD_104651 | JGI IMG/M metagenome (GOLD analysis project Ga0137430, IMG submission 104651) | Soil microbial communities from meander-bound floodplain in the East River, Colorado, USA - East River MetaG ERMZT754_2 | ecosystem: Environmental > Terrestrial > Soil > Floodplain ...
AGCATATTGGCTCCTTCAGCTTTAAGATCACCCGAAAGTGTTAGTTCTGTGAAGCCATTATCATCGGCCTGACTTGAAACCGTTCTCGCGGTATCTGCTGTATTTAACGGCCAACGGTTATTTGTGATCTTGTAAACTATTGGAAGGAATATTGAACTCCAGTCATGTGGTTGCGTCCTATAATATTCTATGTCAGCATCCTGGTAGTATTCTACTAAGTCAGCGTCAGCGTGTTCTTTTAGTTGAAACTCCCTGTAGCTGGCCACTTCGACATACCAAAAGCCGTTGTACTCGTCAATGTCTGAAGTAACGTAAATGTAATCTCCTGTAGTCAGTGAATGATAGTCGAAAACTACAACAGCGTCACCTGAAGCGTCACCAATGAAAGCGTCAATAGCCTGATCTATTATCTTGTGTCCTTGTGGTGTTTTAACTACTGATACCATCTTTTATTTTCATTACTAAATCATCCGCTTTCGAGTCGAGTAGAGCTTGCCCTACGTTGTTTATAAAATTATCAACCGGAGGTTCCACTATATCCTCCCTTCCGCCGGCCCTGAAAAGATTCGTTCCTAGCTTGTTAATTTTCGTAGCTATAGCCCAGACAGCGCCTTCCGGAATCCCCCTGGCCTCTACCCACGGTTTAAGGTTCTCAATAAACTCCCGCGAAGGTTTTTTATTTGGTGTAGCCTTTCGCCCGGTTTCAACAGTCATAAAAAAAGGACGCCCGAATAGTTTTAACCTGGTCTTCGTCCCCTCTTGACTTATTTCGAATCGTAAACTCTGTGAAGTTTTTAAAGTGGCATTCGTTCCTGTAGATCCTAGATTAGCCCGTATTCCGTTGACTAACTCAATACCTTGCTCGTTAAGAATCTCAATTAAATCCATTGTCGTAAATGGCTATGTTGTCGGGGGTGCAGTATTCGAATGCATCAGGGGTAATCAGATTAAACCGAACTAACCAACCGGAGTAGACACCAGCCTGATCTTTGTAAAATGGATCCTGCCGAATGTTTTCTATAGTCACATCACCCACGTTATCCTGTTCAGTCATCGACCAATCATCTAACCGTTGAATGAACTTGTCTACAGCTAAATCAGTGGCGTCATGGATAATATTGGTCTGTTCCGCGCTAGCGTCGAAGGCGTCCTGCTGCATGAAAAGAATGGCAACGGCCCAGGTCTTAGTTCTTGTCTGATTGTTTAGCGGCGAGCGCGTAGCTGATAAAGGTAGAAGCCAACGGTAGTGCGTTTTATTTGACTTATTGGCTATGAGATTGTTAAATTCTGTCTCCCTACCGCCTTTGAATTCGATATTATCTGCTAATGAGTTTGAAACGTCGCGTAAAAGGAATCTTACCGATTGATGTGACATCGGTATCAAATATGCACAAAATCTATTTCTTTTCAGCCATTATTTTAGAATATTCCCTTGTTGCGTCCATTTTCCATGAGTGATACCGTATCATGTGCCAGAACTCCCTAGCGCTCCACTCCATAAAGTGTTGAGGGTTTACACTCATTCTTTCCCCTGCTTCGAAGAGTGTAGCAGAAAATCCAAAGACTTCTGATAGCCTGGTAAGTCCAGCAGCAACCTCCTCAGCCGTTGCATTACTTTCTGGTAGCGAAGCCGCATATTCATTGATGTATGTAGTGGCTTGGCTAAAAAAAAACCACCCGACTGGATGACTTCAAGGCAGCTTTCATCCCTCAAATCATCCTTAACTTGTGGAACTTTCAAAGAATCGTATTTACCGTCTTTAAGTTTCTGAATGTAAATAGCACAAGCTTCCAAACACAGTTCAGCAAATTTCACCCGGTTATCTGGAGTTGACAAATCCGGTGGGCGTTTTTGTAGTAGCCCTCTCAAGTCTTCAAACTGTGCTAGTGATTCAATGGTACAATCTTTTGGTAAGGTGAACTTACCAACCATGCGAGTTGGCTTTTCTTCATCAACTTTCGGAGCGATGTTCAAGAATGATAAAGCGGTACTGATCTGCTCCAGGTTTCTAAGTTCAGCGGTGAATAATATGTCTAAGCCTATTTTAGTGAAAAGGTTTATTTGGTGGAGTAATGAGTCTGGAAGTGAAAGCAAGTAAACGTATTGCTGATATGTAACATCTTGCCACGATGTAGGTAATTTAAACTTCTCTTTGTTGATCTTAAATGTTATCATTTCTTCCTGTATTTGATTCATAGTTTTTTGTCTTGCGTCTGGAAATTCGAGCCTTTGAGCGGTTTTTGAATCCATTGGTACCTACCAAATAACCCATAAAAACCCCAAACACATAGGCCATTGACAACCATCCAATGAATAACCAAAGATCGCTCATCTGTGAAAGGACATATTAAGTCCTGTTTTAGCTTTCTTAAACGATATACTGGCATATCTTGCCGCATCCATCGCGTGGTCGTTGAGTTTTAAAGGTATCTCAGGCTCATTTCCTACTCTTTTACCCTGATCCATGTATTTGTAGCTCTTAATTTCCTTTAAAAGGTTGGCTGATCCTGAATGAATGAATAGCTTCCGGCTTTTGATGAAGTCAATCCCTAGTTTAACGTCTTTGTTTGCCGGGATAGCCTTAATACCTGCCCTCCTAAGCTCTTCAATCCTATTAGGCTCTGCTGTATCGCAGTATATTGTCTCATGGGGTTTGACTATTTGTTTAATCATTGGGATGAGGTCTGAGTTTGTAAGATGACTTTGGTAGATCTCCTCTTTCCAGTAGAGAGATGCATCAACTTCATAGGCTCTGACGAGGGCCGTAGGATTATTGTAACCGAAGTCGAGTCCGAAAACACTCTGTGCTGCACCTGATCCGTGAAAAGGCTGCCAATGTGTGTAGATAACCCCCTCAGAATGTCCGCGCTCTCCTTCACCGTAAATCCGCCAAAAGTTACTGTCAACGTTCTTGAGGTTTTCGATTTCTTTGACTTGCTCATGAGGTAAAAATGGGTTGTCTAAGTATGTTGATTTGATGAAGTAGCAGTCTTCTCGTGTAAGGATATTGTCATAGATCCAATGGAACTCGTCAGCCGGATTGAAGTCGATGAAGATGCACTTTCTAGTTCGCAGCATAAGCTGGGTGAAGGTATCGAAGTCGGTGAGGTTCGCTTCATTAAAAAACAAAATATCTCTTCCTGGCCCACGAACCTTGAGGTTATTGTCACTTGAAAAGAACTCGATGTAACTGCCGTTCGGATAGTTATAAACCTGTTCTGTACGTACGTGATGGTTTTGGTCATAGAGTCCACTATTTTCCATTATTGTTCTCCAATCCCGCATGGCGCCCCTTCTTAGGTGGGGAAAGGCTACTGATGTAATTGAGATACTGCATTTCTCTTTAAGCGCCAGGGCTATCAGTAGTTGGTCTATCGTGTATGTCTTCCCCGAGCGAGTCCCCCCTTGATTCGCTATTAGTCTGTAACCCTTCTTGTAGGCCCAATACGACTCCGTTGCTACCTTTATCATCGGTATGTCGTAATTTAGGCTCGGACCAGCTAATTGATATTCCACCGCTTAATTTGGTATTGTTTTCTGTTTGGGATGATGACAATTTGGGAACCACATAAGGGAGAATATTTGCAATGAATTGGAGCTTTTCAAGTGGTTTAAGTTCATCAAATGATTCCTGAATACCATCTACATTATCTTCCAGGAACTGAACAAAGAAGTCTTTTACCTTTAGTGAAATCCTGTTTGGCCCACGATTAATAGAAGCCTTATTACCAGGTGCAAATGTTCCGTTTTCTCTCCGATCGTGTCCGTTTTGTTCGGCATCCATTTAAGCAATTTACTAAACTTATTTTATTATAAAGGTTTCGTTAAATAGTGGTAATAATAGTTTTTAACCTTTTTTACCTTGTCATTAGCCTCTTTTGTGGAATCAGCTTCAACTAATAAAGTGCCATCTCTGTACACATGCAGAGGTATAAATAATAATTTTTCTGGTATTCTAAAAGTTATGTGAGCTAAATACGTCATAAACAATATCTCGAAGTGTATTCTGCTTGTTTCTCATCTCTTGTACTTATAAGGTTATTTAATGTGTTTAACCATACATCTTGATTGCCTACAGATCCTTTTGCATAATGCTCTACAAGGGCTTTTTGAGCAGCTTCAAGCTCTATTTTAATTTGCTCGCATGGCTTCTGGGGTTTAGGATCTTCACCGGAACAGGAGGCTAAGAATATAATACTAATTATTAAAAATCTCATAAACTGGCATACGCTCCGTTACTACTTTTAAGGTTCTCTATTTGCTTCTTAGCTACTTCTTTACGTTCTCTGGCGAGTGATTCTTTAAGCTCCTCGGTTAAAACGATGGACTCGAGACGGTCGATTTCTTTCTGTAGTTCCTTTTGGAAACGTGTTGGTTTCATGGGTTTTTGTTTCAAGTCGTTGATTAAATCTAAATCAAGCATATGTATAAGTCCGTTCATAATTTTCTTATTGTTCCGTTACTTAACTGTTTGGCACAAAATGCAAACTTACCGTTTCTCCAAAGCTCTACTTCACCGTGACGCTCGTTGTTGATTGTGTATGTCAGTCCTTTGTAGATAACTTCTACGTTTACTTTACCTTGCTTCGGGAAACTATGTCTCATTTGTTTCAGTGGATTAACTAATTTGGAAACTTTGGCATCCAATAACATTCGGTATTATTTTTAACGATACCGCTTTCTGTCCAGTAAAACTTTCCAGGCTTGTAATGCAATTTAACTACCGAAGAAATCAGATTTTGCCTATCTGGAGATTTAAGCACTTTTGGCTTTTGGTTAGTCATGCTTTAGCTTTATGGTGTGAAAACTCAAAATACTGGTTCAAAGGTCATAATCAGTTCTTCAATTTTCTTCAGATCCTTAATGGTTTTTGGATTCAAAGTCAACATACCTCCATCAGGAAGAATGATTGCAAGAATAGGGCTGTTGGTGTACATGGTTACCGCTATTAACATATCTGAAAGCTCATCGGTATTTGATTGGCCGATAACCTTTTTCATTGGAACAGCCGGATTATCAGTCATTACCATACCAAATTCTAATAATTGATCTTTCGTTATCATTGGATGTACTTTACTACGTTCAAATTTTAACTTTCTTTGGCGTGTATTTACTACGTTGTATCAACGCTCTGCGAATGTAATTGCTCAAGCCTTTGTCATCAACAGCCGGGAGTCCCTTCAAATAATCATACAATTCCTGCTCAATTTTGGCTTGAATTAAAACGTTCCTCATATCTTGTAAACTTTATGCATAGGTATTACTTTATAATATTATTTGCAAACTTTCTTTAAGATTTATTTGGCGGTATCAGGAAAATATTTACATTTGGTACTTTGAGGCAGGCCACGTATCTTTACGTGCTCAATTAGGAAATTTAAGAACCCGATGGGGGAAGGTGCCTGCCCGACCTCATCGGGTTCTGCTTTTTACACCCAGTTAACGGTTATAGGATGGCAGGACATAATTGCACTTGGAATTGCCTACCATCCCAAAATTCCGTTGTTTCCTTTTGTCCTCTCCCGTTTGAAGTAGTGAGAAGATTGAGCCGGTGATAAGGAAAGACAAACAAAAGGTACATAAAAACTAATAACTATCTCAGTGAGAATGGAAAAATCCCCGCGCTGACTTGACCGTGTCAACGGGGTCGATGAAATTAAAACAATTCATTCTTGGAGCTTATTCGTGGTAGTTTTGGTGTAATGCTTATACCTATCATACTGAGTAATGGTTCATGCCTACCTGATGGCCCTCTTGGGGCTTTTCAGAGTTAGACGGTCTATGTCAAGATATGAAATTAGTATACTATACCGACGGCGGATGTGAACCTAATCCAGGTCAAGGAACTTGGGCATTCGTCTGCACCGAACCCTACCACGAGAAATCCGGATATGAGGTTCACACAACAAACAACCGCATGGAAATCATGGCTGTATTACAGGCCATCCAGCACGCTCAGGAGATGGGCGGAAGTAACATCACTATTTATACGGATAGTACCTATGTCGCCAATGGATTCACCTCATGGATGCACAAATGGGTATTGAAAGGATGGATGATTAAAGGTGAGCCTGTAAAGAATAGCGGACTATGGCGGCAACTATTCCAATATAGGAAGATAGCTAAAGTACAATGGGTAAAGGGGCATAACGATAATGAGTTTAACGAAGTTTGCGACGCACTTGTAAGGACTGAATTTATGAGGACTTTCGGAGGTAAAATGAAATACTGAAAAAATATTTCACCAAACACTTGACTTGCGTAATACTTTGTAATATCTTCACATCAAGTTAATCAATTAATCGAAACAGCTATGAAAACCACCGCAACACACAACCAATATTTAGCAGAGGCACAAGCTAAGGAACTATCCAGACATTGCGGTTATGCTTACCTGGTTAAAACCCGCGTAGGGCTGTATTTGGCAGCTGTAGGCGTTATTCCTAGTGAGACCATCTTAGCTAAGTTTGAAAACGGTAACCCTGTTGCAAGCTACCGCCGCAAGTACTTTGAAAACGCCGTACTGTGCGGTGAATGTACTGGAGCCGGTTGTAAAAGATGTAACAAAGGAATAGAATCTTTCTGGGAATACAACTACAACCACCGGGGAGAAGATCCTATTATGAACGGTGTTACTTACAGTGCTTGTGTTAAAGAATTAAAGAAATGAGAAAACTATCATCACTAATATTATTCATCCTGATTACCGTCGCTATTTTGTGGCTGTTTAACAGGTGTAGTCCGAAATACTTAAAACCTAAAACTTCTTTAAACCATGAAAAAGATCTTAGCATTTTTACTCCTCGCTTCACTTCGCCAGAGAGTGTATGAATTCTCGAATGCATACGAAGCACACTACTTTGCTTTGCAATTCGAAGGAACTGTAGATATTGTTGGAAATAAATACATTGTAATAATCTAAAACTATGCTGTACAACACAAAACTAAATGAGTTCACGACTGAACAAATTGATTTTTTATTATATGCAATTGAAGCAAAGATTCAGGATGTAAATTATGGCATTTCTGCGATTGACTTTTGGGAAGATTCAAGTCTAAAGCATGAGCATGAAAATGAAATGAGTAAACAGCTTGACGCCTTTATTCTATGGAAAACTCAACTATTAAATGCAAAGAAGGACATCGAAGAGATGAATAAAGTTACAGATAATTAACCGGGTGAGTGCCTTTCCGAATTAAACATTAAAAACAATGGGTAGACAATTAACCGGCGACCGTCAATTCCATCGGAAACTTTTAAGATGTATAACGCTTTTAAAGCTTCTTGAAGTCAGGAGAATGACAATAAAAGAAATAGCACAGCAATTGGAAAAGACAGAGCGAACAGCCTATAGATACATTACTTTATTTGAGGAGGCTGGATACATTATAGACTCTGATTTCAATAACAAATTTTTTATTGTTAATCCAGGGAGAGGGCCAAGGAAAGCCTACAACCCATACGAACAAACATTAAACCGATAAACGGCTTTGAGGGTTACATGACGACACACCTAGTCCGGCTACTTTTTAAAACAAAACGATATGACTGAAGAAATAGTAAAACAAGAACAACTTAACCCAGCGCAGCTTTTAACGCTGGCCGTTGACAAGAATTTGGATGTAGACAAACTACGCCAGCTAATGGAAATGAAGAAAGCATGGGAGTCCGATCAGGCCCGAAAGGCTTTCTTTTCCGCTCTGGCGAAGTTTCAATCGGAAGTACCTGAGATCAGGAAAAGCAAATCGGTTGCCTTTAATGAAGTTAAATACAATTACGCTCCGCTTTCCGATGTAGTTCGCCAGATCAAAGACACGTGCCGGGATTGTGGTTTGTCTTATCGTTGGGAGATCGCCGACAACAAGGAAGAAATCAAAGTAACTTGCTTGGTTACGCACATTGACGGCCACACGGAACAAACTACAATGACCGCGACCCCTGACGACTCAGGTAAAAAGAATAAGATCCAGCAAAGAGGATCGGCAATTGAATACCTAAAAAGATACACCTTAATCGGGGCGCTCGGACTTTCGACAACTGACGGGGATGTCGATGGATACCAGGTTGAAATAAGCATCGATATTTTACACGCTGAGTTCATGAAGCATTACAACCAACTAATTCAATTGGACGGCACATTTACTAAAATACATCCAGATAATTGGAAGTCAGAACCTAGCCAACGCCTGTACCTTGAGGCTATTAAAAAGGTTAGAAAACTATTGATTGATAAAACCCCTAAACCGGCATAAGATGGATACTTTTTTTGATGATTTGCTGGATGAAAGAACAGCCAATAAATGGATTGAGCAAGGCACTTTTGAATGGGACGCGGTAAGGATAGGACGGTTCACCGCCTCAGAGATACACCGATTGATGGAGCCTAGCAAACGGGAGATGACCGAGGCCGAATTGAGAGAGCGGCCAAAGTCTGGTAAGGGCAGTTCGGCAAAGCTGGTTTACGACTACAGTAAATTGTCGGACGCCGCCCTTACTTATGTTTCTGAAAAGGTAGCCGAAGTTCTAACTGGAACAGCTAAAAGCCAAGGATACGCATTTCCTTTAGTTTGGGGCAACGAACACGAAGAAGAGGCGGCAACATACTTCTCGGAGAAAAAGTCGCTTTCAATCGAAAAGACGGGCTTCTACAAGTACACCGATCACGCGGGTGGAAGTCCTGATAGATTGGTTGAAGGTAACGCCATACTCGAAATAAAATGTCCTTTCGACTCAAAGAACCAAATTGATTACCTTTTACTTACAGATCAATTTGACGTAAGGCGCAATTACTTCCCCTATTGGGTGCAGTGCCAGGCTAACATGATGTTTACAGGAACTGGACTTTGCCACTTTTGTACTTATGATCCCAGAATGAAGCATGAGCAGCATAAGTTAACGCACATTGAGATTAAGCCGGATGCTGAGTTTCATGACCTGATAGCCAAACAATTGATTTTAGCCACAAAGGAAAAGTTAAAGCTTATACAATTACTCGGATGAACGATGACAAACTCTGGAAGGTGTTCAGTGAATATATCCGTCTCCGTGACGCAAACTCTGAGGGCATTATCACGTGCTTTACGTGCGGGTTTACGGCCAACTGGAAACGATTTGATGCCGGGCATGGAATACCGCGCCAGCATAAAGCGACTAAGTTTGACGAGCGTAATGTGGCGGCACAATGCAAGCGCTGCAACGGCTTTGAAGGTGGGAAACGAGAAGTCTACAAAGAAGAAGTCAACAAAAGGTACGGTCCGCAAACCTGGGAGAAATTAGAAGTCATGAGTCGAATGACCTGTAAAAGGGATCAATTCGAGATCGACGTAATGACAGCTTACTACAGGAAGGAAGTTGAGAAGCTTAGAAAATTAAAAGGATTATGAACTACGATCAATTTATTGAATCAAAACGCCACACTGCGAATAACTACGGCATCCCATGCACCTGGAAGCCTAAAGGATTGTTTGACTTTCAGGAATACGTATCTGACTATTCAGTTAACAAAGGCCGGTGCGCAAACTTCCTGGATACCGGACTAGGAAAGACCATCATCGAACTAACCCACGCGGTAAACTACGTCAGGCACACAAATAAACCAGTACTGATTATTACTCCCCTCGCCGTTGCTTTCCAATTCGTTAAGGAAGGAATCAAATTCGATATTGACGACATCGAATACTCCAAAGACGGCAAGTTCACAAAAAAGATAGTTGTCTGTAATTATGAGCGTCTTAATAAATTCAACTGGCAGGACTTTGACTGCGTGATACTGGATGAAAGTTCAATACTTAAAAACTTCGATGGGGCGATAAGATCAGAAATTACTTCCTTCCTTAAAAAGGTAAAGTACCGCTACCTGTTCACTGCTACCCCTTCCCCGAATGATTTCATCGAACTAGGGACAAGCTCGGAAGCTTTAGGATATTTAGGTTATACCGATATGCTTACTAAGTTCTTCACTAACAATGAAGATACCATCAGCCCGATGAACATAGGCACAGAATGGATTTTGAAAGGCCACGCTAAAGAGAACTTTTTTAAGTGGGTTTCGGGATGGTCCATCTCAATGCGCAAACCTAGCGACTTAGGATTTGATGACAGTAGATTTATTCTTCCTAAGTTAATAGTAAACCATCACAAGGTACATAATAAAAAACCTTTAGTCATTGAAGGCCAGCATCAACTATTCAACATCATTGCTAAAACAAATAATGAAATCAACGCAGAACGCCGGGCCACTGTTGAAAGCCGTTGCGAGCTTGCTGTATCATTAGCTAATCATCACGATACGTCTGTCTATTGGTGCCATCTAAATGATGAGGGTGATCTTATTCAAAAGCTAGATAAGAACTCATACCAAATAAAAGGCTCAATGTCCATTGATGAAAAGGAAGATTTACTCTTAACTTTCTTTTCGGGAGGGATTAAAAAACTAATCACTAAACCAAAGATGACGGCCTTTGGATTGAACTGGCAACACTGCAACCACACTGTTTATTTTCCTTCATTCTCCTATGAACAATACTATCAGGCTATCCGTAGGTTTTGGAGGTTTGGTCAACAAAGAGAAGTATTTGTAGACCTTGTTTATTCCGACGGTCAACGTAGGATCTTAGATTCCTTGCTTGCCAAAACCGATAAAGCAAATGAACTATTCAATAAGTTAAATAGCAACCTACATCAGAACTTCAATATCAAACCAAAAGAATTTACTAAACCTTTAATTACCCCGTCATGGTTAAGGATCAATTAATAACAGAAGATTATTCAATCTACAATTCAGACTGTGTTTATGTCATGCAACAACTACCGGAAAAGTCTATTGACCTTTCAGTGTATTCACCTCCTTTCGCTGGACTTTATAACTACAGTTCGAGCGAGTTTGACCACTCTAATTGTGAAACCAAAGAACAGTTTTTAGAAATGTATGAATTTACTGTTAAGGAGATTGCCAGGTTAACAAAGCCCGGAAGGATAACCGCTGTCCATGTTACAAACATCAAAGATAGTAAGACCGGTAAAATGTGGAACCTTCCCAATGAGGTCGCCAAACTTCATGATAAACACGGCTTCGACTGGCAGGATCAGATAACCATCTGGAAGGAACCTCTTAAAGTTCGCATGAGAACAATGGTTAAATCTTTGATGCACAAACTAATTGTTGAGGATGCAACACAGTGCTTTACCGCGATGCCTGACTATTTGATGATCTTTCGTAAAGAAGGAACAAACGAAGTTCCAGTAACGCATCCTTTTGGTTTAACCCACTACGCAGGGGATACGCCTTTCCTAAAAGAACATACCGAAACCTATGGACATTATCATGAGTTTAGAAAAAAGTGGTTAGCCTTTGATGGTGATCCAAGAGAAAACAAACTTAGTCATATCACGTGGCAACGGTACGCATCCAGTGTTTGGGATGACATTCGAATAGATGAAGTTTTACAGTACCGTGAATCTAAAGATGAAGACGACGAAAAGCACGTACATCCTTTGCAATTGGATGTTATTGACCGTTGTGTTGAGTTGTGGAGTAATCCAAGGGAGATTGTTTTAACCCCTTACATGGGTGTAGGTTCTGAAGTATTCAGTCCAGTGAGATTGAATCGTAAGGCTATTGGGGTTGAGCTTAAAGAAAGCTACTACAAGCAAGCTATTAAAAACCTTGCAACTGTCGGGAAATACAAAACAGACTTTCAACTTTCATTCGCATGATTAGTTTTGCTGACTTTTTCAAAGAACTCTGTTCGAATTACGTATGGTATGAGCGCGTGATAATGAACCACAAACCTGAAACATTTAAAAAAGTATGCGACGATGTATACACAATCCATTCAGCAGATCAAAACAGGCCGTTCCCACCTATTGAAGAGTCGCGCCGGTTTGTGTCAAACAAGCTGAATAAAATTAATCCTGACAAGGCTAAGGTTGATTGGGTTACAAAAGCACTTCAAAAACATGAAGAAAAGGAAAAGGCTGAATGGATACCCGTAACCGGGGAAGAACGCCAGAAGAGGTTAGCTGAGTTAAGAGCGTTGATTGATAGTATGCCAATGATTAACAATTTCCCACGTGTAACGGAAGTTGAGAAAGCCGGGCAAGTCCTGCCACCTAAACCAGAACCGTACCCAGTTACAACGCCAGAAGAATATTATATGCGCGAAAGGAGGTTTGCATGGATTAAAAATTCGTTCGAGCCACGAACAGCGCAAAGACTTCCTGATTCATTAGACGAACACGATTTCAATCTTCAATATGATTTTGAGAACTATGACGCCCATGTAAAGAAGTACAGTGAATGGTATAAAGAACACTTAAACGGTAAAGGGTTATGAAGAAAGATGCTAAAGCTGCCGCAAAATTCCTATTTGAAAGCGGCCTTACTGTTGGAGAATACGAAGACCTACAAAAACATCGAAAGGAAAGATTAGACCTATGGCTGGACCGACGTATTGAAGTAATTGCAAAAAGTGAAATGCAATTGATAAACTATGGCGATGAGATTTTAGGCGAATTAAAAAAACTATACAAATCATGAATCTTGAACCATTTAAGAATAAACAAAGGTTACTTAGAACTGCGGAAACCGGAACCGAGTCCGAAAGTAAGCTAGCTATGGCACTACTTCGCGCAACCAATCCAACTTACCACTGGTGCCCTGATTGGGACTTCATGGTAATCTGCGATCAAGATTTAGAATATAAAAGCTGTCTGTGCAAAGCTAAAAAACGTGATGTATGATGTCTACCTCTGAATTTCTTTATCAACTGAAGCGTAAAAAAGCATCAATGCAGCGCAAGCAAAGGATAGTTCAAGAATCGGATCTTAAACTAAGCGAGGTATTAACACGGCGAATTGAGTTGATTAATATCCTACTCGCTGAATTTGGGGATTTCAAGCACCCAAAAAGTTTAGCAAATTTATTGCATAGAAATAAGTTCTAACCAATACCAAATGAAACGCCTCAATAAGTCCCTCTTTTTCCTGATCTCTTTCGCATGGGTGACTGCCTTAATGATATGGCTTAGTTCGTGTGATTCTTATGGTCAGATTTCAAAATATAAACCTGGTTTTGTTTTTTGGATGGACGGAGCAAGAACAAAGGTTACTTTAATTGAACAGTTTCGGCCTATAGATGAACTAGGATTTAAAGAGTTTATTAATGAATCTTTAACAGGGAATAAATGGCTTGATAGTATAAATACAAAACACACAACAGAATTTCTGAGTCGCTTGATATGGAGAGTCAAATTAGAATATGATAACGTTGGATATCCTGACGTAACAGAATTAGGTCAGCTACCAGAACAAACAATCGATTTAGAAACGGGTAAAGCGTTCCAATGGAGAGGTGGTGGGAAAACGATTTATTATGATTCTATTGAAAGTTGTATACTAAAAAATTAATTAAAATGAAAACACTCATAATGTTATTTGCAATTTCAATGCTGGTTCTTGGATCCTGCACCGAAACTATCTATGAAGAAATAATTAAATTAGATACAGTTTTTCTGACCAGTCCTAGTCAGGCATTCGCACCTACCGTAATCATTCAGAAAGATACGGTAGTGCTGACAGATACCGTAGAAGTTAAGGTAATTGTTCGTGATACAATAATAAACACTATCAATACCGTTGATACACTGATTCAGGTAGTTACCCGCGACAGCATTATCATTAAGGAAGTTGAAAAGATAGTAAATCATTACGATACTATAGTCCTAGTTCAAACTGATACGGTAATAAATAACATACACCATTACGATACGATTGAAGTTGTAAAAACAATTCACGACACCGTAACAGTAACGGTATACGACCGAACAGTAATTTACAAAGACACTTTTTACCTCTCTGACTCCAGCCACCCATATTCGTGGGTTCCCAATGAAATAGTTCCTTTTGTAACTGAATTTGTAAACATGGCATACGACCGTGGTAAAACAATCAATGGGCAGCCGTTAGTAATTCAATATGTTCACGCTGACGACCTACCTGGGGAATCGTGGACCAGCTTTAGTTACCACTTCGGTAATCAATACGTGATAGAGTTAAGTGAGCAGTTGCCAACTGAACAACAGCGAGCGGGAGTGTTTAGAGAAATGGCCAGACTTGAGTTGGTTCCTAGAAAGAAATACTCGTCGGATGTTAACAAGGTGATGTGCCCCCTCTGGTCACCTTCGCGAGTAATTACAACACAAGATTTAAACGAGTTGTATAAATGATAGCAGTAAAAAATATTATAA
>Ga0137430_1000300_pt1 | contig 14015 bp, 18 predicted proteins | sample EasRivERMZT754_2_FD_104651 | JGI IMG/M metagenome (GOLD analysis project Ga0137430, IMG submission 104651) | Soil microbial communities from meander-bound floodplain in the East River, Colorado, USA - East River MetaG ERMZT754_2 | ecosystem: Environmental > Terrestrial > Soil > Floodplain ...
CCTCGGCTTCCTTGGCGCGCTTCTCGGTTTCGTCGAGCCGCTTCTGGACCTCGGCGGGCAGCACGGGCGCAGGAGGCGGAGTCAGCTCCGCGACCTTGGCTTCGGCGGTCTCTGCACGCTTGGTGACTTCAGCGAACGCGGCCTGGCCCTCGGGGGAGAGCGACTTGGGATCGAAGGGCTTGGTTGCCATCTGGTTATCTCCTGACTCGTGTTTCACGATTGCGGGCATGGCGCCCTTCATCTCAGCGGCGAATTCGTCGATCGAGCGGTCCATCAGCTCGCGCTTCGCTGCCCCGTCCATCTCGTCGTCTTCCATGATCGAGCGCATGACCTGATGGAGGACGTCCGTGTACTGCCACGTCTCGCGTTCGGCGTCCATTTTGGCCCGCGCTTCTGCGAACGAGAGCGCCTTGATAGCCGGGGCGGCGCGCTTCCAGATCGCGATATTCGCGCGCTGGTTGGCGCCGACATCGACCAGCGAGATCTCGTCCAAGCGCTTGAGGCGCAGGAGATGGCGAGGCTTGGTCACGCCTCGCTCCTCTCGCCGACGCCACCGATCGAGAACATCGAGTACTCGCCGTTTTTGACCTTCTCCCACGCCTCGTCGTTCTCGATGCGGAAGCCCATCCACGCACCAGGAGGGAGGGCGTCTTTGGCGAGACCCATCTTCTCCAGCTTCTCGGGCGTCACCATGAAAGACTCAACGAGTCGACCGACGCGTTTGGTGTGCATCTCGCCGGCTTGTCTGGAGTCTTCGACAAAGCCGTAGACCGCAGATTCGAGGGAGGGTAGATCGAGGATGTCGCCCTGGGAGTCGACCAGCGGGGAACCGTCCACTTCAGCCACTACAGACGCCCAGCCGAAGACCAGACGCTCTTCGGCGTCGACCTTCGCAATCTTTCCGCGAAGCGTGGGCGTAGCGGTTTCCGGCATGATGCAAACCTGCCGGAGAGCCTACTTGATCGTAATTACCGAAAGGTTACGCTGAGTCGGATGCGGCGATTAGCGAGAAAATGCGGGTGATCTTCACGGAGGGGCGACCGATACCGGGGAGTTTCTGCGCGGCGCGGGACGCGTGCACCTTGACCATATCGGAAGAGATGCCCAGTCGGCGGGCCACGCTCTTATGTGACAGTCCCTCGGCTACCAGAGCGGCAACCTCGGTCTCGCGTGGCGTGAGCCGGTCGAGCGCCCCTGTCGATAGCGGCACCAGGACGTTTCTCAATCGTCGAAGATTAGGGTAGCCACGCAAACGCACGAAATGTGGGCAGGGGGGTGCCGAACCGTCACACCGTTGTAGGGCGACACGAAATCTTCGGTCATCCCACGAATCTGGCCGTTCATCGGCTTGCAGATTGGGCAGGGATTCGAGGGGTTGACCGCGCCCTGTGTGAGCCATTTGCGCTTCTGGTCGGTTGCGAGCAGTCCACCTTCTTGGGCTTGGCGCCAGACGTCGTGCTGCCCCGCGTTGCTTGCCCACAAAGTTTCGTTCCTCGCAATCACCCTAGCCCGTTGGTCGATGAACTGGTCGCGTCTCCTGGCTAATAGCCCTCGGATGTCCGCTTCGGTGCGTTCCTGTTCACGTAGAAGCGCCTCGTAGTTGGCGAGCGCACGAGCTTGGGGTGCATTCAGGCCGACGCTCTGGCGTAGAATCCTGGCGATGCGTTCGGCCTGGTCGCGGACGGATAGCCCCCGCTGCTGCGCGGCCATGACCACCTCCTTGATGGCCATCCGCGTCTCGTTCGTGATCCGAGTAACCAAGGTGACGCCGTGGCGTGAGAGCTCGGCCACGACTTCCGGGTTCACCAGATCGAACGCGTAACCCAGCTCGCCACCGGCTTTCTTGACCGGGAACCGTTCGCCGAGTTGCTCGCTCAACTCCCGCGCCGCGACCGTGCCACCGCGTTGGGCAACGCCTGTCAGTATCGGGAGCAGCTTATCCTCCAGCGCTCTTTCGAGCTTGGTCCAGTTGATGGCCGAGACGGCGATTTCGTCCGCACCCCGCTCTAGCGCGGCACGAATGGCGGCGATTGACGTAGCGCGGCGGGTCGCTTCCAGAGCAGCGCGGAAAGCTTGCTCGGCGGCAGGTACTTTGGATTCGGCTGCACGATGGAGGGCACGCCATCCTTCGTTGCGTGGAGCGCGCTCGACGAAACGCAGCTTGCGGGAGTGCACGAACATCAGGCGACCTTCTCCAGTAGATAGAACTGGAGCGGGCGCCCCTCTGTGCTTTCGAGCCTCAAGCTTTCTACCACCGGCCAGTCGGGAGAGACGACGAACGGCAGCCAGTCGCACGTCCATGCGGGTGGCATCAGGTCCCCGAAGTCCCACGCCAAAAAACCTTCGGTCCACATCTCGCACCCGTAGATCCACCTCCGCGCTACGCGCTTCATCTCGGACAGCGCCTTCCCCTTCTCGGCTGGCGGCACATGCATCAGCGCACCGGATGTCATCACGAGGTCGAAGCTGTCGTCCGCAAACGGCAGGTCCCGTGCGTCACCAACTCGTGCGGGCCACTTGCAATGAAGGACCGCGTCCGGCGACAGGTCGATTCCTTCCAACTCCGTGAACCCACTTTCTGCGAGCGCGTCCAGTTGGCGGCCGGCGGAACAGCCGACCTCGAGGACGGACGATGTGCGTGGCACCCTCGCCAGTATGCGCTCGTTGGTCGCGGTACGTGTCACGCCAAAACGGAGCAGGTAGTGCGCGTCCAATGCTTCGACTGTGGCCGGGTTGCGACGTGTCCAGGTAGCACCTAGCGGGCCTTTCCATTCCTCGACGCGCGAGATCAGGTGACGCTCTTGCTCGGCGTCCATCATAACTGTCTTCATATGTGTAAGTCGTTCAGGCAGAAGTAGAGGCCACGTTCGTAGACGTCAGGGTCGCGTTCGAACGTGATATGGCTACCGATGGATGCTTCTTCCCAGTGCGCGCGGTGCGGACCTTCGGGACCTTCGAGTAGCCATTTCAGCAGGCGACTGTCGGCAGACACGATGAGGTGGCTACCGTCTCTTGCCCGTTTGCCAGATACCTGCCTGGGGGTGCCGCCGTTGGTCGGCAGGAGGAAGCACGAGTCGGGGTCGGACAGAGCATTTTGCACGTAAATCTTAGTGGGCGTCCTGAAGCCCACGTCATGGCAACGCTGGCGGAAGCGCCGGGCGGCCTCTGTAAGCATCGGCAACAGATCGCTGTGCATCGGCTCGCGTTCGTAGTCCAGCACGCGCTTGGCGAGAACGGCGTGCTCGTAGGCGTATTGATGGGCTACGGTCCACACCTCTGGATCACCCTCGATCTGGCCCGTCTCCAAATCGTAGGTTTGCCGGGTTGTGAGATACACACATTGGGACTGTGGGCAGCGGTTTCCCAAAAGCTCGGCGGCATCCTCAAGCGCTGGCGTGCCACGGTAGCGGTTCAGCGGGACCAGATGCCCCGCGAGTGTGTACGTGCCCGCAAACGGCATAAACGCTTTCGGCCGGAACAGTTTGATATAGCCTTGCGCCTGAAATAAGAATTGCTCGCGCTTCTCGGCAGCTCGGTCTGCTTTCTCCTCAGACGTGAGGTTGGCGAAACATTGAGGATACGGCCCGGCGCCGACGTAGTTCGTGAGCAGAAAGTCTGGTGCCCCGAACCGTGCTAGAATCGCGTCTGCTGCGGGCCTGGCTAGCGCGAAGGGGCAGTCGTTGACGTTGACGATGGAGCGCTTCCCGTCGCTCACGACGGCCAGGGAATCGATCTGCACGGAGCCGGGACGTTCCGCTCCCACCCGCGCATCACAACCGAACACTCTACCGCATAGGCTCGGGTCGCAGTTGTCCGCCGCGTAGATCGTGAGCGAGAGTCCACCAAGGTCTACGCTCTCCGCGTTCGCTACCTCGGTCGGTATGAAGCCCAGCGATTCGATGTACTCAGCCAAGTGACGCCATGCGTAGCGGTGGATATAGACCGGCGTTCCGCGTGGGAAACGGGTCAATGACTCAGCGTGCAGGTGATCGGGGTGAATGTGCGAGATATAGATACCGGACAGTGCGCCGATTTCCTCGGGCGTTACATCACACGGTGGCGCGTGCGCCCATGAGCCGTAGTAGGCTCCGTCAAGTAACCACGGGTCACAAAGCAGCCTTGCTCCGTTGCCTTCGATCAGCACGCCGGCCGACTTGAGGAACGTGACCCTCAAGCACGTCTCCACGAATCATCGGCTATCTGCAAAGACTGTCCGAGCCTGATTGTATAGAGCGCAGTCAACTGGACGGCTGCCTGCTCAGGAACCCCGCACAGGACGAGCGCCCGGAAGTAGACAGCCGCCGCCTTGGCCTCCTCTACGATCTGCCCAACGGACTTCGTCACGCGTCGCCCTCCATTTCTTCTGCCATCGCTTCGGCTTCTGGGTCCGTCTCCACTTCCGGCTCGTCCGGTTCGGGATCGGCCAGCCGCATGCCCAGCTCATCCGGCGGCAGGTTGGCGTAGCGCAGCAACTCACGCTCGAGCTCGCCCGACTCCGTAGGAAAGAGCGGGAAGCCGGCCATCGACAGCTTTTGGATGTAGTCCGCGAGTTCGTTCAGGTCGATTTGCTCGATGTCGCCGTGCCGATACTGGGGCGGGGTGTCTACCCGCATCCCGTTCAGGGCCAGCATGCGCGGCACGAGGTGACGGTTTAGCACGCTTTCGATGTCGTCCGCCATCGCACCGATGCCTGACGCGAACAGGTTGGTTTTGCTCGACGCCAGTGCGTAAGAACCCACCTTCTCGTGACCCAGGACAATCACGTCCGCAAGGGCAGTCATCAGCATCTCGCGCGACAAACGCTGGATGACTTTGTCGGTATCGAAGTTGCGAGAGCCCGCAGTCGACAGCAGTTCCAGCTTGAGGAGCTGGTTGCCGTTCGCATCGAAAATAGACGGGAGCGTGACACCTGCCTGTTCGTCGTTCTTGATGTTGCGCACGACGTTCTTGGCGTTGGTGAGCAGGGTGGCGTAGCGACCTTCCGCCAACCACTCGACCGGATGATAGATGCACGGCAACCCGGCCAGGTCGCGTTCGATGCCGATCGCTTCGATGGTCTCGATGCGCTTCCTGCGGTACCACGCGACGTAGCTCCTCCGAAGTAGCGATTGCCCTTCGGGGTTGCCTTTGCGCATCCCGCACCGAAAGAGCAATAGCTTCTCGATGGGGATCTCGATCGACGCCCTACCGGCTTGGGCGAACTGGATGAACGCCTGCACGCCCCCCGATTCATCGAACACCCACCGGTCGCGAGTAGTCGGGTGCCTGATGGCGAGCTTGCGGACGCCGATCATGCCGTCCGAATAGCGCGACGCCTTGCCCGGTTCCCTGTTCGGGCCGTTCCTCGTCTTCCAGCAAATCTCGAACGGTGCGAACCCATAGACCGGCGTGGCCATCCATTCCGATAGGAAGTCAGCCATCGTGTGGCTCATATCGGTCAGGGTGGTTTCTAGCAGCTCGGCGGCTTTCAGATCTTCGGGTGATTCGCCGCCCGGCTCGACCGTCCAACTCAATGGACGAATCAGGATTTCGATGGCGTAGAGCATCGCGCCGACGATGGCGTCGTTCTCGCTCATCTCCTGATAGGTGCGCTGCCTCTGGACACCACGTAGCTGCCAGAGGATGTCTTCCTCGACGTGGCCGCCGAATGTCTCCAGTCCGGTCCAGCCGTATTCCTCTCCGGCCTTGGCTTTGCTTACGCGATTCGGCTTAGCGCCGTTCTTGGTCGCCATAGGTCTAAGCAGCCGGTAGAGGGAGCGCAGCCTGGACAGCTTCGAGCCCAGACGTCAACGCTCCGGTGATTTCGGGCCACGCACGTTCGTGCGCGACCATGACGTTGATGTAGCCCTGGAACAACATGCCACCTCGGACTACGCCTTCGGTAAACGCCGCCTCATGGCTCTTGTCCTTCCACACGAACACGGGCCGCGAGTCGTAGCCGATCGTGCGCGTTAGTCCGGACAGTTCGAATACCTTCACGGTTTCGTTGTACCAGTCGCGGATTGCGGCGCCGGTCTCATTGACTGCGTTTGTTGCTGCCAGCTTCTCCATCTCGTCCAGGCACGCAATTGCGGCAGCTATCGACACGGCTTCGCCCGCGAACGTGGTCGAATAGAAGACGTCCTGCTCGATGCGCGTCATGTATTCGCGTTTCCCGAGCAAGCAGGTAATCGGCCAGCCGTTGCCTAACGCTTTGGCGCCACACCACATGTCACAGTCGATCCCGAACGTCGAAACGCCGCCTGGCCAGCCCAACCGAAAGCCGGTCACCATCTCGTCTAGAATCAGCAGCGCACCTTGCTCGTCGCACAGACTCCGGATCTCGCGGAAGTAGCCAGGCTTGGGCGGTGACGGATTATGAGCAGGCTGGGGATCCAAGAGCACGCACGCCGGGCCTCTGGCTTCATCGCGCATCCCTTCACGTAGAGCTTGCAGGTCGCCGCGCGGGAAGCGCCTGGTCCTGAATCCAGCCATCGGAACGATGCCGCCATCTTTGGGTGCGGTAAGTGCCCAGTCCGAATGACCGTGGTATGCACCCTCCTCCATCCACACCGTCGAGTGTCCGGTAGCGGCTCTGGCGATACGTACGGCAGCGTTCACCACGTCGACGCCGTTCTTGCCGAAGCGCGCCATCTCCATACGTGGGACCAAGGACACAAGCTTACTGGCTAGCTGCTCTTCAAGCTCGGTGGGCAGCGAGAACGAGACGCCCTTTCTGGCCTGAGTCAGCACGGCGTCTTCCACGGAGGGCCAGCGGTGGCCGAGCATGATGGGACCGAGCGCTGCTACCGCATCGACGTATGTGCGTCCGTCGCTGCATGTGACCCAAGGGCCGGTAGCCGAGATAGCGTAGGGTGGCGCGCAGGATGGGTAGCGCGTCTTTGAGTACGTTTGTGCGCCCGACGGAACTAGGCCGCTCACGGGACCGGCCCCGCAATCTCTGCCACCGGTTCGTCCAACTTCACCAGATCAGGACGCCTCGCCATCAGCGCAACCAATTCGTCCACGGTCGGATGAGGAGGGTTGCAGTCGATCTCGCGGGCTACTTCTTGGAACCATGCGAGGTCCTCCGCATCGTCGAGCGTCCAGCGATAGCGGGGCAGCATGTCGAATAGCGGGACCTCGACCACCTTCCTCGCGGTGCGCCGTATGTAGGGCGTGACGTGCTCGCGGTCAGACTTGTTGCTCGTGCCTAGGAACGCGCGCTGGAACAGCTCGCCACGGAATGCTTCGACGTCGAACCCGTTCGGGATCGGCGCGAGCGTCGCGTAGTCCGCACCGTTGCCTACGGCTGCGATCACAGCTTGGATGCCTTCGGGTGGCACGAACGGACAGTCAGCGGTCAGACGCACGACGATGTCGGGCTTCTTGCCCGCCGTCCTTCCGTGCATCTCCTCAATCGCCCCACCGAGGCGCGAGAGCACATCGTCTTCCTCTGCCCAACCGGGTCCGCTGAGTACCACGCCCCTAGGTAGCACTGCGTCGAATTCGCACACGTCGTCAGGCGGACACACGACGTGCGTGGTGGCTACCTGGCTGGCCCGTTTCCATACGTGGAACACGGAGGGACGTGCGCCGATGATGGCGAGGCTCTTACGGGGGAGGCGCTTACTGTTGATGCGCGCCTGGATCAGGCAAAGGGTTTTCACGGACGGTACACCTCGTTCCAATACTTGCCCGAAACGATCCGCCGCACGGTGCTCGGCCCGACCCCATAACGTCTGACCAATATGCGCGTCGGGTCGCCTCCATCCGCGTCGGAGCGAAGCTGGGTGACGGCGTCCCAGGTAAGTTTGGCGGTGTTGACTCGCTCACCCCTCGCGGAGCACTCTGGCTTTGTGTGCCGTCCGTTGCGTGCGCCGCGCGGGCGACGGTGGGGTTTGGTATACCAGCCATGCCGTTCGCCGCGGGGGCGCCTTTCCGGGTGGGTGTGGGCGCCGCTCCGCAGTCCCGACGCGGCCCGCCCCTTCCGCACTGTCTTTTGTATGAGCCGTATCCGCCGCGACCAATCCGGCCCGTCCATGCGCTCGGCAATCTCCAGATATGACCTGCCCGCCGCGCGCAGGGACAAGATCATCGTGTCCGATTCCAGCATGAGCACGCTCCTCACATCGTCACTCCTTCCCGTATCTGTGATTGAGCCTTGATTGCCCATTCCAGAACATGGGCAGCGCTACGTAGTGGGTTGCAGGTTTCGCGGCCTTCCTTCACGCAGTCGAGGAAGTGCTGCATCTCCAGGCGGTACATTTCGTCTGAGGTGTCAGGTTCGTATACGGTCGCCCACTGGTTGGGACCGCGCAGCCCACTGTCGAAGGAGGCGTGTCGTGTCGTCGCACCACCTTCTTCCCATAAGGCGTGGATGTAACTAGCGGTCCGATCGCGGTGCTCTAGTCCAATGCCCACGTTGCCCACATCTCCCCGCACCGCTAGGCCGACAATCTCACCGTGCTCCGCGAATGCCAGGTCCATCTCGTGAATCGCCATTTCAAGCACGATACCATTGGCCCGATAGGCGTCCTCGGCCCCGGCTCGCCACTCAGATAGCGGCCGGCTCACAACGAGCACGAGTGTTTGACGCCCCGGGTCCGGCATCGCGCGATACGCCCAGCGCATGTTGCACGCACCCATCGTGACCAGCCGCGTGTCCCCCAGGTCAGCAAGGAGCCAGGAGATTCCATCCATTGAGAGCGACAGCGGCTTCTCGACAAAAAGCCCCGAGCGCTCGTTTAGGTACGGCAGGGCCTCGCGCATGACGCCGAGGTGCGTCGCGGCCGGGGTGCAGACAAAGACGGCGTCGTAGCCATCTTCCGCGCCCGTCCACACGTTGCCCCCGAGGCTTGCCTTGGCGTTGGGACCTAGCGCGTGGTACAACTCCACCGCACGATCAGTATCGGCGTCATGGCACATCACCGTGTGCCCCATCTCGACGAGGAGGCGGGCCCTGCGCGAACCGATCGAGCCGCACCCCGTCACGAGGCAGCGCACGCGGCCTCCGCTTGTCTGATTCGCTCGATCATTTGCCCGAAGACATCGGGAGCCATCGCGAATCCCGCCTCGAATCTCGAAGGCTCGTCCTCAAGGTGTATGTGCGCCTCGATGTACCGGACGCCGAAGGGGACGGTGAGCGCGGGCAGGTTCGGATCGTTGTGGTGGTAGCTGAAGCCTTCGTAGCCGTTGCGCAGATTCCGTAGGCAAAACCGAGTTTGCGGATACGCGGGCGGGCAGTAACACATCAGCAGCCGGGGATGGGCAGCAAAGACGTTGGGGTGTGGCGAGCTGACGACCAGCGGCTTGTCCGTACTGCCGATCATCGCACGCAGGTGCGCGTTCTGGCTCTCCATTGCCGCGATCTTGTAGACCGGACAGTCACACGACTCCAGCATGTCGAGCGACGTCTTGCCGAAGACCGACGCGAACCAGTTGATGCTCCGCGATTCGCAGTAGTTCTTGATTGTGGGGAACCAATCGAACGGCGTAGCAGCATGGGTGTAGAGGTCGCGCATCTGCCAACCGTCATCGCCCCACGGAGGCGGTGCCTTGCCGTCACCCCTGAGCGCTACGAGCTCGTCTGCGGTATACGCCTGTAGCTTGATCCAATCGGCTCCGGCTTCTGCGGCTGCATCGATCAGGTAGAACACGTTCTGGAGCGAGCCGTTGTGGTTGGGGCCTAGCTCCGCGATTACCGAGACGCTCCCAGCCGGAAACGCATCCGTCACGCTGCCACCGCCTTCAAGGCCTGTTCGACCGGGAGCGCGTCGGCTGTATCACTGCGGTAGACAAAACCATCGGGAACCAGCGGGTGCTTTAGCGGTGAGACGTCGCCCCAGCTTCGGGTTTCGGGCTCGATGACGTAGTGGCCGCCACAGTCATAGGTGCGTCGCGCCTCGTCCTCGGTTATCAGCGTCTCGTGTAGCTTCTCGCCCGGACGAAGGCCCGTGAGCTTGATGCGACAGCCTGGGGCGATCACTCTTGCCAACGATACGACGGGCATGGCCTGAATCTTCGGGACGAATACCTCGCCGCCGCGCATCTCGCGCAGGGCCAAAAGAACCAAGTCGACGGCCTGATCTATGCTCATCCAGAAACGCGTGCAGCGGAGGTCGGTGATGGTGATCTCGCCCGCGGCCTTTTGCTTCCTCCACGTCGGCACGACCGAGCCCGTGCTCCCGAGCACGTTGCCGTATCTCGTCGCCGCAAATCGCGTCGGCCCCGCGCCAGCGTACGCATTGCTTCCGACCCACAACCGCTCTGCGGCCAGCTTGGTGGCACCATAGTGGGTATTGGGTGAGGCGGCCTTGTCGGACGACAGGAAGACTCCGTCCATCACGCCACGCTCTATGCATGCACGAGTCACGTTGAGCGTGCCCATGATGTTCGTAGCTACCGCCTCGGCCGGGTCACCTTCGCAGACTTCGATGCGCTTGAGTGCGGCCGCATGTACCACCGTCTCAACTCCACGACAGGCGTCCATCAGACGGGGTAAGTCCCTTACGTCGCCTATCAAGTAGCGCACACGCTCGTCGGTGATGCTGGCCCGCATCTCGGCCTGTCGCGATTCACTGCGACTGAATACCACGACACGGCGGGCGTCCATCTTGAGCACACGCCGCACGAACGCCTGCCCAAACGCTCCCGCGCCACCGGTGATGAGGTAGGAATTCACGACGCCACCAGCGCAAGGGCAACGTGTTCGGCTCTCACGTCCCGCCACCTGTCGACTTGGAACCAGAAGTACAGCGCATCAACCAACCTGCCATCCCACCACTTCCGTCGAGGTAGTAGCGTCGACTCGCCACGCCAGCGTTTGATTTGCTTCTGCCAGAATTCGGTGGCGGGATTATTCAGGAAGACCTCGCCATGGACCGTAACGAGTCGCATGCGGTCGAACGCTTCGGTAAGCAGCAGCTCGATCGCGGCAGCGCCTACGCCTTGGCCCTGCTTGTTGGGATCGACTACCAGGCTGATCTCGGCCGAACCAGCCTCCCAGCTAATCGGGGACAGGCCAACCATTGCGTTGAACTGAGGCGGTAGCGGCTCCGGTGGCATCTCTACTGCCGGCGAACGGACAGCCCAGAACCGATGCGGCACGCTCCTGTTGCACACGACGTCGTCATAGAACGCGCGTTGCATCTCGGCCGTCAGGATATGGGGCGTGCGTAGTCCGAGCCTGACGCTCTCCTGGTTGCGCCATGTGCGAGCGGCCTCACAGTCCCCAGCCGTTAGAGCGTCGAGGTAGTAGTTCACCTGATGTCCCACGGGCTGGTCTGTTCGAACGACTCCTGGCCGAGCGTGGTCAATGCGGAGAAGTCGGTGGCGCCTGCTTTACGGATCAGCGGCGAAAGTGCATATCGCCCAGCGTCCCATCCGTGTTCGTGCCCATCACGCAGTGCCGGGAGTACGTCGCCCGTCCTGGCGTCTGTCTTGTAACTCCAGAGGCGTGCGTCTTGTATCAGACCCTTGCAGCGCGGGTCGATCACGATTTCCTCGAAGCTTCGGAGATACGCGACCCCATCTTCAACCGAGCCCTTCCACTTCGGGGCGGCCTCGACACGGAAGCCGCGCTTGACCATCTCGTTGATCGACTCAGGCCGTGCGTTGTCAGCGCGTATGACGTGATCCGTTGCGCCCGGCACTTCCTGCCAGCGCCTTCCGATCTCGTCGAAGTCCCATTGCACACCACGCTGGTCGTGGTCGATGAACAGCCGACCGTCACCGAGCCAGAGCCTGACCAGCACCGTCGGATCCTGAGAGAAGCCCCAGTCCGCGCCGTAGTAGGGACCGCCCCAGTGCTTCTGCGGAACCACGTCGTCGACCCGCCATTTGCCGGCCAGCACCTGAGCATCCGATCGCGTCCACGGCTCACCACCCCAGACATGGGCCTCAGCTTCCGGGTCCTTGCGCAAGAGTTCGTCACGCTCGGCCTTGAGCACTGCAGGCAGCCAAGGATTGTCTTTCCACGACACACGGCGGACGATTGCACTGGACGGTGGGTCCTCGACGAAGCGCTTATAGGTGGGGTCGGTAGCGAGCGCGGGGTTGAAGCTGACCCAGATTTCTGAGTTCGGCTTTCGGATCGTGGGGATGACCACACGCCAAGAGGCGTCAGAGACCGCCTCGGCTTCTTCGACCCAGCAAACGTCAATGCCTTCCGTCGACTTGATCTCGCCGACATTGCGGCGTAGGCCCTTGAACAAAAACGTCGTGCCGTTGGCTCCCGCGATTCCCGACTGCTGCACCTGATAGAAACCACCAAGACCAAGAGCTGCGATCTGGTCCGAGAGCAGCAAGTGCACCGAGTCTTTGATGCTGGCCTGGAACTCGCGAGCACAGAGGACACGGAGTGGTTGCTGCATGCCATGGATGAGCAGCGCCCGTGCATACTGCCACGACTTAGCTGACCCACGTCCGCCGTACGACACCCGGTAGCGTGCCGACCCGAGCGGGGGATCGAACAGGAAGCCGAACGCTTCAGGGATCTGGACATCAAGCTTCGCCATCGGGCCGGATCAGCGTGACGTGGACCTGGGACGGGAGCGGCTGGCCCGCCGTCGTCAGATCGAGGTTGTCCTTGATGCCCAGGTGTCTGCCAATCTCCCGGAGCGCGCCCAGCTTATCGTGCGCCTTGAGTTCCAGCTTGATGGTCGTTTCCGTGTCGCCGTTTCGGTCCATGTGGTGGGTGGTCTCGGCCTTGACGGACTGCACTGCGGCGGCTTGATCTTCGGTTAACTCCGTCGATGGCACGAAGCAGGCGCGTTCCTCATCCCACGTCATGAGCTCGGTAGTCTTCACGAACGCGATGCGAGCCAACTCTTGGAGCACACGGTCCGCGGTGATTTCACTGCGCCCCAGCTTTCTAGTCCGCCCCTTCTCGATAGCGAACTTTACGTCTGCATAGGTCAACAGCCGCGAGCCTTGAGCCTTCGCCGTCTTGGGGCTATAACCGGCCCTGATAGCGGCCTGGGTTGCGTTCAGGTCAATGAGGTATTCCCGAACGAACGCGGCGCGCTTCGGGCTGAACTCTGGCAATCGCTCTCCTGAACGCAAAGAACCCCGGACACCTGTCCCCCACGAAGGGAGATGTGGTGCCGGGGTCCGTTTACCGGGTGCCTGGCGCTTGCTTCTTCTTTTCGGGCTGTGACTTGAAGACTACGGCACTTACCTAGGTGTGGTCAACGTTCACCGTTACCTACCGGCGTCGGCACTAGGGTGTCAGCAACTCCAGCCGCAGCATGTGCCCCAACTCGCCGCCGCCGGTCGCTTGCAGGTACTTGGCTTGCCAAGTCATGAACGCTTCGATCATTGGAGCGCGCCACCTCTGGCCCATTCCTAGAGCGACCGCGACCTCCGTCTCACCGTCACACAGCCGCGCCGTGATCGGCAAGTCGGCCGCGAAGAACATGCCTGGGCCCTGGGTCTCTGGGCCGTGGATCGCATCACGCGGCCAGTCGGTTGCCCGCACGTACTTCGAGTACATCAGCCTCACTTCGCCTCTCCGGTAGAAGTAGCCACCCACCTCTCCACGTCATCCACGACTTCCCACTTCACCTTCCTGACCTTGTGAGCCTGATAATGCACGGTAAACGATCCCGTCCCCTTGGAATCAGGGAGCGCTAGAAACTCTTCCAGCAGCCGTTTGAAGGCTTCATGTGCGCTACGGGTTCGCTCTGCGTCGGTCATTCGATTCGTGCCCCGTAGACTGCGATGGACTCGCTACCCCTACTCAGACACCCACCCCGCTATCGTCAGCAGACGTGGGCCCTGCAAGGTTGATGCGTGAGGCATCCCGGCTTTCTCGGTCAACGCTCGGGGTTTTCACGGGCGAGGCGGGAGCAAGGCGGCAATACGATCCGCGATGTTGAGCAGCTTGTCGACTTCGCCATCGAGGTTGGCACCCGTCGTCCGAGCCACATACCGGAAGCCCTCGCAATTGGCGCGGATAGTCGCTACGTCGTCCCAAGTGAAGCGCCGGACAGCCGCGATAAGGTTCGCCAGCTCCACCAGGTTGCCAGCGTTCA
>Ga0137430_1000304_pt1 | contig 13982 bp, 13 predicted proteins | sample EasRivERMZT754_2_FD_104651 | JGI IMG/M metagenome (GOLD analysis project Ga0137430, IMG submission 104651) | Soil microbial communities from meander-bound floodplain in the East River, Colorado, USA - East River MetaG ERMZT754_2 | ecosystem: Environmental > Terrestrial > Soil > Floodplain ...
AGAGAAAGGGAAGTGGTATATCTAATCCATGCATTCCAATTATTTTGGATAATACTCGGGCTTCTCTTACTAAAGATTGGCAGTTAAAATGAACTTAAAAGATTTGAAAAAATTGAAGAATGATGAGCTAGTTAGAGGCAGCTTCATCCTCTTCATTATGATTAATCTCTTCAATCTTTTTAATTATGGATTTCACCTCATTGTTGCCAGAATCCTCGGTCCTCAGGATTATGGGGTTTTTGCAGTTCTAATGTCCTTTGTCTTGATCTATGCTATTCCGTCTGAAGCGATACAGACATTAATTTCAAGGAAGGTTTCAAAACTAAATGTGAAGCAAGAATATGGAAAGATGAAGGACCTCATGCTGGATTCATTCAAGAGCGGTGCGAAGATTTCCATTATCCTCTTTGTTTTATTCTCCTTGGCTTCCGTGTTTTTCTTTTCAGAAATTTTGTCCATAAGCCCTGCCCTGCTCATCATAAGCAATCTCCTCATATTTTCATTCTTCCTAATTCCAGTCAACCGGGGAATAATGCAGGGTAGAAAGAAGTTCACTGGACTTGGATGGAATATATTCCTTGAGTCTCTATTCAAGATATTATTTGCAGTGATACTAATCTACTTCGGGATGAAAGTATATGGTGCAATAATCGGTGTCGTTCTGGCAGTGGCAATTACGCTCATTACTTCTTTCCTGTTTATCAAAGAAATAGTCAAGTCAAAGAGGGAAAATTCTGAGGTTGGTGGATTGTATCATCAAAATTGGAATACATGGATTATCATCTCTGCAATATTCATTTTTTTCAGCATGGACATAATCATTGCCAAGGGAATATTCTCTCCTGAGGCTGCTGGAACATATGCTGTCATGTCAATGATTGGAAAGATGATATTCTATGGAACGAGTGCCATTGCAAAGGCCATGCTGCCCATATCCTCCCAAAAATACGATGAGAAGAAAGACTCTAGGTCTGTCTTCAAAAAATCCCTACTCGTGACTGGAGTCATATGTGCGATTGCACTACTGATAATGTTCTTCTTCCCTAAACTTTTAATTGCAATTCTCTTTGGAGGTGCCTATACTGGGTCTTACAATTCCATGTTCAATATAGGAATTTCTTATTCCCTTCTTTCAATAAGTTATATCTTTATCCTGAATGGTATAGCGCACCATAGTTTTAGGGGTTATAGAAAGTTTATCGCATTTGGGCTAATAATATTCTTTGGACTAATACTTCTCTCATATTATTCTTCTAGCATCTTTTCTTTTTCAGTAAACTTAATTGCAGTTAATTTTGCTATACTAATTGCTGCAGTGATATTTTCCCGTAAGGGAAGGAGTGTTGAAAAACAATGAAGAGAGAGAAAATATCAGTAATCATGCCGATGTACAATGAGAAAAATATTAAGAGAAACATAAGGGAAGTTATGAAAGTAATGGATAATATTGAGGGTTATGAATATGAAATAATTGTTGTGGATGATGGAAGCAAAAAATTTGATTCATTTGGTGAAGCAAAGAAAATAAAATCAAAGAGAGTGAAGATTGTAGGTTATGAGAAGAATATGGGAAAGGGGCATGCATTAAAATATGGTTTTTCGCATTCCTCTGGAGAATATGTTGTTTTTATAGATTCAGATTTAGATTTGCCGCCATATCAAATAAGTAATTTCATTGATGCATTGAATGAATACAAAGTTGATGTTGTAATCGGAAGCAAGAGACTCATCGGTGCTGAAGTGCACTATCCTATAACTAGGAGATTGATGAGCTGGGTTTTTCAAATGATGATAAGAATACTCTTTGGGCTGAAGGTGAGGGATACACAGGTTGGAATGAAGATGTTTAGAAGGGAAGTGCTAAAAAAAGTATTTCCCAAGATGCTCGTAAAGAGATACGCGTTTGATGTGGAATTGCTTGTCAATGCTAATAGACTTAAATATAAAATAAAGGAGATACCAGTGAGGCTGGATTATCATTTTTCAAGTGGAATAAAGAAGAGGGATGTCATTAATATGATGATTGATACTGCAGCTATATTTTATAGACTTAGAATATTAAAATACTATGATAGAAAATAATATGAAGAATGCTGTCAAGTTTTCAATAATAATACCTGTTGCCGAAATAAATGATTATATCCGAAGCTTCACTCCCAGAATTCTTAATCAGACCTATAAAAATTTTGAGATAATAATTATTCCTAATGAGATGCCTAAGAACACCTTCAAATTGGCAAAATCAAGGATTGTTGCATCTGGAAAAGTTGGTCCTGCAGTAAAGAGAGACCTTGGTGCAAAAATTGCTAGAGGAAATGTGCTTGCATTCATTGATGATGATGCTTATCCCGATGATAGATGGCTTGAGAGAGCTGCAAAATATTTTGAAAAGAAGGACATAGCTGGAGTTGGCGGACCTCAATTGACTCCCAAAGAAAGTAACGACTTTCAAACTCTTTCGGGAATGGTTCTGAGTTCATGGCTAGTTTCAGGAGATCAGAGCCACAGGTACCATGTTGGGAGAAAACCAATTGAATATTATGACATGCCTAGTTGTAATTTATTTATAAGAAAGAGTGCCTTTTTGGAAATTGGTGGATTTGATACTTCATTCTGGCCAGGAGAAGACACAAAACTCTGTCTGGATATAAAGAAGAGTGGAAAGAAAATGGTTTATGACCCGGGAATAATTGTTTATCATCATAGACGAAAAGATTTCAAAGGCTACATCAAACAGATATTTACTTATTCGAGCCATAGAGGATACTTCATGAAGAAATATCCTGAAACTTCTCTAAAATTCAGTTACCTCGTTCCAAGTCTATTTCTTCTTGGGATAATCATTGGAGGAATACTCTCCCTGTTCAGCAGTTTCATTAGAACTACATATCTCTCAGTTCTAGGGTTTTATTTGATATTACTGATAATTGAAGGTTTTAGAACGGGAAAATTCAAGATTGTGCCTAAATTCATTGGACTTTCATTCATAACGCACATGATTTATGGAGTGGGAGTAATCAGAGGAATATTCAAAAAAAATTTAATGAGCAAGTACAGATAAATCTACATGAAACTCTCCATAATTCTTCCAACTTATAATAATGAAAAAACGATAGATGAATGCTTGAAGAGTATATTTTCACAGAAATATCCCCGGAAAGAATTTGAAGTACTCTTTATTGATGGCGGTTCGAGCGATAGAACTCTTAAAATTGCCGAAAATTACCCTGTAAAAATAATTGATAATCCAAAGAGAGTGGAAGAGGCTGCAAGGATATTGGGAATTAAAAAGGCGAGAGGAGAAATAATTGCTTTTGTGGATGCAGATAATACTCTTGTCGGAAATGATTGGATTTCAAAGATGCTCGAGCCATTTGAAGACAGAGAAATTATATTTGCAGATACTCTTTATTTTTCATACAGGAAGAAAGATAAGTGGGGAGTCAAATATCAGGCCTTGATTGGAGGAGATGACCCCTGGGCAATGTATCTTGGTTTGTACAATCGCTGGTGTTATCTCTATGATGATTGGACTAATTACCCCCACTCGGATGAAGATAGGAAGAATTACCTCAAATCAAAACTTGTGAATAAGAATCTGGTTCCCCCCATGGGTTCTAATGGGTTCTTGATAAGAACGAGAATTTTAAGAAAGTTTGTTAAGAATACATTCATACACTCTGATTTGATCTATGAACTCGTAAATTCGGGATACAACTCATTTGCAAAGGTCAAGACTGGAATAATTCACAATCAGCCAAGATTCTTTCCAAACAAGATAAGAAGAATGAAGAGGAGAGTAAACAATGAAGTTAAAATCAAGTATAATTATGGAATTAGGAAGAGGGACATTGTGAGAACCTTTGTTTATATTGCCCTGATAGTCCCGGTTTTATTTGATACGGTTAGAGGGTTTATAAAAAAGCCAGACTCTGCATGGCTATTCCACCCCGTAGCAACCTATGGGGAAACTTTAATATATCTGTACTATTCAATAAAGGGAATATTTAAGAGAATAATATGAAAAAATTAAATCTTGGTTGTGGTCCCGATTATAAGAAGGGGTGGGTAAATTTAGATTATAACAGCCAGTACAATACTGATGTTAATCACGACTTAGATAGAATCCCCTATCCATTTAAAAAAGATGAATTTGATTATGTCTATTGCTCTCACATTCTAGAGCATGTAACCGATTTATTCAAAACTCTTCATGAAATTGAGAGGATATTGAAGAAGAAAGGAAAATTGCATATAAGAGTACCTCACTTCTCCAACGGTAATGGGTATAATGACCTCACGCACAGGAGATTCTTTGGGTGGTCTACTTTTGACCAACTAATGAGCGGATATTATAACCAACATTTTAATTTTAAAATTGTAAAGAGGAGATTCAATTTTCTTGCAGAAGGACATAGAGTTACGAATTTCTTCTTTAATTGGTTCTTTGCTATCATGCCAAAGCAGTTTTATGAAAGATTCTTATGCTGGATAATTCCCGTGGGTGAAATAGAGGTTGTTTTGGAGAAATCCTAGAAATTACTTGTTAAATCTATAAATCACTAAGACTGGCTGCTGAAGATTTTCTGGCTGATAGAATTCTTTTTCAAATGTAAGATTGTATCTCTGAGCATAAGTGTAGGCCCATTGAGGAGTAAAGACTGGCTCATAGATGGAGATTACGTAATAATCTGGTTGGACTATGGATACTTTCTCATTGAATAATGCTTCTGATGCTGCCTGACATGACTCGTTGTTTACAGTACCACCATATAAGTCCTTACAGTCTTTCGGAAGAGTCTCTCCTTTATAGGAAAGGTCATAACTGTCCCTTTCAGAGTAATATTGATTCTGAACTATGGATGGAGTCATTATCTTTGCATCTTTTGGAGTATTCTGCTTCAACCATTCTCCCGATTCTTTTATAGCGATATAACTAGTCTTCTTGTTTTCAATTAGAGATACTGAATGGGTGATGTTTGCATAGACTCCCCCAAGAAGAAGGACTAATGCGAGTATAATCGCAATAAGATGAGACTTACCTTTTAGAAAGTCATATGAAAATGATATACCCTTTGCAGCCAGAATGAAGAGTCCTACACTTGCCATCAATAGCCAACGATCAGTAGCTCCCCTTATAACGACTACATAGAAGAAGAAATGAATAAAGAGCCATAGAACTAACAACAAATCTGCATTGAACCTCTTATCCTTCTGTTTCCAGATTATGTCAGTCCCTAGGATGAAGGATCCTAGAGAGATTAATCCAATGATTAGAGCAATTTTCCAGAAGATGCTGTCAAGGAGCTGGAAGGACATCCCCAAGAGATTCCATTGTATGGGGTTCTTTATGGAAACTGCTTGTTCTCCAAAATAAAACTGGAGTGGAGCAAATTTAATGCTTGCGAGATAGATTAGATAGGGGGTGAGAAGGATTATTCCAAGAAGGATTGATTTCAGTATTTTTCTGTCTTTGAAAACCGAAAGCTTTCTTGTTATGAGGAGATATGCTGCAGAGGTTATTGGAACGAGAGCGTATGGAAATCTCGTTGAAAATGCCAGAACTCCGAAGAAGATTGACCAATAGAGCCCTTTAGTTTTACCATCCTTTTCATACCATGACCAGAAAAAATAAAATGATAGAAGGCCAAAGAATACTGCAGGAATATCAGTGAGTAATCTAAATGAATAGAAATTCCATACCCAATATGAAGATAACATTGTTGCTGCGGCCAGCCCCACTCCCTTGTTGTACATGTCCCTTCCAAGAAGATAGATTATTCCTACTGAACCTACGCTTGGAATGAGGAGGGTGAAGAATCTTACAAGTCCTTCTCCAAATCCAATTTTAAAGAGTCCTGCCCATAACAATGGAAGGAAGAGAGGTCTCATCCCAGTAAAGTGTGCCATCCATTCTGGAACAGGCATGTTGAGCGCCCAAACCTTTGCAAGGGCAAGATAGTCTCCCTCATCCCACCATATTGGTTGATTTCCTAGCTTGAAAAAGTAGTATAACTTGAATATTAGGGTTAATCCAATAACAATAAAAAATAAGATGTTTTGATTATTCTTTAAAAAAGATTTTACTTTTTCCTTGGATAATTCTTCGGATTTGCCCTCGTTTTCCATTGACAAATCCATGTTTTTTGTATATATAAATCTACTTTGTGGATTAGATTTGTTTAGAAATTAGATTTATAATTAGTATTAAACAAGCTATAATTATTCAATTAATTTTCGTGGATTCTATTCTTTCCCACCCATGTTTGCCAAAGAGTTTGTTCTTATTGAAATTAACATCTCTGTAAATCAAAATCCATAAGTAAATTCTGGAGATTAGAAGATTCAATCCCCAGAAAAATTCTTTGATACTTTTGGAAAATTTCAAAACTCTCCAAAATCCAAGGCTTTCCCACAAGAAGCTCCTTCTTTCCTTCTCTTTAATTCCAAATTCTTTTAGTTGATTGTATCCTCCAGCACTCCTCTTCTTTTGCTTTACCCAATCATGAAAATTAGTCGGATATCTTACATAGACTTCGGCTCGTGGGGCGTATAAAATTTTATAGCCTGCATCCCAAATCTTATGGGAGATAAAACCATCATCTACGAGGGCGTTTTCAGGTATTTTCTTCACTATTCCTGATTTTATTGCGTAGAGATATCCCGTGCAGTGAATGAATGATTTTTCCCTCTCAGATTTCAACCTCAACTCATGGGCAGTATTTGTAAGAACATGCGACCAGTAACCTAACATTGTCTTTCTTGGACTTATTGAGATTGGCCTTCCGGCTACTGCCCCCACATTCTTATCTTTGAACTTGCTTAGAAGTTCTGATAATGAATTTTTTGATGAATAAACATCTCCATCTGTAAGAATTAAGATTCTTCCGCGTGCTTTTTTTAAGGCAAGATTGAGAGCGGAAGGCTTCCCCCTGTGGGGGTCCTCAAGGTATTTAACATTCTTATTTTTCTTAGAGTATGATCTTATAACAGAGGCAGTTTCTTTGTCCGGACAAACTCCAATTATTTCATATTCTTCATTAATTTTCTGATTTAGGAAGGATTCAATGGCACGACCAATTGTCTTTTCTTCTTTGAAGGCGGTAATTATAATTGATATCATTTGTAACTTTCAACAATCGTGTTTAACTGAGCGATGATTCTTTTTGATTCAAACTCTCTTGCTTTTGTTCGGGCATTGTTCTGCATCTTTGATATTTCTGAGGTTTTCATATTCAAAACTTCTTCAATCTTGGCAGAAAGCTCTGATGAATTTCCTATGTTGAATAATAAACCATCAACACCATCTTCAATTACTTCCTTTCCGCCGTCGGTTTTTGAGGAGATTACTATTTTTCCAAGAGCCATTGCTTCAATGAGTGAAATGGGTAATCCTTCCCTCAGACTTGGAAGAACAAATATATCTGCCGTTTGAAGACATCGGATTTTATTCTTTGTTTCATGGACTGGTTTTTCAAATGAGATGTTTTCTGAGACTGAATTCTTTATTGATTCATATCCCCTTTCAATAGGTCCAACTAAAATTAGTTTTATATTTTCAAATTTACCTGAAATACTCTTGAATGCTGAAATTAATAATGGAATATTCTTGATTGGGGCAATTCTTCCAAAGAAGAGTATTTTCTTTCCTGAAAATTTGTTTATTTTCTGCTCGAAGTATTCAGAGGATACTGCATTTGGCAGATAAAATATCTTATCTTCTGCAACCCCAAGTGATTTTAAGTATGGAATCTCCCAACGGGTAATTGTCATTACTTTATTGAATTGATTGATGAGAGGTTTGACTTTTAGATTATAGTAGAGCCATGTTGCAAAATTCAATGGAAATTTCCTTGGAACATTGAATGGAGCGTGAGTTACCAAAATGCAGGGTTTATTCTTCTTCATGCACATTTTGAGAGCCTTGAAAGAATGTGGATGAATCAAGTGAGTTATAACAATGTCAGGATTTATTTCAGCAAACTTTTTTTCAAAATCAAAATGTGTGACATTTTTGGAGATAATTCTGTCAAAAATGCCTGATTTGTTTTTGAATCTGAAAATTTTTACATTATTTTTAACTTCTTCTTCTACAACTGTTCTTCCCGTGCCCTTTTCAAGATTGGATGAGAAAACAAATACCTCGTGCCCTTTTTTCACGAGTTCCTTAGATTCGTGAAAAACTCTTGACCAGACACCGCATATACCTGCAGAAAACTCCGTTATCTCCAATATCTTCATAGGCTTTAGAGGCCGAAATGATTTATAAAAGTAATGAAGCAAGAATCTCGATTAATCCTCTTTTTAGAGATATTTGTCAGAGCATAATAATATTTATAATGGATTGCATTACTAGGGAATAAGAACAAAATGATGAAAAAAGAAGAACCGATGGATATCGCTCTAGTCATACCTCCATCTCCATTTCTTGCAGATGAGAGAGTTTTCCCATTTTTAGGAATATTGAAGGTGGCATCTGCTCTGGAACATAGAAAATACCATGTTGATGTGCTTGATTTGTCTGGAATTAAAAATTATAATGAAGTCGTTGATGCTTACATGAGTGAGAAGGGCACATTGAATTTTGGAATAACTGCTACAACCCCCCAATTTCCAAGGGCAGTTGATATTGCTAAGAGAATTAAATCAAATAATCCTGATGCAAGAACGATATTTGGTGGAGCTCATGCAACCATGGTGGGTTCTGCATATGCACTTGACCAGAAAAAAGGAAGGAGTGGAAGAGGAACTACAGCATACAGACAGATGACTGAAATCTTTGATAGGGTAATAATTGGCGATGGAGAAGAGGCAATATTTGAGGCAATTAAGGAAAATTCAGAAGGTGTGATTGATGCTGGAACTAGAGATAGTTCTTTCTTTCTTCAGAGAGGAAGCTTGGACAAGTATCCATTTCCAGCCAGACACTTAATTGATTTAGATTCTTACCACTATCAAATTGAGGGAAGAGATGCACAGTCAATGATTGCCCAACTTGGCTGCCCCTTTGAATGCGGTTTTTGTGGTGGAAGAAATACAACCTCTTTTAGGATGACGAGAACGAGATCAATCGAAAGCATCATGGAAGAAGTTGACTTGCTAGTAAAAAAATATGGAAAGAGAGGGATAATGTTCTATGATGATGAGCTCAATCTTTCAAATCCTACTCTCATGGGACTCATGGACAATCTTGTAAAGTATCAAGAAAAGGAAAATTTGGATCTTCGTCTCAGGGGTTTTGTGAAAGCCGAATTATTCACACCTGAACAGGCAAAATTGATGTATCGAGCAGGTTTTAGGATAATGCTTTCGGGAGTGGAATCAGGAGATGATGAAATCCTCCATACAATGAATAAAAAAACTAGTAGAGAAATAAATTCTAGATGGGTGAGATATTGCCATGAGGCTGGACTGAAGGCAAAGGCACTCATGAGTATGGGTCATCCAGGTGAAAGCGAAGAAACAATAGCCAACAGTCTTGAATGGGTTCTGACTAACAAGCCAGATGATGTAGATTGGACAATAATTACCCAATATCCTGGAAGTCCTTATTTTGATCTTTCTGTTAAGCATCCAACTGAAGAAGGAGTATGGGTGTATACTGAGCCAAGAACAGGAAATGTTCTATACTCTAGAGATGTTAATTTTGCAGAGAAAGCCGAATACTATAAGGGCGTACCGGGAGACTATACCTCCTATGTATGGACTGACTTTTTATCTCCTGAAGAATTAGTAAGGCAGAGAGACAATGTAGAGAAAGTTTCAAGAGGTGCCCTCAGTCTTGCAGAAATAGTCTGCAGTCCTGCAAAACAGTTTGAACATTCAATGGGGCAGGGTCTTCCAAGCAGTATTCTTAGGTCGACAGAAAAACAGTTAAACTAAAATTTTTCTTTCATGCTCAAGTCGGGATTTAGAAAACTTCTCACTATTCCCTTCTTTATTCTATCTCTATATCTAACGCAATAAGATAGTGCGGATAGAACATATTTTAGATGAAGAAAATTTTTCTTGGATGGATTAAATATGGCGCGAGCCGTATTTCCTATAATTAACCCTGTAATTGACCAAACCATCTTGAGTGTACCTAGAGGGGTGTTGAAGAATTCATAATAAAAAGAAAATCTGTCTTCTTGACTGACGAATATCCTCTTTCTCTCAGGATATCTTTCAACTTCACTAAAGCTGTGATTGACTCGACATTTAGGAGTTATTAGTAAACTCCCTGGGCCGTACTTTCTATAGACCTTGTAAGAACACTCAATGTCCTGCAAAACGTTGTATCCTGGAATTTCTGGCCATAGGTGGTGATCATAAATCTCAGAACGGTAGAACATATTTGTTCCTGGAAGCCATTGGGCGTCAGGTATGTCTCTTGCCATAATTGGACTTTCAGTATTCCCATATGGTCCAGTAATTCTAAATTTGTGATTTTCTTTTCTAGGAAGAAAAAATACTGAAAGAAATAATCTTGATAGAATTGATTTTGCAGAACGAAAATTGTATGGCCTTGATTTGTCTGCACCGCCAATTCCTACAATTTTTGGGTTGGAATTAAATATCTTTAAAGCTTCTTGAAAATAGTTTTTAGATATTTGTACATCATCATCGAGAGTCAATATTAGTGCGAATTTTTTTCTAACTCTGACTAGCCCCATATTTCCTGAAATTCCCGTAGAAGGTTTAGAGTTATGAATGTATTCAATGTTTAATTTTTTATAAGACTTGCAAACTAATTCAGAGCTGTTATTCTTACTCTGATCAATAACAATAATTTTTTTAGGAATAATCTTTGAGAGATTTAGGCTATCTAGCGTTTTTTTCAAATCATCTGGACGGTTGTAGGTAGGAATGACAACTGCAATATCTTCCCGAGTAAACATGAATAAACCAAAAATATCAAGTATAAAAACCTTCTTTGATAAAAACTAAATCGTAGGGTTATTCATCAGGACACTTTTCTTTTGAGCTGGTCCATTCTTCTTGCTACTCTTGATTTGAAGAAATACTTCATCATTCTTGTACCAGCTTCCAATGAAGTTCTACCGAATGTCATCATACCATCCTGATGTCCGCCCATTATTAGTATCCCTAAATCTCTTACCCTTGTTTCTCGATAGAGTCTCTGCACTTCTTCAGCCATTGCCGGGGTACCATACTCTACATCTTCCCTAGTCATCGGTATTCCGAATTCACGGCAATGCTTCCACATAACAGGGGAATGAGAATGAAAAACAAAGTTAATGTCCTGACTTATTTCATAGAGAGCCCAATGAGTAGGAGATTCTGAAGAAGCCTTTATTGGGCCACTGGATACTAAACTATCAGAAGATAAGTCATAATTAATAACTCTCGAATAAGAACGACCGCTCATTAGAGCCATGTGGCCTGTCTGTGAACCTGTAACAAGAAATCCCCCCTCCTTCCATCTCTTGCTAACATTCCCATAACCGACGCCATTAGGATTTACTCCAATTAATCCTTCCTGAAAGAATAGAGCCCTCCAAAGTTCAAGCTCTGCAATTTCTCCCCATTGGAATGGTTCTCCAGAAATGAGTTTTTGATCAAACTTAATGACACCATCAACACCCTCTTTCATAAGGGATAATATCAGTCAAAGTTAATATATTTAATTGATATAGAGAATACTCTAAAAATTTAAATACCTCGGATAAGTGTGAGTTTAATGACGGATACACAGGAGAGAATAGCACTTCCAAGAGGAGACTTGATAATACCTGAAACGTTCAAATACATTGAGGCATTTCTTACTTTCAGATGTCAGCTCGCTTGCAGTTTCTGTATTAATACAGTTTATGAACCAGATGATAGCAAGAGAAGAAACTCCCTTGGTGAAACAAATAACAACAGATTTGGCAAGAGATTTGGAGAGATGAGTGCTGATGAGTGGATTTCTGCGATTAATCGAATAAAGACACGCCCAGGAATACCTGTAACTCTCGGAGGAGGAGAACCATCTCTTCATCCTGGTTTTATAGATATAATCAATGGGGTTGATGAGGATATAGAAATAGACATATTGACAAATTCAAGGTGGGGAGAAAAGGGATTAGAGAAGTTTGCAAGATCAGTAAAACCAGAAAGATTGAAGAGAAAGAACCCTAGCCCCTATTCATCAATAAGAGTTTCATACCATCCTGGAGAGTTTGGCATGAATCCTGCAGAAGTAATCAGAGATGTAAAATTCCTCCAGAGTCATGGATTCGATGTGCAAGTAGAATCAGTACTTCATCCAAGACCCGAACAATTAACTGCGATTCACCATTTTGCCCTCTTGGCAAGAAATGAGAAAGTGGATTTTAGAGTAAAGGAATTCGTAGGACAATATGAAGGAAGAGATGATTCTGGAAAGGAATTCTCCATAACTTATGGAGACTATAGCAAGTACAAAGATGCTGCATTTTCTAAGAATTTAAAATATGCAGATTGCAAGACGACCGAGTTATTAATCGGGCCTGGGGGCGAAGTGTATAGATGCCATACTGACTTGTATGACAAGAAGAGAAGTGTTGGAAGTCTGCTTGATTCAGGCTTTAAAATAGAAGATAAATTCAGGCCTTGTTTTATCTATGGTAGATGTAATCCTTGTGACGTAAAAGTAAAGGCAGACCACAAGCAAAGAGATGGAAATACTAGTGTAGAGATAGCGAATATAAGAGACCTTTAATTTTTTATTGCTCTACCCTTCTTAGAATATTCAATAGTTTTTTGGTAAACTCTATCCACATCAATTAGATTGATACATGGTCCTTTGAAGTAATCGCATTCGTTCCTAAAACAAGGAAGGCATTCTGGAAGAGGTTCTGGAAGAATGGCCTCACCACGATCGTAAAAATGAACTTCTGCACTAGGAGTTGGTCCGAATAAGCCTAGAACATTCTTACCCAATGCTATTGCTACATGCATGCCAAAGGTATCTCCCGTAACAATTGTCTTAGACTGATTAATCCAATCAATATAAGTGTTAATACTCTTGAAAATCATAGGGTCTTGACGATCTTGACGAGTAACATTGAAGCCTTCTGAGATCAATCTCTTTTCTAAATCATCCCACTTTCCTGATTCCCAGGCTTTATTTGGCCATTTTTTTCCAACAGTTGTATTCAATCCCACATCAAAAACTTCTTCTGATTTTGGAGAGTATCCTAGAGAATAATTCTCCCCCTGCCAAACTTCTCCAGCTATAGTGAATAACAATTCTTGAAAAGTTTTATTATTTGTTTTCTTTATGTCTTGATTTGAACTGACTGTGAGTGCTTCGTTAGCACGATCATAGGCTCTTACGTCTCCAGTCTCCACATCTACTCTGAAGCCCAGTTTTCTCCAAGCATCAAGCCTCTTAACCAGTCCACAAACTTCTTTGTTTTTTTCTAAATTAACAATTGTGTCAAATGCCCTGTCCTGAAGATGAATTGAGGTCGGAAAATCGAGATGAAGTAATTCGTTAATGCTACTGTTTCCTTCAAGCAAGGGGAAGGCATATTTATCAGTGAGCCATGTTACATGGTCTCCTCTTTTTTTATAAACTTCTAAAAGGGGAGTTACTCTAAAAATGTCTCCGAGACTTACAGTGTCTGAATTTCCCAATTCAAGAAGTTCTGAATATCCCGTTTTAACAATTAATACTCTTTCACCCATGCTCTTAACTCCTGTCCATTCCGATTACACATCTACCAACCTTTCCAAGTCTCGTCTTTTCTACTGCTTGATTAATATTATCGAGTCCAAATGTATGAGGTATTAACTCGTCCAATTTTAGTAATCCCTGATTATATAATCCCAAGTATTTTGGAATATCTCTTTCAGGAACGATTGCTCCCCCGCAAGAACCCTTCAAGACCCTAGAACGATGAATTGCCAATGGATCAATACTGATTCTCGTGTTATCTGCTGGAACACCTACAAGATATACCTCTGATGGGCAGGAAGCAGATTCAATTGCATTTTCAATTCCTTTCGGATTA
>Ga0137430_1000305_pt1 | contig 13963 bp, 14 predicted proteins | sample EasRivERMZT754_2_FD_104651 | JGI IMG/M metagenome (GOLD analysis project Ga0137430, IMG submission 104651) | Soil microbial communities from meander-bound floodplain in the East River, Colorado, USA - East River MetaG ERMZT754_2 | ecosystem: Environmental > Terrestrial > Soil > Floodplain ...
ACGGTGACAGCGCAGGTGACCGCGGCGGTCGCAGGCAGCTACTTCAACTCGCTGCCTGCCGGCGCGTTGCAGACCAGCAACGGCAATAACGCCGCCCCGGCCGTCGCGACCTTGACCGTCAACTCCCCTGCGGTCGTCATCGCGCCCACGCTCGGCAAGGCCTTCAGCCCGGCCACCATCAATGCGGGCGGGGTCTCGACTCTTACCATTACCTTGAGCAACCCCAACGCCACGGTCGCCAGCCTGACCGCGCAGTTGATCGACAACTTGCCCAGCGGCCTGGTGGTGGCCGGCAGCACCAGCAGCACCTGTATCGAGCCCAGTCAGTCTGCCGGCTTCTCGGCCGCTTGGTTCGTTATCGACACCCGGGCGGTAGGTCTGACGGGAGGCTCGATCCCGGCCAACGGCTCCTGCACGGTGACGATGGACGTGAGGGCGGAGGCCGCGGGCAGCTACGTCAACACGCTGCCTGCCGGCGCTCTGCAGACCAGCAACGGCAATAATGCCGCCCCGGCCGTCGCGACCTTGACCGCCAACTAGCGGTGGTGATTGAAACTCAGGAGGAGCAGGCGAACCGGTAGTAGTCGCGCCCGCAGGCGTCGCAATTTCGACAGTTCATCGTCCGACACTTGGGCCGAAATTGGGCACTTGTCGCCGAAATGCGAGCAAGCAGATGGAGTCTCGATCAATGCATATCTTGATATTTCTTGTTCATACAATGACTTGACAACAGCTACTCCCTGTTGGCATGGAACCTGCGTAGCAAGTGTCAACTTGAGCTTTGATGGAGGATGGCATGTTGATTTACCTGAACGAATACCGAAAGGCAAAAGCGGCAAAAGTGCCTGCCCGCCGCATCGATGAAGAGTTGCTGTGCGTGAACTGGAACCCGGCATTCGGCGTGGTCGCCCTCACCACCTACCAGACGCCGCGAGAGCAGAGCCCGCACCTGCCCGAAAACCTGGCAGACGTGGAGCCTTCCATGATGGACCGAATCTACGCCCTGGCAAGCCAGATTTAGAACACCAGTCTCCCCCCGGAGGCGGGCCGGCGCCAGTCTTGGCCGGTCCGCTTTTTTTTGCCTGGACAACAGTCACCGGTCACCGGTCACTGGTCACTGGTCACCGGTCACTGGTCACTAGTCACCGGTCGCGCGTCTCAAGCAAGCGCCGCCATCACCCGCTCCCGCGTAAACGGCATATCGCGCAGCCTCACGCCCATCGCGTTGTGGATCGCGTTGGCGATCGCGGCGGCGGTCGGCCCCTGTTGACCCTCACCCGCGCCGAGCGGCGGCAACTCGGGCCGGTTGAGGATGGTCACTTCGACCTGCGGCGATTCCTCGAAGCTGAGGATCGGATAGTCGTCCCAATTGCTCGTGAGTATGCGGCTGCGGTCGAAGCGGACCGCCTCCTTGAGGGCCCAGCTGGTGGCCTGGATGATGCCGCCTTCGGTCTGGTTGATGAGGCCGTCGGGATTGATCACGAGACCGGCATCGATCGCAGCCCAGGCGCGCCGGACCGCAATTTCGCGGCCGATCTCCACGTCCACGATCACCGCCAGATAGCAGGCGCCGTTCTTGTAGCGCGCGAAACCGATGCCGCGCCCCCGCGCACCGTCGCCTTTCCCGCCTTTGCGCCAGCCCGCCTTCGCAGCAACGGTCTCGATCACCGCCCGCGCCCGCGAGTCCTTGAGGTGGCGCAACCGGAACTCGACGGGGTCGGCGGCGGCGGCCTCTGCCAATTCGTCCATGAACGATTCGATGGCGAATATGTTCGCGCTGGCGCCCAGCGCGCGCAGCGCGGATACTCGCACCGGCATGCGCTTCACCAGGCGGTTGGTTACGCGCTGGTTGGGAAACTCGTAGATCGGGATGGCGTTGCGGTGGCTGCCACCGCCCGGCAGCGGCGGATTGCGCGGCGGTGACGGCTTGAACGGCTGTGCCAGATGCCATGCCGCCAGCAGGTTGATGCCGCCCAGCCCGCCGGGGCGCGTGCTGTGGGAGTTGCTCCAGACGTCCTCGTTCCAGTCGGTGACATTCCCCGCGGAGTCCAGCGCCGCCTTGAGCCTCACGACCATGGCCGGGCCGTAGGGCTCCCACTTGAATTCGTCCTCGCGCGTCCACTGCACCCGCACCGGCCGCCCCGGGACCGCGCGCGCCAGCAGCACCGCGTCGAGCGCGGCGTCGTCAGCCCCGTTGTGGCCGTAGCAGCCGGCGCCGTCCATGTGGATGACGGCGATGCGTTCCTTGTCCATTGCGAGCACGCCGGCGAGGTCGTTGCGCAACGGGTAGATGCCCTGGCTGTGCGTCCATACCGTGTAGCGCCCGTCCTCGAACCGCGCCACTGCGCAGGACGGCCCGAGCGCCGCGTGGGCGATATAGGGCCGCGTGTACTCCGCCTCCACCGTCTTCGCGGCGCGTGCCGCCGCCGCGGCATCCCGTTTCTCGCTGATGACCTCGTCCTCGGTCGTCTCCTTCAACAGGAAGCGCGGGTCCGTCGTCTCCGGTAGGACAGCGTTCTCCTCCCAGACCGCGATCCGCTTGACGCGGGCGAGCGCACGGAGCGCCTGCTCTTCGCGCGTCGCGACGATGCCCACGAAATTACCGTCGCGTAACAGCGCCACCACGCCGGGCAGCGAGCGAACATCCGCCTCGTCCAGTTCGACCAGCCGGGCGTTGTAGCTCGGGGGACGCGCAATGCGCCCGTGCAGCATGCCCGGCAGATCGAGATCGTGCACGTAAACCGGCGCACCGCTCACCTTGGCGGCAATGTCGCGGCGTGGCACGGGGGCGCCGATCACCGTGTGCTGGGATGCGGGTTTGGGCGCGATCTCCGCGCTCGCCTCGCGCGCGAGCAGGTCGTCGGTGGCAAGATCCCAGTAGGAAATGCTGCCGCCGGAGCGCGCGCTTACGACGCCATCGGCGACCGACAACTGCTCGAGCGACGCGCCGAGCCGGGCGGCGGCGCGCTGCAGCAGAAGAAAGCGCGCTTCGGCGGCGGCATAGCGCAGCGCGGCGCCGCCGTCGGTGATCGACTGGCTGCCCGACGTCATGCCTTCGTCGGGACTGTAAGTGGTATCGGCCGGGGCGAGCCGCAGCCGCTCCAGGGCCACGTCGAGCTCTTCAGCAACGATCTGGGACAGCGCGGTCAGTATTCCCTGCCCGATCTCGACCTTGCCCGGGAATACCGTGACGGTACCGTCGCGATTGATCCTCAGCCAGCGGTCGAGCCGGCGGTTGGAGTTGAGGTTGCCGGGCAGCTGGCGCGGCGCGTTCTGGCCCGTCGTCATGCTTTCGCTCCCGCTTCCGCCGCGCGCCGTACCGCGCGCAGGATGCGCTGGTGCGTGCCGCAGCGGCACAGGTTGCCCTTCAGGGCGGTGCGGATTTCGGTATCCGACGGATGCGGGTTGGCGTCGAGCAGCGCCTTGGCGGTCATGATGATGCCGGTGACGCAATAGCCGCATTGGGCCGCCTGTTCGGCAATGAACGCCTGCTGCAGCGGATGCGGACTGCCATCGCGGGTGAGGCCTTCTATCGTCAGCACCACCTTACCCGCCGCGGCGGACAGCGGGAAATCGCACGACTGCACGGGCTTGCCGTCCACCAGCACGGTGCACGCGCCGCACATGCCGAGGCCGCAGCCGAACCGCGCGCCCTTGAGCTTCAGGTCGTTGCGTAATACGTAGAGCAGCGGCGTTTCGGGCTCCGCGCTCACCTCGTGCTGCCGGCCGTTGACACTTATTTTCGTAGCCACCGCTCCATCCTTCGCCCGGCGCGAGCCGGACTTTTCAATAAAAAACAGCGGGTTATTTTCCGGATCCCCGGCCCCTCTCCGCCGCCCTGCGCGGGGCCGGCCCCGGACTCGTTTTTTGAAATAATTGGGACTATACTAAAACCACGTTGGTAGATGGAGGATGGCGCCCATGATACATACCGCCGACGTCGACGGTCTCAAAATAAAGATCAACCAGTTGCATACCGAGCACCGAGACCTCGATGACGTGATTTCCCGCTTAGCGCAAAGCTCCGCCCAGGACCAGATCCAGTTGCAGCGACTCAAGAAACGCAAGCTCCTCATCAAAGACCAGATCGCCATGCTCGAGCGCCAGCTCGAGCCCGACATCCGCGCCTAGCCGCGGACAAGCAAACACCAGGCATCAAGTTTCAGATTTCAAGGCGCAACGCACGAACGTTGCCCCTTGAACTTTTTGCCTTGCGATTTGATGCTCGTCGTTTGTTCGTTGCTTTCTGTTTGGCATTGGGTGCTTGAATCGATGATCATCGCCCGGCCTGCGCGCGGCCCAGCCACAGCAGGTAGAGCGCAAACGCGCCCAGCAGCACGAACCACACCAGCGACCAGCCGGCGATGGTCAGCCCGAGCAGGGTCCAGCCCGCTTCCGCGCATTCGCCGCTGCCCGTGAGGATCTTCTCCAGCGCCTGCGTCAGCGGAAATTTCCTGAGCATATACTCCAGGCCCGGCCCGCACTCGGGCACGCGGTCCTTGGGCAGGTGCTGCAGCCATACGTGGCGGGTGGCGATCACCGCGCCGATCGCCGCCACCACGAACAGCAATCCGCCATAGACGGTGGCCCCGACGCGGCCCGGCCCGTGCAGCGCGGCCACCAGGAACAACGCCATCAGCACGATGTAGACGACCCTCTGCAACAGGCACAGCGGGCATGGGTCCTGGTATTCGTAATACTGCAGGTACAGCGCGAAGCCGATCAGCCCCGCGCAGACTAGAAAACCGAGCGCGTAGCCGAGCCGCGGCATCAAAGGTAGGCCAGCAGGCGTCCGCATGCAATCACACCCATCCAGATCAGCAGCGACAATGCCGCGTGCAGCTTAGCCACCGTCGGCGTGGACACGCCACCGTCCCAGGCAGGCACGGAGCGGAACGGTCCCAGGTGAAAAACTGCGGCGTTGATGCCGGCGGCAATAATCAGCGCGAGCTTCGTCAAGAACGCGGGGTTGGAGATGAATTCGTCCGCGTGCGCCATGAACATCAGAACACCGGTCGGCACGATTGCGAGCAGAGCACCCCAGGTCCACGGCAGCAGGTGGCGGGAAAGCTGCTGCACCGACACCCGTGGCGAGAGGCCAAGCAGCCGCAGGTCGAACATCGCGATCGAGCCCACCAGCACGACGAAACCCCAGATGTGCAGGATCTCGACCGCGGGGTAGAGCCACAACTCCTGGCGCATGGCGGTCGCCAGCGCCGTCTGCTCGACCCACCCCAGCGCGGTGGCGCCGTCCGCATGCTGCATCAGCGCAGCTCGATGGTCTTGCCGTCAACCGTGATGCGCTCCGCCCGCATTTCCTCCGGCTTGCCGCGGTTGGGATAGCCCATGACGGTGACACTTCTGCCGGGCTTGAGACCGGCCTTGGACAGACCGCGATTCTCCATGCGCGACGGCGGCGCCAGTATCACCTGCCAGGTCTTGCCCGACGCTTCCAGGCTGATGTGACCATGGGGATGCTCGTAGCCGGAGTCCTTGATCGTGCCGGTCAGGGTCAACGCCTTGGACGTGTCGTACTCGCTCCAGCCGTGGTGGGCCAGGGCGGCGGCGGGCAGAATCAAGGCCGCCAGCAGGCCAGTAATGGTCATCAATGCTCGTATCACGGTCATCTCCTCGGCAATCCGCCGTTGGAACGCGGACGCGGGCATAAGTTTACCGAATGTCCGCCCGCTCCGGGGCGCGGTTGTGCGGTGCGGTGGCGCGCCGTACACTCGGCCAGTGATCAGCGTAGCGCCCGGCATCTCGCTCGACGAGAACGAGATCGAACTCACTTTCATCCGTGCTTCCGGCCCGGGGGGGCAGAACGTCAACAAGGTCGCCACCGCGGTACAGTTGCGCTTCGACATTCCGCGCTCGACATCGCTGCCGCCATGGGTGCTGGAGCGGCTGCGCGTGCTGGCCGGCAAGCGCGCCAGCCGCGACGGCGTGCTGGTCATCACGGCGCACCGCTTCCGCAGCCAGGAGATGAATCGCCGCGACGCCATCGAGCGCCTGGTTGCGCTGATCGGCGAGGCGGCCACCCCCCGCAAGACTCGGCGGCCGACGCGTCCCACCCGCGCATCCCGCCAACGCCGGCTTGAAAGCAAGCGACGGCGCGGCGACGTCAAGCGCGGCCGCGGCAGCAAGCCCGATTTCTAAAGGAATCTGCCGCATGGGAGTTGCGGCAGATTCCTTAATGGAAACAACTGAAGGAAAACGGTAAATGGTGGTCTTGGTCGGCGGGACGAGATCCTGTGGGGGCCTTCTCGCTGGTGCCAGGCCCTTGCTAGCCTCGTAAGTCGTCTCGCGGGGTCCAGGTTATGGATATCGTCGGGCCCCGGCACGACGATATCCTGGAATAGACCGTTATACTTCGTTGTTATAGTATGGCGGGGTGCATGTCGTTGATGCGCTTGCATTGTGGATGGGTTACAGCTCGATAATCAATCAGGAGAACCGCATGAACAAGAAACTTCTATTTCCCTGTCTGGCCTTGGTCCTGGGTTCGGGCGCGGGTTACGCGACCTCCGTCATGGCGCAGGCCAAGCCCGACGTGCTGGTCAAGCAGCGGCAGGCCGTCATGACGTTGCAAGGCAAGTACTTCGGTCCAATGAATGCGATGGCGCAGGGCAAGGCGCCATACAACGTCGAGACCGTTCGGCGCAATGCCGCTTTCCTGGATAACCTGAGCAGGATGCCGTGGGACGGATTCAATCCCAACACCAAAGACGAGAAAACCGCGGCGTTGCCGGCGGTGTACAACGACAGGGCCAAGTTCGATGAAATCGCAAGCCGGCTGGAGAATGAAGCTTCCAGACTGGCAACGGTGAGCCGGAGCGGCGACGAGGCCGCGGTAAAGGCGCAGATCACCGCTGTGGGCAAGGTTTGCGGTGCGTGCCACAACGACTTCCGCGCCAAGAAATAACAGGCGATCTGCTGTAGCGAAAACCCCGCCACGGCGGGGTTTTCGCGTTATACGGACACGACCTTGACGCAGAACATCCGTTTAGCCGCCTGCGCACTGCTGTTCGGCACCTGGGCCGCAGCCGCGTCCGCTCAGGGTGACACTAAGCGCGGAGAATATCTCGCCAAGGCGGGCGGTTGCCTGGGTTGCCACACCGAGGACAAGAAGGACGCCACCCCGTTTGCGGGGGGGCGCGCGCTGAAGACCCCGTTTGGAACCTTTTTCGGTCCCAATATCACGCCGCATCCGCAGGCGGGACTGGGAAAATGGGCCGAGGCCGATTTCGTCCGCGCCATGCGCCACGGCCGGCGTCCCGACGGCGCTAGTTACTTTCCGGCGTTCCCCTATCCGTCGTTCACGAAGATCGACGACCGGGACCTGCGCGACCTGTGGGCCTACCTGCGCACGCTAGCGCCCAGCACCCGGGCCAGCCAGCCGCACGATCTGGGCTTTCCCTTCGGTTGGCGGTTCCTGGTCACGGTCTGGAAATGGTTTTTCTTCACTCCCGGGCCGTACGTTCCGGCGCCGGGTATCTCGGACATCGTCAACCGCGGCGCGTACCTGGTGCAGGCTCTCGGCCATTGCGGAGAATGCCATACGCCGCGCAATTTTCTGGGCGGTCCGAAGCGCGGCCGTTTCCTGGCCGGCGGCAAGGGACCCGAAGGCAAGGACGTGCCGAACCTGACACCGGCCGGGCTCAAGAAGTGGCGCGACAGCGACTTCCAGGACTTTCTGGTAAGCGGCATCACCGCCGATGGCGACGTTCCCGCCGAGGCGATGGGCGAAGTGATACGCAACACCACCAGCCAACTGACGCCGCAGGACCTAGCGGCATTGATCGCCTACCTGCGGTCGCTGCCGCCACTGCCCGACTAGGATTTTGCCGGACTAACGTTCGACAAAATCCTGATTCCCCGCCCACTAAGAAAATCGGGCGGGCTCGCCCGATTTTTTCAACCGTCGTATTTGAACGACAGGCTGACGCGAGCGCGAAAGGCAACGACCTTGCCGTCCTCGATCACCACGTCGGTCTTGGTCACTTCCGCGACCCGCAGATCGCGCAGGGAACGCGCCGCGGTCTGCACCGCGTTACGCGCCGCATCCTCCCACGAGTTCCTGCTGGTGCCGACGAGCTCGGTGACGCGATACACGCTGCTTCCCTTTGTCTTCGCCATGTCCCCTCCTTGCGGTTGGTGTCCGCCGCGGGCGCATGCCGCCCGTGGCAGGCGCAGCCATCATAGCACCGCCTAGCAGCCTGTCGGACTCAGACATCCGACAGGCTGCTAACAGCAAAACCGCCCGATGATATCAAGGGAAACCCAACTCACGACCCTTGTTGTCCTCCAGCAGGCGAGCACGCAGGCTGAAGATGACGCTTTTCTCCGTCAATTACTTCCGTTTTCGTGCGGGCGGTTTTGCATTAGGAGTTTGTCCGACCTAGGTCAGACAAACTCCTTGGCGGGGATCAGTTGTGCATCTGGCCGCGGCTGGGCGCGGCATCCGATTCGACGAGTATCTTGAGCGTGACGTAATCCGTCTTGCCGCTGCCTAGCAGCGGCACCGACGTCACGTGAACGACGCGGCGCGCCACCGCGAGGTCCTGGGCGCCGAGCTCGCGCGCCGCCTTTTGCAGAGCGATGCGGTCGAGACGCGGATCAGTGCTGAACAACACAGTACTCTCGCCCGACTGCGAAACCAGCTCGATCGTCGCGGCATGCTGGTGATTGGGAGAAGCGTGATGGGCAATGCGCTCGACCGCCTCGAGCGAGATCATTTCGCCGGCGATCTTGGCAAAGCGCTTGACACGGCCGTGGATCACCATAAAGCCGTCGTCATCGAGCTCCACTATGTCGCCCGTGTTATACCAACCCTCGCCCGCCTCGGAGCGGGGCGGCTGGAGCTGCTCCGGCTGCTCGTACAGGTAGTAGCCGCGCATGACGTTGGGCCCGCGCACGTGCAGCACCCCGCCGCGCGTGATGCCCGACACCGGCAACACCTGATGCTCGATGCCGGGCAGCATGCGCCCGACCGTGCCCGGCCTGTAACAGAGCGGCGTATTGAGGCTGAGCACCGGCGCGCACTCGGTGGAACCGTAGCCCTCCATGATGCGCAAGCCGAATTTCTGCAGCCACTGCGCCGCCACCTGGGGGTTCAGCTTTTCGGCGCCCGACACCACGACGCGGGTCGTGTGAAAATCGTAGGGATGCGCCTGGCGCGCGTAATGACCGAGGAAAGTGCTGGTGCCGAAGACATAGGTGCAGCCGCGCGTGTACGCGAGCTCCGGTATCACGTGGTAATGCAGCGGCGTGGTATACAGGTACATCCGCACGCCGGACAGGAGCGGCTGCAACGTGCACGCCGTCAGGCTGTAGGCGTGATACATCGGCAGCGAGTTGAGGAATTTGTCGTTGGGGCCATAGTCGATCACGGCGCCCATCTGTGCGATGTTCGCCAGCAACGCGCGGTGGCTCAGGGCGACCCCCTTGGGCCGCGCCTCCGAACCGGAGGTGAACAGCACCACCGCGGTCTCCTCGGGGTCACGGCTCCGGATCACGGAGCGCGGACGCCACAACGCCCAGGCCAGCAACCACAGCTTGTCGAGCGCGCCAAATTTCCTGCGCAGGTCTTCCAGGTAGACGATGCGGACCGTGCTGAGCGCGGTGATGGAACTGCCCAGCCGGGCGACTTCGACGAAGCGCCGGGACGTGATCACCGTCTTGATGCCCGCCGCGATGCAGGCGCTGCGCAATGCGTCGGGTCCAGCCGTATAGTTGAGCAGGGCCGGAACGCGCCGCATCGCGCCCAGGCCGAACAACAGCGCAACCGTGGTCGCCAGGTTCGGCATCAGCACGCCGACGATCTCCCCGTCCTCGGCCAGCCTGCTCCCCAGCCGCCCCAGCGCAAGGCTGGCCTTGATCAGGTCGCCGTACGAGTGCTCGCGCTGCGTGTCCTCGAGAATGCCGGTGCCGCGGCCGTGCAGCGCGGCGGTGGCCAGCAATGCCTCGAACAGCGTGCGCACCGGCTGCGAGGCGAACATCATGTGCTGCATGATCCGCAACAGCGATTCCGCCAGCAGGCGCCGCCTCTTCTTGCCCGGCAACGGTAACGCGGCCGGCAACTGCTGTGCCGGCAGTATGCGAATGGTGATCCGCGGGAAACGGACCCTGGGAAACCGCCCGCCCACCGCGGCAAACCGCGTATAGAGCGTGCCGGTGATGCGTACCGGCACGATGCTGGCGTTGCAGCGGGAAGCAATGACCGCCGCCGAGTCGTAGATCTTCGTCAGTCCGCCCGTGGCCGTCGGCGCTCCCTGCGGAAACACCACGACTGGCCGGCCGCGTTCCACCAGCCGTATCAGCCGCTTCAAGGCGAGCGGGCGCTGCGGATTGAGGATGACGTGAGACACACCGCGCATCAGCAGCCGCACCAGCGGATGCCGCTGCCCCTCGCCTGCCACTGCAACCGTGACCCCCACCGGCAGGAACAGCCCCAGCAATGCCCCGTCGAGGGCCGAATCGCAGTTGGCGACGATCAGGACCCGCGGCAACCGCAGCGCCGAAGTGTCCCCCTCCACCCGGACGCGGTATATCTTCGAGAGAAGAAATCTTAAAAAACGGATTAGCACAATGACTTACTGATTATAGTTAATCCTCATTATCAACTGGCGGATTGGGCGACGTCAAACCATTGCGCCTGGAACACTCACCTCGCAGTGAAAAAAGCGCCACAAGGTCCTTTTCCAGTGCGCCTTTCCCATGTATTGCTAATCCCTGTTTCTAAACCATAAAGTTAAAACCTATCAGAATGTTAGATTTGCTTTTTAACACGTACTTGCCGTTTAATCTAGGCGAAGGGTAGCGATCAAGACTGATCGCACTCGATTCACAGTTGCTAAAACAAGGGGGAATTGCCATGGATATGCTCGTCCCGACCGCCGTACTGGAAGCGCGCCACATACCCGCCACCCAGCCCCTGAACCCGAGGGTCGCATTCAGCTCCTCGCCGCAGTTGCGCACGCATTTCGACAAGGACACGCGCGCCGCCTGGTCGCGCTGGTCGCCCGAGCCGCGCCCCTGCTTCAATTCCTCCCTGCTGGCCGACATCCGAGCGTATTACGATATCCTTGGCGCCAGTGGCGGCACTATCGACTGCCAGGGAGAGGAGCATCCCATCGAGTACGTGGTGCTCGCCTCGGCGGTCCCCGGGGTGTTCAACCTCGGCGGTGACCTCGACCTGTTCAAGCAGCTGATCGAACGGCGCGACCGCCAGGGCCTGCTGCGCTATGGACGCGCCTGTATCGATGTCCTCTACCGAAATTACATTGCCCACGAACTACCGGTCACAACGATCTCCCTGGTGCAGGGCGCATGCCTCGGCGGCGGCTTCGAGGCGGCGCTCTCGAGCGATGTGGTAATTGCCGAGAAAAACGCGCGCTTCGGCTTTCCCGAGATCCTGTTCAACATGTTCCCGGGCATGGGAGCGTACTCGTTCCTCGAACGCCGGATCGGCCAGCGCGGCGCGGAAGAACTGATCGCCAGCGGCAAGATCTTCAGCGCCGAGGAAATGGCGGCTCAGGGCGTGATCGACCTGGTAGCCGATAACGGCAACGGCGAGGCGGAAGTGGCGGCCCTGATCCAGCGGCGCAGCCGCAGCCGCAACGGCCTCACCGGGCTCGCGGCGGCGCGCCGGCGCGTGCATCGCATCGAATTCCCGGAGCTGCTCGACATCGTGCAGATCTGGGTCGACAGCGCGATGCGGCTCAACCCGCGCGACCTGAAGCTGATGCAGCGCCTGGTGTCGCGCCAGAACGGGCTCTGCGAATCCCACCAGATCCACTGAGCGGCGGCTGGTCGGCGCATATGGACGCATAGGAGCCTCATTGGCGCCGGCGTTAGCCACTGACTATTCCCTCTGATACACTTTATGGGTCGAACGCAATACAAGAATCCCCGGCCGGTGACCGCGGGCAGGCGTTTGGCGCCTGACAGGGAATCTGGAGTGGGAATACTGACCACAACGACAACCACGGAATACTGCATCCAGCAAGTATCTGAAATGCTGGGTATTCCGATTCAGAAGCTGCGCCGCTGGGATGAGCAGGGCGTACTGGTCGCCGGACGTTCCAATGGCGGGCACCGCCGCTATTCCCGGGAACTGATTGACCGCTTGACCGGGACCGGGATGGGCGCCGCGAACGACAAGGCGACCAAGGAGTTGGCGACGATCCGCAAGTCGCTCGCCGAGAAGCGCCGCATCATCCAGCTCCTGCTGGAGAGCGAGAACCGCTACCGGGATCTGGTCGAGACCTCGCACGACCTCATCTGGACCACCGATGCGCAGGGCCGCTTCATATACCTGAACGCCGCCGCCAACGCCATTTTCGGCGTCGCCGCCAAGGACCTGGTTGGCCGCTGCTTCTTCGATTTCGAAGCCGACCCCTCGCATGTCTCCAACCGGCGCTTCCTGGCAATGCTGAAGCGCAACGGCGAGGTCAAGCACTACGTGACCCGCCTGATAACTTCCGCCGGAGAGGACCGCTGGATCGGCATCAACGCGCGTGTGATGCTCGACGACAGCGGCGCGATCTGCGGCATACGCGGCACGGCGCGGGACATTACCGAGGAGCACCTGGCCACGCAGCGTATCGAACATCTCGCGATGCATGACGCGCTCACCGATCTTCCCAACCGGCTGAGCCTGCAACGCAAGGTGGAGTCGGCGCTGCAGTCCGGCGGCGTCGGCGCGCTGCTGTTCCTCGACATCGACCACTTCAAGTACGTGAACGACAACTTCGGCCACCGCACTGGCGACCACCTCATCGTGGGCGTGGGCAGCGTGCTGCGCGACCTGATGCGCGGCCTGAACGGCGAGCTCTTCCGCCTCGGCGGGGACGAATTCGCGATCCACCTGCCCTCCGCGCTGCGCAAGGAGGCGCTCGACGCCGGCGAGCAGGCGCTCGACGCCGTGCGACGCTATCGCTTCCAGGCAGCCGACAACAAGGTCATCTCCAGCCTCGCGGCGTCGGCCGGCATCGCGCTCTACCCGTTCCACGGCAACGACGTGCTGGCGCTGCTCTCGAACGTGGACATCGCCATGTACCAGGCCAAGGATCTCGGCCGCAACCGCCAAGTGCTGTTCGACCACGTGTCCGCAGGCCTGCGCAGCACGCATCGTCGCATCCACTGGGCGAAAAAACTGCGCGACGCGCTGGACGAGGACCGGCTGGTGCTGTTCCAGCAGCCGGTGGTACGGTTGAAGGATCGCAAGACAGTGCACCACGAGGTGCTGCTGCGCATCCGCAACGAGGACGGCGAGCACATCCTGCCCGGCAACTTCATCGAACTGGCGGAGTCCCTCGGGCTGATCCAGGACATCGACATGCGGGTGGTCGAAAAAACGCTCGCGTACCTGCGCGCGCAGGAGCGCTCCGACGGGAAACTGCGCTACTTCGTCAACCTGTCCCGCGTCTCGATATCCGACCAGCACTGGGTCCAGCGCATGACGGCGCTGCTCCATGGCAGCGGCGTCAACCCGAGCCAGCTGGTGTTCGAAATCACGGAAACGGCGGCGATGTCGGAGATCGACGTCACCATCACGTTCATCAAGCGCCTGAAGGAGATGGGCTGCCGCTTCGCGCTCGACGACTTCGGCGCCGGTTTCAGCTCCTTCTACTACCTGAAGCGCTTCGACGTCGACTATCTCAAGATCGACGGCAGCTTCATCCGCGACCTCGCCACCGACGAGGGCAGCCGCATTTTCGTGCGGGCGCTGAACGACGTCGCGCGCGGCCTCGACAAGCAGGTGATCGCGGAATGGGTGGAAACCCCCGAAGCGCTCAACCTGCTGCTCGGCATGGGCACCCAGTTCGGCCAGGGGCACCTGTTCCAGCGTCCGGTCCCACTCGAGCATGCCGCCGCGGCATTGCCCGCGCGGGACGCAAACGCCGCCTGATCACTGCGGTAGGCGGTAGGCGGTAGGCGGTAGGCGGTAGGCGGTAGGCGG
>Ga0137430_1000309_pt1 | contig 13874 bp, 17 predicted proteins | sample EasRivERMZT754_2_FD_104651 | JGI IMG/M metagenome (GOLD analysis project Ga0137430, IMG submission 104651) | Soil microbial communities from meander-bound floodplain in the East River, Colorado, USA - East River MetaG ERMZT754_2 | ecosystem: Environmental > Terrestrial > Soil > Floodplain ...
GTATTGCTTCAGGATAAACAATAGAGTTAGCAAAAACAAAATCTTTATCTCCAGTTCCCCTAACCCCGATTATATCATCAGGGAGCACATCTTGAGCAATCTTGTAAATATCTTCCTTATCCTTATTTATTAATACGCCCACTCTCCCCGTGAGATCTTCAACTTCTAAGAGAATATTCTTGTTCTTAGTAGTCCTCTTGTTATACACCATCCCAATAATTGAAAGGTTCTGCCTCTTCATTCCGAGCTTGTTTATTGAAAGAAGGTTCTCGAGTTCTGCCCGATTCTGTAGAATGGCCTTTGTTCCATGAAATCTTGCCCTAAAATTTTTAACAAAATCTTCTATCTCCACTTTTTTTTCAAGTCCAGGATAATTATAGATTACTCTCACCTTTCCTCTAGTGACGAGGTTATTTTGGACAGTCCTATCTTCCTTGATTTCAGATTCTTCCAAAGGCATTGTTTCCACCCTTTCTTTTGAAAGTTCAATATTAATTCCAAGACTAATCCAAATCTTTTCAATAGTTGTCTTTTCAACAGTTAGTCCAACAGCCCTCTGTAACTGGCTGGAGTTGTTAATTATTGTAGACTTTGTAATAATCTTCTGTTTCATTCCCTCTGTAAGAGATTCGATGAGTTTCTTTGCAACTTCAAAATTCCCTATGTTATCTAAAATTTCTGCAACATCCTTGTCAATCAAACAACCCTTCTCAATACAATATTTTAATATTTTAGGGTCCATTTTATCTCATATCAAAAATTTAGATTATTTTGTATTATCTCCCTGGCTCTTGGGATAATCTGTTCAGGAATTAGAAGTTTTATTTCTCTAGTCCTTCCATGTCTGCCCTTGCTAATCACTCTAGCATTAATTATTCCAAGCATGTCAAACTCTGCAATCAAGTCACTCACTCTTCTTTGTGTAAGCACTTCATTTCTACTCTTTCTACAAAAATCTTGATATAGTGTATAAATATCTCCTGTGAAGACTGCCTGATTTTCATCTTTATTCCTCTTTATCAACTCAATAGCAGATAAGAGAACAATTTGAAATTGCTTTGGAGCAGAAGAAATTATATCTAAAATCTTATCTCTATCAATTTTCTCGTTAGCCATATCAATATGCTTCACGTCAATGGCCCCATCTCCAGCCCTCTCAGCAAGCTCTCCAGCAATTCTCAATAAATCAAGTGCCCTTCTTGCATCTCCATGCTCTCTTGCTGCAAATGCCGCACACTTAGCAATCACTCCTTCCTTCAAAACATCCTTCTTGAAAGAATGGTCTGCTCTTCTCTTTAGAATGTCTTGCAATTGAATCGCATTATATGGGGGAAATACTATTTCTTCTTCAGAGAGACTACTTCTAACCCTAGGATCAATTAAGTCGAGGAATTTTAAGTCATTACTTATCCCTATAATACTAACGGTTGTTCTTACAAGCTCTGAATTGAGCCTAGTTAGATTGTAGAGAAAGTCACTAGAGATTTTCTTGACTGCCTGATCAATTTCATCAAGCACTAATATGAATGTTTGTTTTTGAGATTCAATCAATTCTATGAATTTGTTATACACTTGGTCAGTAGGGAGTCCAGTAGATGGAACTTCCCCTCCCAACTTCTTAATGAGTTCAGCAAGTATTCTATATTCCGTATCTGCAACCTTCTTCAACTTGCAGTTGAGATATTCAATTCTCAATGGAACACCAATTCCCTGGGCCTTATTCATGAGCTGATCCTTGATGTACCTTATACAAATTGTCTTTCCAGTTCCAGTCTGACCATAAACAAAGAGATTACTTGTTCTCTCCCCCCTCAATGCCGGTGCAAGAATCCCTGCGACCTGTTCGAGTTGCTCATCCCTATGAATTATCTCTTCTGGGTTGTGTTTTATCTGTAAATAACCTTTGTCAAGAAAGATACTCTCTTTTGTGAATGAGTCAAATATTTGATTAATTTTCCCTTCAACTATGTTATTCACCATCTTTTTTGTAACACTCTTTTTGGAATGTAATTAACTAAATTGAAATCCTTTTATAAAACTTTAGATAATGAAACATATACTCTATACACACACCTTCATTTCTTGTGGAAATTACGCAGTGACAAAATAATCCTCGTAAAAATGAATAAATCCCCTTTATCCTCGTTAAAATTACCTTAATTAGACAACCTTTCCTTCCTGTGGACTTTAGAATCCTAAAGCATTCTTTCTAAAGTATTCATTATAATAAATATATTATAATATATATAATATATAATATAAAACTTTATAAATAAATAATAAGAAAACAAAAACTCCCAATCCACTTTTAAATCTTTCTATAGGAAACCATGGGGTGACTCCCTAAAAATAACAATAAACACCCTAATAGAGCCTAAAGACTCATTTTAAACCTAATTTACCTAGATATAATGGAATATGGAAGCCAGGAGTTCTAGAATCCACCAAATCTCAACCCCTCAAGTGATTCTGACCAGTGTGATTCAATTATTCTTAGTCCTTCTCCAATTCCACTCCCCTCAAAACCACTAAACTCTCCCCAAACACAATCGGTTTCAGACTTCAATTCATAATCTATGAGCCGCTTACCTAATCTAATTTTGATTTCAATCTCTTCTTCAAGCCCTCTTAAAATTATTTAGTATTTTTTCTCATTCTAAAAAGTATTTTTCCCTCGGTAATGATGATCTCACTATCTCCTTTGAGAATATCAATCATACATTATAGATTACAGAAAAGTTTATAAACAAATTGAATTTAAGGTGCTTATGACAATTGATAAAAAGCCATTCAGTGCAATACTGGGCAAATTAATCGTTACAAAAGAGGGAAAGAGATTGGGAATGGTCAAGGATATCACATTCGAGACAAGAACAGGAGAATTAATTCACCTCGTTGTAAAAGACCCTACACCATACATTAAGAACCTCAACCTAGAATCAACACAGCTCAAGGAAGTTCTAATTCCCTACAATTCTATAATCGCCGTAGGCGACTTCGTTGTTGTTTCAGAAGAAGACTTAATCTAATTTGGCTTATTCAAAAATTTTCTAACTAAACTCAATTGTTTCTTTGCTTCAGCTTCTCCTATTTTCCTTATTTCTCTTATCTTTGATTTAAAACTATAATCAATGGTAGTATTTGGTATTTCTACAGATGAATAAAAATGGAGTATATTTCCCTCAATATGGGAAATTCCCCCTCTTCGATTATAGATAATAATGCCTTTCTTACATTTTTCAAGATACCTGGGATAGTCTTTCTTCAACATTTCCGATTCCAACAACAACCTTCCTCTTAAAAAATGTAGTCCTATGAATGGATATATTGTAGAAGAACCCATAATAATTGAAATTAGTTCTTCCTTAGAGTAATTTTCAGAAGATTTGAACAAATATTCATTAATTCCCAAAAATTTCCTTAGATTCTTCGTACTAACTCCTAGATTCGACAGGATCATGAGAAAAAATGAAGCCACAGCCTTCAATCGACTGAAACGACTCCCTGCATCAGATGCAATGATTGAATATCTCTTATTTTTCGGAAGCCCATGAACCCTGAACATTTCTCTCATTGACCCTTCCAACATCTCATCATGTGGAAAATGCTCTTTTTTGAACCAATAGAAGTTCTTTTGATTCTTCTGACACCTCTTCCAAAAATGATCCAACAGCCAATCACTACAATTTAATAGGTGACCAAACATAATTCCTGAAGAAGCACTCTTACTTACCCAATAATCTGGTGCAATACCCTCTTTCAATAAAACTTTCAGAACTCCATCTGAAAATAAGACTCTATTCCCTCCACCACACAGAAAAACCCCAAATTCATATTTTTTCATTATTATTTCTATATAACAATCTTTAAAAAGCATCATTTCTAAATTCTAATATGAGAGTAGTTGGATTTGGATTAACAAAACAATTTGCTGAAAAGCTCGCAGAGCCAACAGAGCAGTTTTCTGTGAATACTGGGATCAACATAAAGGACATCCAACCAACAAAGGTAGAATTCATAAAGAATGAGGATGCCCTAAACTTCAATTTCGAGTTCAAAATCAATTTTGACAAAGATATCGCCAAAATTTCATTCTCAGGAAACATCTTAGTTGCTATGGACAAGAAGATTGCTGTAGATGTCCTCAAGAGATGGAAGGATAAGAAGGTTCCAGACATGGTGAGAATACCTCTATTCAACTTCATTATGGCAAGATGCACTATTAAGGCCATGCAGTTTGAGGAAGACTTCAACCTCCCAAAACACATTCAAATACCTCAATTCAAAGGTAGCCCTGAGGGTATGGAAGATTCTGGAAAGCCAAATAAGAAGTAATTCACTACTTTACGCTCAATTCTAATAGATTCTTGGGATTTCTCTTCAATCTACCCTTTCTAACAAGTTCCTCAATTGCCTCATGTAGCTGTGAGCTGTAATATGCTGCTCCCAAGTCTGATTCAAACCTTGAATCGATATCCCTCCAATGTTCAAGCCTATAGTCCTTAAAACCAAGACCACGACCACTCGAATCCAATAATTCGCAGATAGCATGATATCTATCTTCTCCGATAGGCTTTCCAAGGGTTTTTATGGAATAAAATATACTCTCCTCTGTTCCAGTTACATTTACCATTCATTCTAAAACAAAACCCAATTTATAAAAATGATTATACTTAGTTGTAATCTTTCCCTTACACTATCACAACATATAAAAATACCCTTCAATTATTCTCAAAATGAGCAAGCTTTCCAAAGAAAAGAGAGATAGAATTATGTCCAATATTCTTTCTAGATTGTATTCTACATACCCTCAAGCAAAATTTACTGCAGAAATAAGTCGTGAGGAAGCAAGGGATGAAGAATTCATAAAAGGCCTACTCGTTGAACTCGAAAACAAGGGCCTAGTAAGGGCACTCAAGAAGAATTCCAAAGGAAGCCCGTACCTTCGAAGAATGCGATGGACACTTTCTCCGAGGACATTCAAAGTATACAAGAATTTAGACTAGCTCATACAAAGAGTATAAGACATAAATCTTTATAAAAAAATGAGTTCAAATTATCAGATGGACTACAGTCTCAAAGAAGCATTTGATCGGATAAAGAGCGATATTTCTCAGTTGTCCAAAGAAGTTTACACTCTTGGAGAAAATCAGAACATGATCTTTCGAGACATTCTCCTAATGAAAGAGTATATTGATAATAAGACGGATAAGAATTCACTTCAGATTGAACAAAAATTGAATGAAAGCATGCACTTACTTCACGCAGAGCTATTAGATCTTAGAGAAAGAATCAATAATCTTAAAGAATCGCTAGTTCCCACCCCTCCTCCAACACATATTCCAACAAATCCTCCTCTAAACCCCACCATTTCACAAGGAATTCCAACAAACCAACAGATACCTGAGGCTCTAAAACCCCTAAAATTGACACTTTCCACAGGAAATGAAGGGGTTCCAACAGACAAACCAACAGACAAACCAACAGACAGAAATGCTCTCAACCTCCCCCAATCCCTCTCTGAACCCGAAAAAAATGACTTTGATCACGCCATCAAGATACTAGAGAGTTTAGATGGGGTCAAGAAGGAAATCAGGCGCAAATTCAAGAATCTTACCAATATGGAGATGGAAGTCTTTTCACTCCTATACTCTCTTGAAGAGAATGGGGAAGATGCGGATTACAGGCTATTAGCTTCAAAATTAAGCCTTTCAGAGAGTTCAATAAGAGACTATATTGGGAGGATTACCCTCAAGGGAATCCCAATTCTAAAGGAAAAAATCAATAATAAGAAAGTAATCCTTCGGATTTCCTCCGATTTAAAGAAAATCGCAGACCTCAATACAATTCTTCAGCTGAGAGGCATATAATTACCAAAATTAGCCTCTTCAAGGCTTAAAAAACCATCCGTCCTGGTCTAACTACATCTTCGTTATAACGAATAATCACTTCCTTCTAAGTGGGTTATTCTCACTTTTAGAGGCTAAAAACCTAAATAAAGGCCTTTTTAGCTCAATCCTCTCTTTTCGACCATTCTTCTCTTTCTATCTCGCAATTCTCTCTCTTTTCAACTCTTACTTTTCTCAATTCTTCCCATCCAACTCTATCTTTCCTCACTTTCCACCTCTTTTTTCTGTCTTTTAACTCTCACTTTCGCGTCTTTGAGCAGAATACCCCTCATTTCTTCAGGTACAAACACTCTCTTCTTCCCATTTCTCTCAATTACCTCTTCAATTATACCCTCACTTTTCTGTTTAATGCTGTTTATTTGACCCCTCACAGTCGTTCTTGTCTTCCCAAGCATTGCGGCCAGGTCATCATAACTCAACTTCATCTCGCTATTCATTAAAACATAGACTAGCGCTCTTTCCATTACCGAAAGATTTTTTAGTAGAAAATCACTACTTTCGCCTGTTTGAACACCTGTTTGAACACCTGTTTGAACAGCATAAACACCTGCTTGTTTGCCTTGAACACCTGTTGGTTGTTTAAACACCTGTTTAAAATTCTTATTTCCGCCAGAAGAAATAAAATTTTTCATAGAAATTATTTCATTTTCTATCGACGATAAACGCCCATCTATATCCTCAAACCTCTTTAAAGCATCATGATCTGCCTGTTTAAGGTGTTCAAGCCACTTAGAAATACCATTCATATCCTCCTTAACACCCTCAAATGCCTTCCTGGTATCTGTTTTAACCCTTTCAACATCCCTCTTTTTACCAAAAAGCCAATCAAACATAGTAGTTATTAACAGAATCCCTTTATAAATCTTTTCCATAAAAAATAATTTCCGACGATAAAATTGAAAGTTACCCCACATATTTTTATGTCCCTCTTCTGTGGGATTGTCTGTTGGAATCAATCCAACAAACAGCTGTTTAAACACCCTCTCCCTGTAATTTTGAGGCATAAACAGCTGTTTAAACACCTTTAAACAGGTTTGAACAGCTCTAGTCAGAAAACAGCCTGTTTCAATAAACTTCCCATAGGGCCAAAATCAGTCCTCTAGAGGAGAAGGTTTTAAATAGGAGTGTGATTTAATTAGAAAGGAAAAGGAGGTTAAAATGGCTAAATTAAGTGCGTGGATGTTTACAATCATTGGAGTTTTCATGACTCTGCAGGTTGCAGGAGTATCCGCTTTCAGTAGTCCTTGGGCTATGTGGGTAGTTGCTCTAGCATTCTTGGTTGTAGGTATAAGCAAGTTAGTGAGAAATTACAGCCGAAAGTAATGACATGGCATCTCTAAGCTTGACAATCTCAGGAGTTCTGGCAATTCTGGCAGGATTAGCAATAATTCTATTTCCAAAATTGCTTAGATGGGCCTTGGGTGCATACCTCATCATCATCGGTCTATTGAGTTTGTTAGGCTGATAAACCCCAATTTTTATTTTTAAACATTTTTTAAACTTTTAAGCAAAAACAAAAAGTTTTTGCATGAATGAAACCTCAAAAAAGATGAGGTTTTTCAGGATTTTTAGTGGTCTGAAGTATAGAAATTATTAAAAAGGTGCAAAGATGTATCTCTAATCATGGTCAACCCTCTAGCAGAATTAGTTGAGGGAGCTGCAAGAAATCGCAGAGATTCAGTAGTTCCCAGAGACTACATCATTGAAGCCATCGAATTAGTTGAAAGTGGAAATGAGAAAGTAACTACCTATCCTACCGGAATTCCCACACTCCAAGGTATCTATGATCTCGCTTCAAGACTATACCAAAATCGGGCCTAATTAGAACGATAAATCTTCCAATCAACGCTTAAAACTTCCTGCATGCACCATTCTACGCCTAAAATCCCCTATAAAGTTTGTACAATGTACCTTGTACAAACCCTAAATATCACTGCTTTTTAGCCGTTTTGGAGGTTTTTCAGAGATTATGGCCAGAATCCTCTTAATTTCAGAACTTATATCCTTCCCCTCCAAATCTGCGAGTTCCCTTGCTCTGTCCAAATGTTTCTGAACAAAGTGATGATCTGGGATTCCACTCTTTGCCTGAGCTCTTGCATGCTTCTCTGCAGCATGCAACCAATAGGCAATACTGTCCTCATCCATCATTGTAATGTAAAATATACTCTAATAAATATAAATCTTTCCGAAAAATCACATGTAGGAACTTTTAGTTAAAGCTTGAAAGTTCTTGCCTCAATTTTTTCAAAATTAAAATAGATTTTTATACCTCTATTGGGATATAGTCTCATGGAAGACCGAGATGAACTTCGAAGCGAGAAAATATTTGGAAAAGACGTAACTGGGATTTATCGAGATCATAGAAGAGTTGGCGAAATTACTACTGATAAAACTTTTGGGAAAACTACTCAAACAGTTAGATTCACAGACGCGAAGGGTGGCGGAGGTGGCGGAGGTATTAGTGACGGCGGGGCAGGATGCTTAATTATATTAGGGGTAGTGGGGGGATTGGCTTATTCAATCGCCACGGGTGGGCTTGGAATACTGTGGGAGAGTTGCAAGAATAGCCTTACCAGGGAGAGCAACTACCAACCAATTACACATGTTCAAACATTGGACTTGGAGGAATTAGGGCAGAGATTATTGTCTAGTTCTATCTACCCAAGAGGTGAAGACTGGATTGGGAAGGCAAATAAGTTTGACGGGAAGGAGTTGTGGTATGATATAGATCTCATAAAATTGATTAACCCCCTCAATGCAGGTATCCAAACTTCCAAACCAGAGAATTTAGAAGAAGCTCTAGATAATTTGGAACTTTTAAGGGATTTGCGAGATGCCACTTATCTCAACCGTCTAAGTTTTTCAACACCCCGAACTCGTTCAATGGTGCCAAGTGTCCTCAATAAATTTGGTCAAGATTATGTTCAGATATTGAAGAATTCAGGTAAATTTAACAATTCTTCTTTAGAATATTATCAAGAATCATTTGATAATCCAAATACTCCTCTCAGAGAACTCGAGGGAATGCTCTTTAATAACCCATAATTTTCCTAAACTAATTAACCTGCTTTAGAAACTAATTGGCTTTCAACACTTCTTGCTCCCCTTGCCCATGCTGGAGGAGCACTACGTATCTTCTGGAAGACCGTTTCATAAACGGGACACCTTTTTCCATTAATTGTACAAAGAACACTTCCTTCTGCAGAAAAATCTCCAACCCCTCTAGAACAATCAAAATTTTCAGGTGTAATCATGTCTCCCCTTGATACATTTGAAATAATTGGTGAAACTCTATACTGCTCACATCTTGTAGAATATGTAATTCCCATAACTATCTTATATTCTCTCCCTTTAAATATCTTACAGCTCGAGACTCTTCTTAGAAATTTTCTCGTTAATTCTCTCAGCTATTTTTTCAAGCTTTAATTCTCCAAGCTGTTCTCCATTCCTCAATCTCACATTCGCTGTTCCTGCATTCTCTTCCCTTTCTCCAACAACGAGCATGTATGGGATTTTCTTTAGCTGGGCGTCGCGAATACGTTTGGATATAGGCTCGTTTCCTGAATCTGTTTTTATCCTTACGTTTGGCATGAGTTTTTTCAACTTTTCATAAGTCTTTTCTGCTGATTTAGCAAACTTTTCACTTATTGGCAGAATCATTACTTGCATTGGGGAAAGCCAAACTGGGAATGCCCCTGAGAAGTGTTCTATAAGTATTCCCATGAATCTTTCAATTGCTCCAAGTATTGCAACGTGTAATACTGCAGGTCTATGTTCTTTTCCATCTTCGCCCGCATACTTCATGTCAAAGTTTTCTGGTTGGTTGAAGTCTAATTGTACTGTTGTTAATTGCCATTTTCTTCCTAATGAGTCTTTAACCATTATGTCTATCTTTGGCCCGTAAAAAGCAGCCTCCCCTTCTTCAACAACATATGGCCTTCCCCATTTTTTAACTGCCTTAACAAGTATTTCTTCCGATCTCTTCCATAGTTTATCATCTCCGAAATATTTTTTCGGATTTTTTGGATCTCTTATAGATATCTGCACGTTGTAATCATTTAATCCAAAAGTCGAGTAAACTTTTTCCATTAGTCCTAGGATCATGTTTATTTCTGATTCTATTTGGTCGTGAGTTACGAAGTGATGTGTGTCATCTTGTGTTATGCTTTTAACTCTTGCTAGTCCAGATAATTCTCCACTCTTCTCATTTCTGTAAACTGTTGTTGTTTCTGCAATTCTTAATGGTAAGTCTCTGTAGCTGTGTTGTTCTGAGTTATAAATTTCGAAGTGGTGTGGGCAGTTCATTGCTTTCATTACAAACTCGTTTTTTTCTTGGTCTATCATTATGGGCATCATAGCATCGTATTTTCCTAGGTGCCCGCTTTTTTTGTAAAGTTCTGTTTTTGCTATATGTGGTATTGATACGAAGCTATAATCTCTTTTTTCTTTTTCTTCTCTAACAAACTTTTCTAGTTCAGTCTTAATTATATTTCCTGCGGGTAGTATCAGTGGTAGTCCTGGTCCAACTAAGTTGCTAAAAGTGAATAGTTTTAGTTCTTTTCCCAGTTTTTTATGATCTCTTTTTTCAGCTTCGGCGATTCTGTTCATATATTCATCAAGTTCTTTTTGAGTTGAAAAACATGTTCCATAAATTCTTGTGAGCATTTTGTTCTTCTCATTCCCTCTCCAGTATGCCCCCGCAATTTTTGTAAGCTTGAATGCTCCAATTTCCTTTGAAGGATTCTCGACATGGCCGCCCTTGCATAAATCTGTATAACTCCCACTCCTGTATAATGTTAACTTTTTTGATTCTTTGGAAAATTCATCAATCAACTCCAGCTTGTATTCATTTCCCTTGAATTCTTTTCTTGCTTCCACAGGTCCAACTTCCTTTCTTTCAAAACTCTTCCATGTTTTAAGAATCTCATGCATTTTCTTTTCTATCTTTGGAAGGTCTTCTTCCCTCAATTCTGCATCTCCAAAATCAAAATCATAATAGAATCCATCCTCAATAGGCGGTCCAATAGTCCTCTTTGTCTTTGGCCATAAATCTAAAACTGCGGCCGCAAGAAGATGGGCGCAGCTGTGTCTTAATTTATCAAGATTTTCTCTATTATTATTCCCGCCCTTACTCATAATGAAACTACCTCTAAAGAACATTTAAAGCTTTGGGATTATCCACCATAAAACATTTATACCCTCAAATTGGACAGGTCTCATGAGTAAATTGTATAATTTTCCATATAGAGAACGCCAGATGGCTGCAAGAAGTGAAACTCCCTCTTCTTCAAAAACTTCAAAAATAATTGAATTTCCCCATCATTACACGGCACGATATTGTGCAATGAGGGGGGGCAAATCCATCGAAGGGAATTTATTTTTTCATGCTGGAAATGAGAAAGTTGCTCTAGACAAAGCATCTGAAGAATTGGAAGAACTGTCAAAATATCTTCGTGATGTAAAAATTGCTCAAATCTACGATGATACGGCCCAGGATTATCTATGTCTTGATGAATCACCCTTCTCATCTTCAAACAGAAATGTGAAAGTATCCAAGAGGAAGTAGATTCATGGACCTATCGAGAATTGAACTCGAGTCTCATCGTTGCGAACGATGCATATTGCCACTATACTATAGGCCCATTAAATAATCTAAAAAATCATCTATAAATTACTTGCGTCTTTCGTAAGTCAAATATCTAAACTTGATCCCACACTCATCAACCCATCTTCCTCTAGACTCCAACTCATAATCTTTTGGAATTTCTGATAAGAATTTATCACAATTAAATTTACCATCAACCTCCGTAACATAAATTCTTTGAAATCTTAGGTCGTTCATTGCGGCAGCGTATATTGAAACTCCTCCAATTGCAGAAACATTCAACTTGCTAAATTTGCCAATTCCTTCTGAAAAGGAGATTGCTTCTTCCAAACTCCCACATACAGTTATTTGAGGAGTAGCCTTTGGGAGGGTTCTACTTACCACCAAATTGATTCTTTTTTCTAGATGTTTCTTAGGGAGTGATTCCCATGTTCCCCTGCCCATGATGACTACATTTGTAAAACCTGATTTTAGAGTCAATTCCCTAAATCTCTGCATATCCCCTCTAATTTGCCAAGGTATTCTTCCATCTCTCCCAATTCCTCTTTCAGAATCATGGGCTACAACTAAACTAAATTCCATTAATCAACCTATAATTTCCGCTTTAAAATTATGTGTATGGTGCATCTTATCAATGTTTTAATACATAGATCTCCATAATATATCGGATAAAATGGCAGTCAATCTAGGTCTAGTTTCACTTGTTGGAATGGGGGCATTTTTAAGTGGATGTACTACCGTTCCGGACATCCATTTAGTTATGAAAGAGATGGATGACCAAGAAACAACTAAATTAATTCTTGAAGAATTTGAAAGGACTCTCAACAATCGTCCAAGGGAAGAGGAATGTCCTAATGGGGAAGAAAAGCAAGATAAATTTTATAAAGAATATCCAGAACCATCCTCTCTTTCAGACAATTATCCTTCTGCACGTTTGAATACAATCCCTCAGGGGGCCAGAGGCCCATCTACTCTAATGGCTATCCACAATCCCTCGATTGATTTAAGAGGTATTAATTATATGATGAATCGCTCTCCATCTTCTACACGATCTCAAAAAGTTGTTCAGAAGACTCTTGAAACGCTTGATGAACCTGAGAAAGAATTTGGGGATGGAGAAGCAAAGAGAATTGCATTTTCTCTGCTTGCTGGTCCGGACTTGGGATCAGTGGTTGACTGGGGTTATAGTCAGGTAGATGGAATAAGAAAAATTAAGCAAAGTGTTCTGGAAAATCCTATTGAAGAGTATACTGGCGTTAAATTCAGCTTCAGCACGAACAATAGTTCCTCAGATGGACCAAAAATATCTCTGCGTGCAAAGAAAAAACTCAAGACTCTAGGAATTCCCGGAGAGTTGGCATTTGAAATAAGTCGTGACACAATGAGCAGCGCAGGATGTAACAATGCATGGCTTGAAAGTTCTCCAAACCCCTATGAGTCTTCTTTTATCTCAGAAACACCTTCATTCTTTCTTCTTGAAAATCCCAAGTCCTTAGTGACTACCTTTTCATATGTTATTCGATTCTGATTAAGACAACACTTATAAGGAAGTTTGTACAATCCATTGTATGAAGAATGAGGAATTTCTTGAAAAAATTGCGGTTGAACTAAAAATTTCAAAGAATAGTCCATACACGGTAAGAAATTATGTCAACGCAAATAGGGACCTATTATTATTTTCAAAAAAAAGACCAGAGGAAATAAACATTGATGATGTTAAGTTATTTCTCGCGGAAAAACTCTCAGAGAAATCTTCAAGCTCAGTCATTCTAAATCTCGCTGCAATAAAATTTGCATTTCTTAATATTATAAAAAAAGATCCAACCCTGGGGATAAAGAGGCCAAAGAAAGAAAAGAAAATTCCAGACGTACTAACTAAAGAAGAAGTTATCCGTTTAATAGAAAACACCTCCACTCCAAAGAGCAAACTAATTGTTAGTCTCATTTACGCCGCAGGTCTCCGTGTTTCAGAGCTAATCAATCTAAGGGTTAGAAATCTTCACTTTGATGAGAAGATTGGAAGAATAAAGAAGGCAAAGGGAAACAAGGATAGAATTTTTAATATTCCAGACTATCTCTTAGAAGATTTGAAAAAACAAACAGAAATTCAGTCTCAAAATCACCATGAATTTCTCTTCAACGGGAGAGATGGAGGTTTAACTCCACAAAATCTTCAGAAGATTGTAAGAAATGCAGCTAAAAAGGCAGGCATAATGAAGAATGTTCATTGTCACACCCTCAGGCACAGCTTTGCAACCCACCTTCTCGAGTCAGGAGTAGATATTAGAATAATCCAAGAATTACTTGGACATTCAGACCTCTCGACAACACAAGTTTACACTCACATCTCTTCAGAACAA
>Ga0137430_1000311_pt1 | contig 13853 bp, 13 predicted proteins | sample EasRivERMZT754_2_FD_104651 | JGI IMG/M metagenome (GOLD analysis project Ga0137430, IMG submission 104651) | Soil microbial communities from meander-bound floodplain in the East River, Colorado, USA - East River MetaG ERMZT754_2 | ecosystem: Environmental > Terrestrial > Soil > Floodplain ...
CAAGGCGTTCAGCACCCAGAGCCGCTTGGGACACACTTGCGCGTCCGGCGTCTCCGGACCTGCCAAATCGTGTTCGTCGTTCATGATCGGCCGCCTCCAACTCCCATTAGCTCGGCCAGCTTGACCACCGCATGTCGCCGATAGACCCGCGCCGTGGCCGGATCGATCCCAAGCATGCGCCCTACCTCTTCGTATGGCCGCTGCGCCAAATCCCGCAGCAGGACCACCTGCCGGAGATGCGTCGGCAATTCGGCAATCGCCTCCCGCAATCGGCCCGAATTTGCTGGGCTCGCGACTTCGGGTGGGGCCGTTTCACAGGCCGGACCACCCTTTTCGGCTACGACCGCCTCCCAATGCACCGCCCGCCGCTTTCGGCTCCGGATCAGCTCGATGGCGATGTTGCTCGCCGCCTTGTACGCATACGCCTTCGCGTATTTAAGGTCCTGCGGTTTCGGGAACGCCGCCAGCTTGCAGAAACAATCCTGGTAGGCGTCGAGCACGTCGGCCTCGCGCCCCAGCAGCCGCCACAGCATTCGAAGGATTCCCGGACCGTCGCGTTCGATGAGCCGGGTCACCCAGGCGTGGCGCTGGTCACGGACTTCGGGCGTGGAGCGCTCGAAGGCGTCCTGAAATGTCGCCGAAACTGCCACCTCCGCGATGGACATCCGATCCTGAGACGGGTTCGCCGGTGCCATGTTAGCATCCGCTTTTCGCGCGAAAACGCACCCAAAAAGCATCAAAAACGATTCAAAATCGAACGAAAACGGTCAAAAAACGATGAAAAATCGATCAAAAACGCCTCGTTTCTTATCAGATTTTGGCCATTTTTTGACCGCTTTCGCCCCCTGAACCGACCCCCGCCGGGGTATCCCGTTTAGACGCAAGCTCGAACGAAAAGACCACTTCCATTGTAGCCTCGTTCCCTCCCGGTCACCGCTCAGCGGCCGACTTGGCGGCCATAATGACCTTCTGCTACCATCCCTCGTTTTCAAGTTGTGCGCCGCAAATGAGCGCGTCGCGCCGGGGAATTGTCGACGCGCTCGGTGGGGTGCTACAACCATCGGATTCGGCTTTCAAATGGATGGCAGACCGCCCAAGCGGGCGTTTGAGGAGCGACTATGGCTGCCCTGCAAATCGACCAGATTCGGAACATCGCCTTGGTTGGCCACAGCGGATGCGGCAAGACCCAGCTTGCCGAAGCCCTGTTATTCAAAACCGGCATGACCAACCGCCTCGGCAGCCCCGCCGACAAGACCTCGATCCTCGACTACAACGAGGAATCCAAGGAGAAGCTTTCCTCGCTCGACTCGGCTGTCTGCTACCTCAACCACGGCGGTCTGCACGTGAACATCGTTGATACGCCGGGCACACAGGCCTTCTGCGGACCGGCCATCGCGGCATTGGCCGCCGTCGAGTGCGCGGTGGTCTGCGTTTCCGCCTCGGCCGGCGTTCAGGTCAATACTCGGAAGATGTACGAGCGGGCCCGGACCTACGGCGTGGGCGTCTGGTTCGTCATCACCCACATCGACTCGGCCAACGTCGACCTGCCCCAGATCGTCTCCGACATTCAGGAGTCCTTTGGACCGCAGTGTGTCCCGATCAATCTACCAACGAATAAGAACAAGGGCGTGGTCGATTGCTTTTCGAAGGAGGCCGGCTCGCCGGATTTCGGTGACGTGGGCGCGGCGCACACCGCGGTCATCGAAGCCGTCGTGGGTGCCGACGAGGCCATGATGGAAAAATACCTCGGCGGTGAACTATCCGCGGCGGAGGTCGAATCCGTCGCGGCTCGGGCGGTGGCCGATGGCGTGTTCATGCCCATCTTCTTCGCCAACCCCAAGGCCGACGTGGGTGTCACCGAGTTTCTGGCCGCCCTGAAACCGCTCTGCCCCAACCCCAAGACTGGTTTCAAGCGAACCCTTGTCGACGGCGAGAACAAGACCACGATCACGCCCGACCCCGCCGGTCCGTTCATCGGACAGGTGTTCAAGATCACCAGCGACCCCAAGAGCAACATCAAGTACCTGTCGATCCGGGTCCACTCCGGCACGCTGACTTCGGACATGCACCTCAAATCGCTCCACGAGACGCGCGGCACCCGTCCCGGCCACGTGATGCGCACCTTCGCCGCGGAACATAAGGACATCGAATCAGGCGTGGCCGGTGACGTCATCGCCCTGGCCAAGCTGGATTTTCACCTCGGCGAAACGCTGTTCACGGCCAAGGGCGGCGCGATCCCCAAGCCCCCGTTTCCCGATCCGATGTTGTCGCTGGCCCTCGAGTCCAAGACCCGCGGCGACGAGGACAAGATCAGCCTGGCCCTCAAGCGCTTCGCCGACGAAGACCCCTGTTTCCGTTCGGAGCGAGGCACCGGCGGCGAGCTGGTCGTCCGCGGCATGGGCGAGTTGCAGATGCGCACCTACATCGGGCGAATGGCCAAGCAGTACAAGCTCGAAATCGAAACGAGGCCTCCGCGAATTCCCTATCGCGAGACCGTCTCCGCGGCCGCTCGTGATATCGAATACACCCATAAGAAGCAGACCGGCGGCGCCGGTCAGTTCGGCCGCGTGGTCATCAACGTGTTGCCGGCCGCGCGCGGCGAAGGTTATGAATTCCTCGACAAGATCTTTGGCGGGGTGATCGACCAGTCATTCCGCCCCAGCGTCGACAAAGGGGTCCGGGCCCAGATGGCCGAGGGCGTCCTCGCGGGCTATCCGATCGTCGACGTGAAGGTCGAACTCATCGACGGCAAGACTCACCCGGTCGACAGCAAAGACATCGCCTTCCAGATCGCCGGCCGCGGGGCCTTCAAGGACGGGTTCATGAAGGCCAAGCCGATTCTTCTCGAACCCATCGTTCACATCGAGGTGACCTGCCCGCAGGACACCGTCGGCGACATCACCGGCGACCTGGCCTCCCGCCGTGGCCGGCCACAGGGGCAGGACATGCAACCGGGCAACATGGCCCTGATCAAGGCGACCGTCCCGCTGGCGGAGGTCGCCGACTACAACTCGCGTCTGTCCAGCATCACCGGTGGCCAGGGCAGCTATTCGCTCGAGTTTTCCCACTACGAGACCGTGCCCGGCAACGTGCAGCAACAGATCATCGACGCCCACAAAAAGGAACGCGAAGCGGCCGCCCATGGGCATGGGCATTGATCCTTAATTCGACGCAAAGGCCCGAAGGCGGTCATCGCTTTTTGCTGCTTCAAATTGCTATAATGGACCGAAAGGCTATGAGGTAGCGCTACATCGATTTCGGTAGAGGGTATTCTGGTGATCGAGTCCATTGCTTTCAAGAATTTCAAGCTTCTGCGTGACACCACGCTGCCACTTGGTCCCTTAACCCTTATCGTCGGCCCAAATGGCAGCGGAAAAACGACAGCGCTTCATGGCATCAAGGCTCTAGGCAGGCAGATAGACCTTTCCTCGGATCGTTTTCTCAGCCGCGATCCGATCCGGGAAGAACATGGACAGAATCCAATAGTTTTGACGGTCGAGTGGTGCGGAGTCCTGCAAAAACCCACGAGGTTTCATTGGTCAACCGACCACATCGGCGTTTTTGATCATCTTGGCGCACCTATCGAATGGCGTCATTATCCCCAGCGAGTTCCACTCTCCCAAGTTAGGGTTTTCGCGCTCGACCCTGTCGTACTTGCTCAGCAGTATCCGCTTCACCAAGCGGCTGAACTAGGCGAGAACGGGGCGAATCTTCCCGTCGTACTTGACCGGTTGCGCGATCATCACCCGGAGCGTTTCGAAGCTCTGAATTTCGAGTTATCTGGCTGGCTGCCCGAATTCGATCGAATTCTTTTTGATACACCGTCACAAGGTAACAGATCGATTGCATTGCGGACCACGAGCGGTCACAAGATCGCGGCCCCCGAACTATCCCAAGGCACTTTGTTGGCTCTCGCCATCCTCACGGTTGCCTATCTCCCGGAGCCACCACCGGTGGTCGGATTCGAAGAACCTGACCGGGGCCTTCATCCTCGGTTGCTCCGTGATGTTCGCGATGCATTGTATCGGTTGGCCTACCCAGACCGATTTGGAGAATCCCGGAAACCTGTCCAGGTGATTGCGACGACGCATTCCCCGTATTTTTTGGACTTATTCCGTGATAGTCCCGAAGAAGTGGTGATCGCGGAGAAACTCGAGGGCGAAGCAAAGTTCAATCGCCTCGTAGACCTTCCGCACTTCGAGGAAATCCTTCAAGATTCTCATCTGGGTGAGGTCTGGTACAGCGGCATCCTCGGCGGTGTCCCAGCGGAACGATGAAGGTAGCGATTCTGAGTGAATCGTCCGCCGACGAAGCCGCTTTGCGGGTCATCGTTGACGTGCTGCTTGGAATTCAGACAGAGGACGTCTCCGGGCCGTCTATCCGGGACCGCGGATGGCCTTCCGTCCGGGTAGTGCTCCCTACTGTCATTCGTGCGCTGCATTACAACACCGATGCCGACGGGTTAGTGGTTGTGGTTGATTCCGACGACTCGCCGATTCATGCGATTGATGGGGTGTCTCACATCGGTCGTGCAGCCGATCCGTGTCGAGTTTGTGAACTTCAGCGGATCGTGGAAGCGACCATCGCCACAATGAAGCCGCGCCAACACGAGATTCCTCTGCGAATCGCCTTGGGCCTGCAGTCCCGTCATTGGAGGCTTGGCTGGACTGCGGACCAGCCCACAACACCGAAGCGGCGTGGGGACGCAAGCTCCAGGAAGGAAAACGACTTCGCCTGGATCGACTCGAGCTGAAGCGAAGAGTCTACGGCTCCAAAACCCCCTCGCTGTCTCAGCAGGCGGAACGGGGACTCGAGTCGGCGCGGCGGATCGTCGCCGATCTCGTGCAACTGAAGAAGGCCTTTCCGAACGGCTTCGGCATGCTTCATCGCGACCTGGCGCACTCTGGCAAATAGCAGAAGCCGTCCACTGGGCAGCGGCGACCCCGCCCGATAATCTCGCTGAATTTCAGAACCGCCAAGGTCCGATCGGCCCAAGCCGTTCAACTCTCGATCACCCTGCGCCTTCTATTGGATAGAAAGGGAGTTGTTCCATGAGTCAAAATGGCGCCTTGGCGACTTGCGTTCGCACCAACGAAAGCCCTGTTCGCAATTTCACGGGTGCGGCTGCCATCCTCACCCTACGTGGCTTCGTGGCTTTTTTTCGATCTTCGCTCTTCGAACTTCTTACTTCGAGAGTGCCGCTCCATGGCTGTCGCGGTTCCGATCGCCCGCGTTTTTTCAGCATCTTGTTTCCAGTTTCTAGGCGGTTCCACCACGTGACACCCCCAGGCGCCGCAAAAACACTATTTTTCCAAACAAAGCCATTTGGAACTATTGATTTTACAAAATAAAGCTACGCGGACTGCCGCCTCCACCACCACTGAATTGTATTCTTTCCCACGTAGAAAAAGGAGGACGCGCCATGTTCTTCAGACGCAGACGCCGAAATCCGCTCTCCGCACTCAGCGTGATCGTGATCGCCCTGGCCGTGGTCGGCTACGAAATGGCCAACCAGGCCCTTGTCCGGCGACAAGCCTACGAGGGCACCCTCGTAAAACGATACGACGAAGCCGCGTTTCTGAGTCGCCGAGGCCGGCGGAACCACTATTGGGACGTGCGGACGCCGGACGGCTCGACCCGCTCCGCCCGAGTCTATTCAACCGACGTCTGGCACAGCGCCGAGCCGGGGGATTGGGTCCGGAAATCAGCCGGGGACCTCGATCCTCATCCGATCGGGCATTAGTTAGACCGCCGGAGCTCCTTTTCCGTTCTGGGATTTACCTTACGAATTGCATGGCCACGCCAGCATGGGCCGTGCCACGCAGCCAGCCCGCCTTTCCGTCACGGGAACACGGCTTCGAATTGCATGGCCACGCAAGCGTGGGCCATGCCACGCAGCCCCCAACCCCATCGGGCATTAGCGAAAAAGCGGCTTGACGGCGGCTGGCCATTCGGCGAGCATGCCCAGTTCGCCCGAATCGGCGGCGATGTCGGACGACCGGAGTTCGAGAGATTTAACGAGGAGCTCACGCACGTGTACGCGATCATCAGCGACGGTGGCCATCAGTATAAGGTCGAGGAAGGGCAAACTTTCGAGGTTCAGCTCAAGGATATTCCCGAAAACGCCCGGACCTTCGACTTCGACCGCGTGCTCTTGGTCGGCGATGTGACCGGGGGACCCAAGGTCGGCCGGCCGACCGTTCCCGGAGCGAAGGTCTCGTGCTCGGTCGTCGACGAGATCATGGGGGACAAGATCACCATTCAGAAGTTCCGCCGCCGCAAGAACTCGTCCTTGAAGAAGGGGCACCGACAGCAGTATCTCCGGCTTAAGGTCGAGAAAATTACCTCCTAGCGATTTTTCCGCGTAGGTGTTTTCCCAGCGCGGTTGCTCAAGTCGCTCCCGCCAACGTCCGAATATCCAGCACCTGGTGTGTGACCCCATGTCTTAAGGGGGCGCCCGGCGTATGCGCTGAAAGTTCGGACATGATCGAGGCCCCGCTTCGTCATTTGGTTTGTCCCGAAACGTTGCGCCCGCTTCGCCTTGATAACGGCTTGAGCGGCGGTCTTGTGTCAGATGATGGCACTCGATACCCGATCCACATGGGCGTGCCTGACTTCGTCGGCAGCGAGGCCGCGGAAAATCAGACCGTTCGCTCGTTCTGCGAGAAGTGGTCGAAGCACCGATACTATCGCGAGCACACGCGGAAGTTCTACACCGACTGGTTCTTGCAGCGCTACGGCTTCCTCACCACGCAAGGACTTCGCGAGTTTCTTTCGGGCAGGTCGTTCATTCTCGACGCGGGAACGGGTTCCGGCCGCGACGCATTGAATTTCGCCGAGCTTTCGTCGGCTACCGTCTACGGAATTGACACGGCCATGGAAGCCCTGGAGGTCGCCCGCCGCGAAGTCTCCGACCCGCGAGTGATCTTCGTCCGTGCCGACGCGGCCCGGCTGCCGTTTCCCGATGGGTTCTTTGACTTCATCAACTGCGACCAAGTTATTCATCACACGCCCGACCCGCGGGCGACGTTCGAGCATCTGCGTCGGAAGCTGAAACCCGGCGGCTCGATCTGCTGCTACGTCTATCGCAAGAAGGCCGTGATCCGCGAATTCGTGGATGACCATGTGCGAGAACAAATCAGCCGTTTGCCGTTCGAGGAGGCCTTGGCGCTCTGCGAGCCGATCACGCGACTGGGTCGGACGTTGGCAGATGTGAAGGTCTCGATCGATGTCGATGAAGACATCCCGTTGTTGGGGATCAAGAAAGGAAAGATCGACCTGCAACGGTTTTTCCATTGGAACATCCTCAAATGCTTCTGGAACGACGGGTTCGATTTCTTCACCAACAACGTTGTCAACGTGGATTGGTATCACCCCGAGTTCTGCTTTCGATTCGAGCCCGATGAATTCCGGGCCTGGTTCGACGGCGGGTGGTCGATTGAATCTTGGGACGTACGGGAGGCGGGAATGAGTTGCCGGGCCATAATGACCTGAACTAAGTCAATCCCACAAAGGGTCGGGGTCTCCCATGTGCGGAATTCTCGGCGGAATCAACACCGCCTTTGACAACGCGAAGTTGCGGCGGCTGAGCCATCGCGGGCCGGACCAATCGTCGTTGGCAACGATCGAAGTGCCTCCGCATGGCACGGTAACACTCGGTCAGACACGGCTGAACATCGTCGATCGGCACGACATTTCCCTACCGGTGACGAGCGGTGACTGCACAATCCTGTTCAACGGCGAGATTTACAACTTCCCGGAGCTTCGCGCCGAGTTGGTGGCCTTGGGATGGGTGTTCCGCACGCGGACCGACACCGAAGTCGCCCTGGTCGCCTATCGGGCTTGGGGCGCCGATTGCCTGCGCCGATTTAACGGCATGTTCGCCCTGGCCATCTGGGACGGACGGAAGTTCTTTTGCGCCCGCGACCGGATGGGGAAAAAGCCGCTCTTCTATCGATATGGACCGCAGTCATTCGAGTTCTCGTCGGAGATCAAGGCGTTTCCCGACTTGGAGTTCGTCGGACGGGACGTGTACGACCTCTTTGAATTCTGTTTCAACGAACACACGCTGTTTCGAAACATCTTCGCCCTGCGGCCCGGACATTACCTCGAGTACGACGCGGATCGGGGCACCTGCGTCTCGCGTTCGTACTGGGACATCGAACACCGAGTCGGCCGCAAGCTGACCGATGAGCGGGCGGCGGTGAACTCCTTCATCGAGCTATTGGAAGACGCGGTGCGGCTGAGGTTGCGGGCGGATGTGCCCATCACGCTGTTTCTGGCCGGGGGGATCGACTCGTCTTTGATCGCCGCCCTCGCAAAGCCGGAGGAAGTGTTCACCTGTCAGTTCGATGAATTCCGCGAGACGATCAACGAAGAGCGCTACGTCCGCGACTTGGCTGGTCGGCTGGGGTTCGGCGTAAACGTGGTCCGGCCGACGCGCGAGGAATTCCTGCGCGATCTGCCCGACCTGGCGTATCACCTCGAAATGCCGACCGGCTCCTTCAGCGTGTTTCCGTTGTACCGACTGGCCAGGGCATGCCGCGAAAAGGGTTACAAGGTGACGCTCTCAGGCGAGGGGTCGGACGAGCTGTTCGCCGGATACGCGAGGAGTGAGTTCCTTCTGGGCGATGGCTGCCCGTTGGAGGATGACAAGCAGCGGCACTATGCATCCATGTTGCGGCGCTATCACGGGAGTGATCTGGACCGGTTTTGCCGCATGGCCTCGCGCTCAGGCTTGGTCGGAGCGTCGCTGATGAAGATGTTCCTGACGGAGCAATGGAGCGATCGAAAATCGTTTGTGGAGAATCTATGCTACGTCGAAAGCCGGGTGTTTTTGCAGCCGCTGTTGCAAATGGCGGACCGGATGTGCATGGCACACGGGGTCGAGGGTCGGTGCCCGTTTCTGGATTATCGCCTAGTGGAGTTCGCGTTTTCCTTGGACGACTCGCTGCGGTATCGCGACGGGATCGGAAAGTGGCTCGTGCGAAAAGCTGCGGAGAAACTGCTGCCGCGCGGAAGCTTGGTTCTGAAGCGCCCGGTCAAGGACGGGCTCCCCACCCCGGTCAATCTGTGGATGCAGGGGCGGGCGACGTTCGATCGTAAACACTGGAACGCCCTGATGACCGCGGAGTGCATCAAGAGCCTGCTGGGTCTCCGAGTGGAGTGCGTCGGTCAATGGGAAGCGGCCTCCGAAGGCGTGCTGATGCGGCCACGTGAAATCAGGGAAACGGTCGGCGCGGTGAGCGTGGGAAGCGGCGTGCCATGAGCGGCGGAGGAATCGACATCGCGGAGGCGCTTGATGGGGATGTACTACTCACGGTGATTGCGCCTTGTTTCAATGAGAGCGGGAATATTGAAACACTTGCACGTCGGGTGCTGGATACGGTTGACCGGATGGGCATCCGCGCGGAACTGGTCCTGATCGACGACGGCAGCGCGGACGTTACGTGGGAGCGAATTGAAGAAGTCGCTGGTCACGATGCTCGTGTGCGCGGGGTGCGGCGCGAAAGAAACGGCGGGATCGAGGCGGCGTGGCGGACCGGACTTACGGCGGCCAGAGGACGCCTTGTCTGCTTGATCGACTCAGACTTGCAGAACCGGCCAGAGGATATCGCCCGGCTCTTGGATGCCTATCGCGGCGGCGAGGGCTTGATCGTCCAGGCGGTTCGGCACAGCGTCGGCGCGGGTCAGCGGGCGCGGCTGTTCACGCGCGGGCTGAACGGGATGTTGAATCGTTCGTTCGGCACGAGCCTTCGCGACAACAAGTCAGGATTCCTGCTTTGCTCGCGGGAGACGCTGGCCGACATGCTCCGCCATCGCTGGCGATATCGGTTCTATCAGTGTTTCGTTGGCGTGGCGGCGGTCCGTCGCGGACACGCCGTCGTCGAAGTGGATACGGTGTTCGAGTCGCGGCACGCGGGCGAGTCGTTCCTGCCCCAGGTGCCGATCCGGGTCACGATGAGCATCGTTTGGGAATTGCTGAAGTTCCGCGTCGAGACGTGGTTATTCGGATGGAATGCGCCCAGCGTCGAAACCGTCGCCGCCGAACCCGATCCCCAGTTGGCTTGAAGGGTGAACCATGAACGTTTCCGCGGCTGAGTCCGGAATCACGAACGTCGAGGCGTGGAACGACGCGTTCGCTCGCGAACATGACATTGATGAATACTATGCGAGCGCACCCGGTCTGATCCGATTCGTCGAGCGGCGGCGCCTGCGCTGGATTGAGCGGATGATCGCCGCGGAACCGACGGACCGAATCCTCGAAGTCGGTTGCGGCGGCGGACACGTGCTGCGCCTGTTCCCTCAGGCGGACCTGACCGGCGTCGAGGTCTCCGGGCGGATGATCGAAAAGGCGGCCCGCAATCTAATGGGATACCGAGTCCGGCTCTTGAAGGGCGAGCTGCACGAGCTTGGCCTTCCGGATGGAGGATTTGACAAGATCATCTGCACCGAGGTGCTCGAACACGTCGCGGATCCCGAATCGATCCTCGCGGAGATGTCCCGATTGCTCCGGCCCGGCGGCCGCGCGGTGATCACTTTTCCGAATGATCGATTGATTCATTGGATCAAGGGCATTTTCGTCCGCACGGGAGTTGCTGGGTGGCCTGGGATGCGACGTATTTCCTGGGGCGGTGACGAATTCCACATTCATGTCTGGCGAACCAGCGAAATGCACGCTTTATTGTCGAGATTCTTTAGAGTGCTTCGCCTCGGATATGCCCCATTTCGGTGGATGCCGATTCGATGCTGCTTCCTGTGCACTTCGCGGAACGCGTGAGTGCGTCGCTGACCAGCGAACGGGCGACCCGAAGGCAGCACTTCAAGCCATCCGCGGCCCGGATCGTGAACACCGCACCGAAAATCATCAGCAAAGGCTTGATCGGGGCGGCGTAGCGGGTCTGCGGTCCACCGAGGAAGGCCGAGATCAGCACGTGGGAGATGACCACGCCAATTGGGATGAGCCATTGGCAGCGCCGCGGGCCAAGCAGACAAAAAACGCCGCCAAGACCACAGGCCAGCATCAGTTCGCCATACAACGAATCCGCAATACCAATCACGCCGGGAGCTTGATCGACGTGGGTGTGGAATGCTCGGATGAGGGAGGTCCACGACGGTGTTGCCGCGGTTGGGGAGGAATCCAACGGCAGATACTCGCGATGGTCGCGAAGGACGTGCTCCCACGAGCCGGCGCCGGTTGAGTACGTGGCGATATCGTAGAAGTTGGCCTCGGGAGCGCGTTTGCCTCCTTCGCCGGGGGTACCGCCCGGTACGAATCGGTAGACGGGATCCGGCGCAAGCATGAGCCACGCGGCGTATTTCATGGTGTTGAGCGCGATCGTGGGATAGTGTTCGCGCATCAGGTCCCCTCCGGCCCGGCCCATCACCGCCGTGGATTCTGAGAAGGAGGCACCCCGAACACTTTCAAAGGCCTTGATAACGGTCGCTCGATCGCGGGGCGTAGCGCTTTTCGGCAGATCGCCGGTGGACTTGGCCTCGGCGACGACGCGCTTGATCTCAAGCATGGCTTCGCTGGTGGTCGAATCGAGTCTGTCGAATTCGGCGGCCCGCAGGTATAGGACATAGTCGAGGCAGCGGTCGGTATCATCTTGACCAAAGGTTATCGCTGTGGCGGCTTTCCATGGCGCAACCATAATGCATGCGGGCAGGATCGCCGCGATCAAACCGGAAAGAAGCCGCCTTCGTGATCTATTTGCGGCCAGGATCGCCCCGAGCGTGCAAACCCCCACCAAGTACAGCCCGATCGGTTTGATCAAATAGGCGATGCCAGCCAGCGCCGATGCCATCGCGATTCGACGAGTCGAGAGACGAGCGTCGGGCCCGACGAGCAAAAACACGATTCCGACAAGCAGGGCGGCGTAAGGAACCTCGGTCAGGGCGAGGTTCGCGTATGCCAATAGTTGAAGGCTACCCGCGCAGAGCAGCCCGACCAGCAAGGCAACGCCAACTCGGGATGTCAAGTTCCAGCCGATCAAGGCTGCTAAGATCGCTGTGCACCCGACAAGAATATGCTGAAAAACAGCAAGCGCAATCGGTGATGCTGAACCAAACAAAGTAAAAATTGAGGCCAATAGCAGGGGATACCCAGGCGGGCGAATCAACCACAATCGGTTGCTCCAATTCCCACCTTCGAGAATGCCGCTGGCCAATTGGATGTAGTCAATCGAGTCGGGATAGATCCAGACGGGAATGGCCATCAATGACCAGCCATTGGCGAGTGTGGCGACGGCGATGGTCGTCACCAGAACGTAATTCCTGAGGGAAGCCGGGGGCGTGGGAGGCAGCCCCACGTTTTGGCGTACGCCATTACCTGTTACGAGAGTGTAAAGCACATCTGGCAACAATATGTCTCATTTGTTGGCGGAAAACCCGACCAGCCTGCGGCGAAAAAGACCACGGTCGGCGGCCAGATGGGTTATCGGTCAAATGCAAGGAACCGCGAAATTGCGGCCGTTCGACAAAAAATGGTTCCCATAATCGATGGCGCTAAGCTATACTAATAACTTGGGTTCCCGGCCGTTTCGGGCACGTGGAAGCGGGCACTTACACACGAGGAAGATTTATGGGTGTCGATCGGGTTCGTCGGGGTTGGGTCGTCGGTTCACTTCGTTCCGCGTTTGTCGTAGCCGTCGGCTCGTTGGCGACGTTCGCGTCGGGGCCGGAGCAGGCGCGGTTTTCTGAAGATGGCCTGTGGCAGATTCTGGATGCGGTGCCGCAGCGGGCGGCCCAAGCCGAACCGTGGGTACAACCCGATCGCTTCAAGGCCGTGGCCCTGGACCATGATCGGTTGAACCTGATGCTGCCCGCCGCCCCGATGGAATTTACGGCCGCCGCGAGACAATCGCCGCTAATTTTTACCCTTCCGATGCCCGATGGCACCTTCGCGCGATTCGCGGTGGAAGAATCGCCGATCATGGCACCGGAATTGGCGGCCAAGTTCCCGGAGATTAAGACCTATCGGGGGCGCGGCATTGACGACGTGTATGCGTCGCTGCGATTTGACATCACCCCGCAGGGCTTCCACTCGCAAGTGCTTTCGCCCCACGGTGCGGCTTATATCGACCCCTATTGGCGTAACGACACGAGCTTCTACGCGTGTTATTACAAGAGGGATTACCGGGCCGGGGCGCGGCCATTCACCTGCCACACGGAGAGCGAGGCGGCGGCCCAACAACCGCTCGAAGAGTTCGGTTCAACGGCCGGCGGAGCGCCTCAAGTCCTGCGGAACTATCGGCTGGCTTGCGCGGCCACGGGTGAGTACACCGCGTTTCACGGCGGAACGGTGGCGACAGGCTTGGCCGCGATCGTCGTGGCGATCAACCGCGTCTCGGGCATTTATGAACTTGAGACGGCGTCGAGTATGACGCTGGTGGGGAACAACAACCTGATCGTGTACACCAACGGGGCCACCGACCCGTATTCCAATTCGGATGGGGGCGCGATGTTGGGTCAGAACCAGTCGAACCTGACCAACGTGATCGGTAGCCCCAACTATGACGTCGGTCACGTGTTCAGCACCGGTGGGGGCGGCGTGGCGAATTTGCAGGTGGTGTGCAAATCGGCTTCGAAGGCTCGCGGGGTAACGGGGCTCCCCCAGCCGGTCGGCGACCCGTTCTACGTGGATTATGTGGCCCACGAGATGGGCCATCAGTACGGTGGCAACCACAACTTCAACGGCATCAACGGCAGCTGCGGCGGCGGGAACCGGAACGGCTCGACAGCGTACGAACCCGGGAGCGGCTCGACGATCATGGGTTACGCGGGCATCTGCGGGGCGGACAATCTCCAGCCCAACAGCGATCCCTATTTTGAATTCATCAGCGTCCAGGAGA
>Ga0137430_1000320_pt1 | contig 13699 bp, 16 predicted proteins | sample EasRivERMZT754_2_FD_104651 | JGI IMG/M metagenome (GOLD analysis project Ga0137430, IMG submission 104651) | Soil microbial communities from meander-bound floodplain in the East River, Colorado, USA - East River MetaG ERMZT754_2 | ecosystem: Environmental > Terrestrial > Soil > Floodplain ...
GATTACCGCGGCGGCTGGCACCGGTCTTGCCCAGTCCTTATTCGCCAGTCTTTTTACAACTGGCAAAAGTTTGTCAAATTATATGAAAAACACTCTGGCTCGCTTTGTCACGCTTGCGCGCATTGCAAAAGATCCCTAACTGCTGCACCCCGTAGGGCTGGGAATGGTGTCTCAGATTCCCTCTCAGGGCTCCCTCGCTAAAGGCCCTTACAGATCTTCGGCTTGGTGGGCCATTACCCCGCCAACAACCTAATCTGCCGCAGCCCCATCCTAAGTTGAGAGATTACTCATTCCAGAAATAATCTCCTATCGACTTTAGCCTCAGTTTCCCGAGGTTATGATCGGTCTTAGGGCAGGTTAGCTACGTGTTACTGAGCGATCCGCCCCTTGTATTGCTACAAGAAACTTGCATGTCTAAGTGCAAACCAGATAGCCGCAACCTCCAGCAGGATAAACTGGAATTAATTCGCAGATTTACTTGCTTGGGTTGAAAAACCACTACTAAATTATTATTAAAAAATCTCACAGATAAAAAGGTATTATCTTGAGTGAATGCAAAGCCTTCTCCTTACTGTCTAATAGACGGTATACACAACAACTCTAATTAGAAAAAAATTCTTCATGTTCAACTAGATATCTTCGAAAGTCTCATTAAATTCATCTAAATTAATTATTAATTTTTTGAATTAAAAATTAATTATCATCGACGGTTTAACTTCATTAACTAACTAAAAATTAATCTAAATTGAATCAGAATCTTGTTTTAACTAGAATGACTTCTCTAAATCATACCTTAGCTGTATTACAGTTATTAAGGCACTCATTCCAGTTAACATTTTAATTAATACTCACACAAAAATGACTATTTAAACCTTTCTCTGTTTTCCGAATAAAAATCGTAATTTTCGATGGGATTACTTTTGAGGAGAAACAGCAAAAATTATTGAGTTGCTTCAATCATCTTACTAGCTTTCCTCATTCTAACAGAATTCTTAATTTTTTCAATTGCCGTATTAGAAATCTGTCTCACTCGTTCTCTGCATATTTTCTGACCCATTTTTTTAGGAATTGAATCTGCTATTTCACTAAGAGTCTTACCCAAGGCTCTTTGTTCTAAAACATAATATTCCCTCGGTTTAAGGTCACTTCTAAACTCTTCAATACGACCCACACCTTCTTCTCCCTCGCACAAAATTTCCAAAGGTCCAGGGCCATCAAAAGGAATTTTGTTTAATAAGGGAGTATTCTTTTCAGATTCTCCAGAAGAATTATTTAGAGAGACAATCCATCTACTCTTGATTGCAAGAAATCCTATATATACATCACTTCCAGCAGCTTTTATCTCTTCACCATTTGGGCGCCTTCCATTCTCTTCCATAAATTTTGTTAAAAAAGACTCATAGAATTTAATTTTTCCCCAACTATGTGCGGGTGCTCTAACAATTCCATGTTCATTATGGTGATTTCTTCTAATCTGCTGTTTAATCCACCATGTCAGATAAGTGCTCGGTTGAATATTTCTTGAGGAGTCATATTTTTCAATTCCCATATTGAGTCCGATGAGTCCATCCTGAATAATATCATTGAGGTCCCTTCGATAAAAATTAGCATACCTCTTTGCAATAGATATTACTAATCTTAAATTAGAGAGTATCAGAGTTTCTCTTTCACTTGACTTTGGATTTCCTGCCAGAGCATGATATTTGTCAAACTCTGCCTTGCTAAGAAGAGGGTACTCTCTAGCAATCTTTTCATAATCCATGTGGGTCGGATCCCTAGTAGAACTATTAATCCTTTGAACCATTTTATTACTTTCAATGATTAGTTCTTAAACCTTATCTTAAACGCGGTTCAATTCTTCAATAAATTTATAAGCCATATTCACAATAATCATCCATGCCAAACAACGGAGGTGCTATTCTTCATCATATTTCAAAGAGAAAGAGAGTTTCTGTTAAAGCTAATGAAAGTAATGCAGTAAGAATCTTTGATAAGATAATGCTCATTGTTGCAATAGTCAATCCACTAATAGCAATTCCACAGGTAGTTCATATTTTCTCTTTGAAGACTGCTCTCGGATTGTCCTTAACTTCATGGTTGGGATATACTGCATTCAACATTCCTTGGCTCGTATATGGATTCATTCACAAAGAAAAGCCGTTAATCATTGCGTATATTCTTGCACTAATGTTCAACTTAATAATTGTCATTGGTATATTGAAGTATGGTTAACATTCTATTTGTTTGCAAATATAACCGATTTCGTTCAAAGATAGCAGAAGCCGCCTTCAAAAAACTCAACAGAAATAAAAAACTTCATGTTCGTTCTGCAGGACTCATCAAGGGATTTCCTTCAGGAAAGCAAATAACAAATGAGGCAAGGGAATTTGGTTTGAGGATTAAAGATTCCACTCAACCAATGAGCGAGGAATTATTTAGATGGGCAGACATAATTGTAAATGTTGCAGATGATGTTCATCCTTCTTCATTCTCTCAGCCAATCAAGCATGGAAAGAAAGTAATTCACTGGAATATTGAAGACCAAAATGATACTGTCAAGAGCAGAATGATAATAATTCCAAAGATAATCAAGAAAGTTGAAGAGTTTGTGAGAAAGATTTAGACACTAAAACCAAGAGTATCTTGCAATGATTTGTATTTTGCTAAGGCCCTTTCATCTTCTGCTAATAATAAATCAACAAATTCTCTTGTCGTATTAACACCTAGTGAGGTATAAGCCCCCAATGACCTTCCATAATTTTTTAATGAAAATTGGTGAGAATCATGCATTAAACTAACTATTCCAAAAACCCCTGGATAAGTTCTTAGAAAACCTTCATCAGTAAGTCTTGGACATTCATCAATTAATTTAATTAATTCTCCATCCATCGGATGGGTTGGATTCAATCCTAGTCTCTTTATTATCTCATCTCTAGTTTCTGACATGAATTAATATCCTCTTAATTTCTAAAACCATGCTCTTTTAGTATTCCTATTCCTGCTGCTATGGCTAAACTTCCTACCAAGAGGTATGCCGAAGTCGGGTGGTGTAAATCTTCAGTTTCTTTTTTAGATTTGAGTACTCCGGGCATGGACTCCAGTTCGTTAATTTTACTTATGATCCTATTCTTGGCTTCCTGAACAACAGGCTCATTAACCTCTAATTTTTTAGAAATGTCCTCTAGTGAACTTATCGTTCTCAACTCCGGAACTCTATCTTTAATTTGTTCGGCTCCGTATAAATTATAAAAACCATGCCCCATTGATGCAAGACCGCCACCAATGAGAGTAAATATTGTCAATTGTTTAATCATTAATTAACAGAATATCTAAGGTTTATAATGATTTATATTATTGAGAATCAATCTTCTTCTTCGTCATCTCTCTTCATGAGCATTTCAATCTTGCTCTTCGCTTCTTCAAGTTCTTCCTTCTTTTCCTTATCTTCCTTCTTCTCCTTAATGAAGTCATCCAATTCTTCTCCTATGAAATCCTTCATTGGAGGAAGAGTCTTGCTTATTCTCTGAATCTTCATGTATTCCCTTGCGAGAATGTAGAAGATTACTCCAAGAGACTTATTGCTCTTGTTATTTGCAGGAACTATTTTATCGACTCCGAAAGTGAAGTTATTAGTGTCACATATTGCAAGAACTTTCTTCTTCATCTTTACTGCGTCGCTCAATGCGTTTTTATCGGTCCATGGATCGCATATTACCACTAATTCAGTTTCAAAGAAATCTGGAAGAGTAGTATTGGTGATTATTCCCGCAGGATACTTCTTTGTGAAAACTCTTATTCCTGTTAATTCTGAAAATAATTTTACAGCTCTCCATCCTGATTCTCTCTTGCATACAACAATTACATTATCTGGATTGTAATCTGCAAGGAATCTTGCTGCTTCCTTCAATCTCTCATCAATTATATTAGTATTGATTATAGCAATTCCATCATTTCTTCTTCTGTAGATGAATGGCCTCATGTGAGGAGTGATGACCTTAGTTCCAATATAAGTTCCACTTCTAATATAGTCATTGAGTGGAATTAGAGTATTATCGTTTCCCTTAGCACCAATGTCTTCAGGCTTTACCTTTTCAGCTCTCTTTGGCTTTGAAGATTCAGTTGCTTCCTTCTTTACTTCTTCTGCAATAGCCATTACGGCTTCTTCTTCAGCCTTTTCTGTAACTGTTTCTACTTTGCTCTTTCTTGGCATCAAAGCTTTAGAAAAAGTGGATATTTAAAGCTTTGGAACTCACGTTATTTTGAATTCCAAGGCCTCAAAATTTAGAAATTTTGAAGCTTTCAGTCAGTGTTTCTTCCCAATCTTTCTCTCAATCTCCATCAATCTCTTCAGCTTTGCTCTTCTTTCAGGACCGTAAATTCCACACTTAATGAAGTCTGCTTCCCATGCTACGGCAAGGTCAGCAATAGTACTATCTTCCGTTTCTCCAGAGCGATGAGATAATATTATCTTTATTCCATGTTTCTTAGCCAAATCAACAACTTTCTTTGTTTCAAAGAGGCTCCCATTTTGGTTTGGCTTAATTATTATTGCATTGATGCTGTTCTTCTTTATTGCCTTATTCAATCTTTCATAATTAGTAACTGTTAAATCATCTCCCACTATGATTGTCTTACTCCGGTCAATCTCTCCAAGAAGTTTTCCGAACCAATAAAATTCTCTTTCATCCACAGGGTCTTCTACATAGAATAATTCATATTCTTCAATCAACCTTTGAATAAATTTAACCTGAGTTAAATCATTTAGTTTGTTATGAGAATAGTGGTAGAATCCATCATAGAAACTCGATGAAGCAACATCGAGTCCGAGCCTCAAGTTGAATTTCTTTGCAACGATGTACATTATTTTGAGAACATGCTCATTTGCAAGATGAGTCTTCCATGCCCCCTCATCATTCCTCTCGCCCTTAAAATGCTCATCAAATTTCTTTAGCATTTCTCCAGCAAGTTCATAAGCCTCTTCATTCAATTTTACCGCATCAGAAAATTTCTTTGTATTTGGTATGAATAAAAACTCTTGAAACTCCGGACCTTCTCTTATCTTTCTATCTTTAGAAGAATGAAGACCTCCGCCGATTGCATTTCCAACAGGCATGGGAATTTTCCTCATCTTCTTACTCTTCTCATCAATAAGCAATTCCCACAATTCCATTCCATCTTCTCTTGCAAGTGCCTTCAGAAGAGATGCTTCAAGAACAAATCTTGAATTTGCTCCAATGAATTCACTGTAAGTCTTGCTCACTGTTTCAATTTCTGAAACATTCTTAATTTCCCAGAACTTAATTTGGTTCAAGACTCTCACATCGTGGAGAACTGATTCATTCCACTGTTTTGCTTCATATTTTCCTGTGCTCTTCCCACTCGGAGCAGAAGTTTTGAAAGTTCCCTTTTCAGTCTTAACTGAGAAACATATTGTTGGTTCATTTCTTGAATTAAGAACTATCTCTGCCTTCACCTCTCCGATTATCATATCATTAAAAAATATCCTTCGCAGTTTATTAATCTTTGTTAATTTTATCCACTAATTAAGTTCAAGTTCCAAGAATCTCTTGCTAGAGTTATAGTACTTCAATATGTCATAAATTATTATTAAGAATATAGTCAATCCCAATGCAACTCCCCAATAACTAAATCCAATGGGCATCGTCTGGAATAATTCGTTTACTGGAGTGTAAACTATTATTAGAGTTGCAATGATTGAGATTATTGAAGCCATGAACAGATACTTATTCACCCACAGGGACCTTCCAATCACTCCCTTTCTGAAAGATCTAAAATTGAATGCATTTCCAATCTCGATGAGGATTAAGGTTATGAGAGCCACAGTCTGGGCTTCCTGCTGCGTTGAACCCATTACATTGTAAGATAGATAATAAGATGAAAGAGTTAGTAAACCCATTATTATTCCAGAAAATATTATCAGCTTTGTGAAGTTCTTCGTTATTATTGAAGATTCTTCCTTCCTTCTTGGGGGAACTTCCATATTGTCTTTTGAAGAGGGGTTGAGAGCAAGGGTTACTGCAGGTATATCACTCGTAACAATATTCATGAATAATATCTGTATGCCTGTAATTATTGGCACCTGCCATCCAAGAAGAGGTGCGAGCAATACTCCAAGGAAGAGTATTGAAAGTTCTGCTTGAGTGCAAGCTATTTGATAAGATGAGAATTTTCTTATATTCTTGAATACCGTCCTTCCTTCGTTTATTGCAGAAACAATTGTCGCGAAATTATCATCCTTCAATATTAAATCAGCCACCGACCTGCTTACATCAGTTCCATTCTTGCCCATTGCTATCCCTATATGGGCTTCCTTCAATGCAGGAGCATCATTGACACCATCTCCAGTCATTGCAACCACCTCTCCATTCGCTTTGAGAGCTCTAACAATTCTTAATTTGTGTTCTGGCGTTACTCTAGCAAATATGCTCATCTTCTTTACAACTGCTCTTAATTCATGGTCAGTTATTTTGTCAATTTCCTCACCTGTAATTATATTGGTTTCGAGTCCGACCTGCCTAGCTATTGCCATTGCCGTCTCTCTATTATCTCCCGTTATCATCTTGACCACTATTCCTGCCTTCTCACAAGTCTCAATTGCTTCACTTATTTCCTCTCTTGGTGGGTCTTCCATGGCCGCAAATCCCAGGAATATCAAATTCTCTTCAATATCTTCCTTATTTGTAGAGTCATATTTTTTATATGCAAATCCAAGAGTTCTGAATGCAGAATTATTCATCTTCTTGTTTTCTGCAAGTATTGTTTTTTTATCAGCTTCTCTAAGGGTGAATATTCCATTATCTCTCTGTATTCTCGTGCATTTATTCAACACATATTCAATTGCACCCTTTGTGTAAACCATGCTACCTTCTCTCCCCTTGCAAACGACCGACATTATTTTTCTGCTAGAATTAAATGGGACTTCTTCAATTCTACTCTCTCCTGAATCTTCTATGAATGTTCTTGCTTTTCCAGCCATTACAAGAACCGCCACTTCTGTAGATGTTCCAATAGTAGTATATTCCCCATCATCGCCAGACCTGGATATTTTTGAGTCATTACAATTTACAGCCACCTTCATTATTAATTTTCCAACATTATTCTTTAGAGGGTCGAGGGCACTTCCTTCATGCAAGAATTCTCCATTGCTGTTATATCCTGCGCCCGTTACATCTACTATTGAATTATCATAGAATAGTTTCTTTACAGTCATCTCTCCCTTAGTTATTGTTCCTGTCTTGTCAGAGCAAATTACGGTTGCCTCTCCAAGAGTCTCAATTATGGACATTCTGTTTACAATAGCGTTCTTTCTCGCCATTCTGTAAGCTCCGACAGAAAGTGCTGTTGTCAAGACAACTGGAAATCCTTCAGGAAATGATGCAACAGATATGGCGATTGTTAGAATGGCTATCTCCAATATTCCTTCACTCGTAAGAGATTCCATTCTAAAGAACATTATGAGACCAGTGAGTATTGCGAAGGTTATCCCTACTATTATTATTGTTCTCGTTATTCCGTTTATCTTTTTCTGCAGGGGCAATTCCTTTTCAGTCTTTGATATCAATCCTGCAATTTTTCCAAACTGGGTATTCATTCCAGTATGCTTCACTCTAGCTATTCCGCGCCCGTTTGTTATGAATGAGCCCATGAAGAGCATGCATTCATGAGAATTATCATCATTGCTCTTTGCCGCTTTCTTCTCCATCTCCCTGCTCTCTCCAGTCAATATTGATTCATCTGCTCTAATTGTTTTTTCTTCAATGAGCATGCAGTCTGCAGGAACTCTCTCACCACTTCTCAACAGGAGCAAGTCTCCAGGAACTATTTCACGTGATTGAATTCTTGTCTCAATTCCATTTCTTATGACTATTGATGTCTGAACCATCATTCCCTTGAGTGCTTCAACAGCTTTCTCAGCACGGTATTCCTGAAAGAAAGTCGTCGTTATTACGGCGATTATTGTAGCGACTATTACCCATCCAGTAACTGTCTTGCCTACGAAGAATGAAAGAAATGCCGCAACTAGAAGGAGATAGAGTACATAATTGCCCTTTATTCCTCTAAGAATTATTTTGAGTGGCGTTACTCTTGGTCCCTCATCAATTTCATTAAAACCATGAGACTTCTGCTTCTGCTCAACCTCTTTTTTGCTCAATCCCTGATGCATAATGGGTAAATGAAATACTTATTTATAAAAGTAGTGGCGTTTTTCAGAATTTCTAGTCAACTTCGCCTGCTTCTTCTTCACTGTCTGATTCTTCTGTAGGTTCATCATCAGGGCTTGCAAGCTCCATGATTTCTGCACCCTGCTTGATTTCCTCTTCATCTCTTGCTTCAATCTTGTCAATTTTTTCATCTGCAGGATTATCTTCAACATCTGCTACCAGTTCTTTTTCAGCTTTTGCTGGAAGAGGTCTTCTAATTGTGATTGGTAGAGCATCATTTCTAAGCTCTATTTCTGCAATCTTGATAGGGTCGTATCTTATTCTTTCAAGTTCTTCTTTTTCAATTTTAATCAATAAAGGTGCATCCATTGCTATCTGCAATGCTCTTGCTCCGAGAATTCTTGCTATTTCATATTTAGTAAATTTCTTTTCCAGGTCTTGTAATTCGCCCATCATTGTTATTTTTTCACCTTCAATGCCTTATCTACCCTTGATTTCAGGCTTTTAAAGGTTTCTTCAGCCATGTCAAGAACTTCATCAACTTCAGCAATTGTCATTTCTGCCGCTTCGCTCTTCTGTATAGAGTTAATCATTACCTTTCCTTTGTATTCTGACAATCCTATTGCTATTCTTGAATCAGCAGAGTCTTCTTCAATTGTTGTTGGGTCTACCAAGAATTTATTTCCTATCTTGTGGAATGTTATATTCAATGGTGTTACGCTGTGGTCTAGAGGTAATCCATTTTCAGACCAATCTCCAAATAGTACTACTCCCTTTTCTTCATCATACTTTGGCATCTTAGCGCTCTTCAATGCTGCAACTGTAGCAATGCTTGCTGCATCAAGTACATTTCCATCATCATTGATTGAGTAAATGTCAAAGTAAATCATCCATACCTTCTCTCCAACCTTGATGCATAATTTCTTGAAATCAATTATTCCACAGTCTCTTATTCCTCTATCGATTAATCTGCCTATTTCTGTAGCGTCGAACTTTGGAGGTCCTGCTTCATATCTTGAAGATGATAATGGAAGTAATTCTGCCATGGTAGTCATTGTACCGCTCTCTTCTTCATTAGGATATGGAGTTCCAACAGCTATCTTTACACCTGCGATTACTTCTGTCTTTCCTAATTTCACTCTTGCGCTTCCTTCAGCCATATTACTAACTCCCAATTCAATAGATAATTCTCTCCAATCATTTGCTCCTCTTCCGTCAAATCTCTTACCAGTAAGCAAGTACTCTGCTACTCTCTTCTTTGTTAATTTTGTTACTTCCATTTTATTTATTCTCCTCTAATGCTTTCAAAATTTTAGTTAACTGAGAAACATCGCCCACTCTAGATTTTATCTCTTCCAAATTACCATGAACAACAGGTATTGAAGATACTTCTTTATGACTTATTCTTACATCAGTTAACATTTCCGCATCTCTCATATCCACTAGTGCAATAATATCGCTCTCTTTAGAGCCTAATCCTCTGAATAAATATTTTCCATCAACTTCACCCACATATTTTGCCCCTAAACGTGAAGTCTGAGGATAAAGTTGAACTATGTACAACATTTCTTTTTCTAATTTTACCATTGCTTGAGTTGTTTCCATTGTTAGTGTTTTTTCTCCAAAAATTCTTTTAATGCTCTTACTTGTAATTCATGTACTTTCTTTGTTGCTTCCTTTCCAAGTTTTATTGCTTCTTTTAGCGTTGCTGGAGGTATTTTTCCATCCAATTGTAATGCTACTAAATTCTGTGAGTTTGATAAGAATGTCATTGCCATGTCGGTTGCTCCTTCTCCTTCCTTGTAGTCTTCCTCTTCCTTACTTACATCAACTACAAGTTGCTTATCCAACTTTCCTATTGAAATGCTTGAAACTAAATCCTTCATTGGAACTCCTGCCTGTGCAAGAGCCATTGCTGCAGCATTAATGCCTGCACATCTTGTAGAAGCATTTGCCTGAATTATCATTATATGAACATCAACTACAGTGTTTGGAAATTCTTCAAGGTCTAGTGTAGGACTAAGTGCCCACTCAATAATCTTGCTTATTTCTTGACTCCTTCTATTTGGTCCAGGTTTCTTTCTTTCAGATACTGAAAATGAAAGCATATCATAATTACATCTCAATATTCCTGTTTGTGGATTCTGCATGTGTTGAGGATGAAGAGTCTTTGGACCGTATACTGCTGCTATTGCAATTGTATCTCCAAATGAAAATTTAGCTGAGCCGTCTGCATTTGGTATTACTCCTACTTCTGCAGTCATCTTTCTTGCTTCATCGAATTTTCTTCCGTCAAATCTCTTTGTATAACTCATTTTATTTTTTTGCCCCCTTTTCTTCATCTAAATATTTCTTTACAGCATCAGTCAATCCCTGAATATAGCTTCTTTCAACAACGAAGAGTATTGCTTTCTTAGCAAATAATTCATCCTCGACGCTATTTCCCTTAATCCATATTACTCCATTCTGTCCTACAGTTATGTCGCACTTTGTTGAGTCCTTTATTAGATTAATCATGCTTCCTTCCTTCCCTATTACTCTTGGGACCTTATTTGAATTTATCTGAATTATCATTCCATCATCAATCTTTCCAAGTCCCCTGCTCTTCATTGTCAAGTCTACTCCCTTTCTCTTAGTTCTGAAGACTTTGCAGAGTACTAAGTCACCTATTGCAATGTAAGAATCCAAGTCATCTGATTCAATATACTTGGGATATTCATTAATCATTAAGAATGAAGAGTATGGTCCTCCAATATCGATTATCCATCCGTTGAATGTTATGTCCATTACCTTTCCGATAACAAGATTTCCCTTTCTTGGTATGTAGACTCCAGACAATGGAATTACTCTTATGAATCTTCCAAACTCATCCTGAAGTCCGAATCTTGAAGAAACAATGCTGTCTCCCTCTCTTCTTGTTCCATCTCCAGGAAGATATTCCTTTCCTGTCTTGATTATTTCCCCAGGTATAGCTATTGACCTCTTCTTATCGTGGTCAACTTCCATGTCCTGATTTTCCATTGGTTCCATTCTTTCACTATTTTCGTTATATGCCATTTTATTTCATTTCCTCCACGACTGCAGCTCCATGAGCTACGCCGTTGAGCTTATCATAAAAATCCATTTGCATTCCTGCAGGGATGTTTATGATGCATATTAAATCTCCATTATTCATCCAGTCTTCTTTTTCCTTGAAGTCCTTTACAACAGAGTATGCCTTTCCTGTATAAGATGATGGAATGGTGACTTTTAACTTCTTCGTTTCTACTTTTATTGGAATTATCGGTCTTAATTTATCAAGTATTGAGTGAATTTGCTCCTCAAGTGGTTTGTTGTCGACGTTAATTCCAGCCTGGTCAATTGCCATCTTTATTCTTTCAGCAGTGTGAGGTCTTCCAGACTTAGGGTCAACAGCATTTCTAGATAAGAATTCAACTACCTGCTTTAGTTTGTCTTCTCTCTGCTTGTTCTTGTACTCTGCAGGAATTTGAAGTTCGCCAGACTTGATAATTTTTTCAGCTATTTTGAAAACATCATTTGTTCCGAATGCAGTCATTACATCTGATTCAGAAGCCCTCATTCCCTTCTTTATGTCTGCAAATACTTCATGAGTCGCAAGAGTTTCTCCACCAACCTTCGCTCTTCCTTCCTTTACCGCTATTGCTGAATCAGAATTAACAAGAATTCCAAAAGTCTTTCCATTCACCTTAATCTTTGCTTCAACATTACTCATATTTCTTCAATTCCTCATGTGTAACTTTCTTTAATTTCTTATCATCAGTTCTTATGAATGCGACGTCGAATTGCGATGGATTGTATTCCTTATCAAGAACTTTCTTAAAAACTTTCAATGCGAACTTTATTCCTTCCTTTACAGGCATTTCCTTGTATTCCTGTCTCAGTATCTCCTTTATCTTTTCATCTCCCTGACCTACAGCTATTGCCCTGTATGAAAAGTAGTTTCCAGTAACATCTGAAAGATATAATTGAGGTTTTCCGCTTGAAACTCCTGCAACTATTACCGCAACTCCAAACGGCCTTACTCCCCCATATTGGGTGAATTTCTGCTTCATATTTGCAATTTCCTTAATTATTGATTCTACATTGATTTCAGTATCATAAGTAACTCTATTCTGCTGTGCAATGAGTTGTGCTTCTTCAACTAGAATTCTCGCATCTGAAAGTATTCCTGCAGCCGCAGAGATTATGTGTTTGTCAATTTCATAGATTTTATTTGCTGATTCTTCAAGAATTAAATTGTCCTTCACTCTTCTATGTGCCACAAGAACAACTCCATCAGAACATACAAGTCCAATGCTCGCACTTCCCCATCTCACTGCCTTCTCAGCGTATTCAACCTGGAGTAGATGTCCATCTGGGGAAAACATAGTCGCAGCTCGGTCATAACCCATTGCTTGATTCTGCATGTCTGTTGGCATTTCCATTATTAATTATTGTGCAATTCTCTATTTAGTTTTATTGCGAATATTGGCATTTCCATTTTGATATTTTTACCTCGTAATTATTATCATTAATTTAGCCTTTTAATTGGCTTTTTAGAAATTAAAAACCTAAATTAATCCATTTACTTTATTTACAGAATATAAGTCAAAACTAGACTATTTAAATTTTATGTACTAAGACTCGTTCAATGAGTAATCCTAGGCACACGCTCTTGCATACTTCCAAACCTCATCAATTGCCGGCTGGAGCCTCTCGAGCTTCCCACAATCATATCCCCTCTCAGCTAGGAGCAATAAGTGGATGTTCATCATCTCTTCATCTTCAGTTATTCTAGAATATGTAAAATCTCCAGATTCAAAGAATATTCCCCCATTCATTACAAGAAGCATCTGGTACAGTGCATTCTGATCTGGTGCCCTCTCTCCAAGGACTTCCTTCAATCCCTTCCTCAAACCATCTTCAGTGAACGTCTTTCCAGTCCTTCCAACGAAGGTCGCAGCTATTAACTCAAATCCCGACATTTTTTCTAAAAGGCTCCTTGCTCCATCCGTTATAGTAGTTGAGCGGGTCATCAAGAGATTCAAACAAGTCAGTTTAAAAGTTTTGTGTATATTTTTGGGTGTAATAGTGTTTAAAAATTGTTTTTTTGTAGGATTAAGATGGGAAATCATGGTGCCGTTATTTCAATAGTTCGTTCTAGAAGTTCGGACATCTCTTATAAATTCCTCGATATTCGTTCCGGAGATGAATCAAGAATGGATAGTTTTCCACAACTTCTAGACTATATTCGGGCACTCTCGTATGAAACAAAGGTCTATTTCAGATCCAATCCACCCCTCTTCGAATTTCTGAGTCCATCTCAAAAGGCGGAGATAGAAAAGATTTATTCTTCAGGCATTGAACCAGAAAATAAAAGTCAAGAAAGAGATTACACAAACATAACCGACGAAATCAATAGCCATTTCACAGATTCCCATCTCTTTGACAAGAGAAATCCAGTGGACTATGATTCAATGTGCGAATTGTTAGAGCTCTTCGATAATGAACCGGGA
>Ga0137430_1000335_pt1 | contig 13469 bp, 16 predicted proteins | sample EasRivERMZT754_2_FD_104651 | JGI IMG/M metagenome (GOLD analysis project Ga0137430, IMG submission 104651) | Soil microbial communities from meander-bound floodplain in the East River, Colorado, USA - East River MetaG ERMZT754_2 | ecosystem: Environmental > Terrestrial > Soil > Floodplain ...
AAAATCTTGGCTCAAAAGAGAGCACAATACCTTAATAAGATACACTTCCGGGCACAATACTATAACGATCCGCACGATGTCGAATCGTCCGCGATCCAAAGAGAACTCTTCCAATACTACGACCAGCAACACCTCGTCAGCAGAGACGGTAAATGGTTCTTCAAAGGAGATCGCTTAAATGTCTTTGCATCAATCGATTTCGCTTACTCTCTTGGGAAGCGTAGTGATTATACTTCTATTGTTGTGGTTGGCGTAGACGGTAGAAACAATTATTATGTTCTAGAGATAGACAGATTTAGAACAGACAAGATGAAGGAGTACTTCGATAGAATACTAAATCTCTATCAGAAGTGGGGCTTCAGAAAGATTAGAGCAGAAGTATCAGCTGCTCAGACAGTCATAGTTAAAGATCTTAAAGAAAGCTATATACGCCCTCTAGGTCTCTCTTTGACAGTTGAAGAATACAGACCCTCTAGATGGCAAGGATCAAAAGAAGAACGCATAATGGCTACACTAGAACCTAAATATTCTAATCATCAAATATGGCATTACTTAGGAGGTAATTGCCAATCATTAGAAGAAGAACTTATCTTCTCTAATCCAGCTCATGATGACATCAAAGATGCTCTAGCTTCAGCAATAGACTTTGCAGTAGCTCCTTTAGATCTCTTCCGTCTTAAAAAGGAACAACCAGTCTTTAACTTCCATGCGAAGTTTGGAGGAGTCGCATGACCGGTAAGGTACTAGAATTACAAGACATAATCCAACCAGATGCGCTTGCCACTCGTATAACTGAGAAGTGGGTGGAGTGGGAAACTCTACGCACTAACAAGAAGAACGACTGGGAAGAAATTAGACGTTATGTTTATGCTACCGATACAACACAGACCTCGAACAACCAACTCCCTTGGAAGAACAAGACGACTGTACCTAAACTGTGTCAGATCCGGGATAATCTCTATGCTAATTATACTGCTACTCTGTTTCCTCAGCGTAAGTGGTTGATATGGGAAGCAGATGAAAAGGATTCTAACTCTGTTGATAAGAGAGATTCAATTACTAACTATATGTCTTGGGTTATTAATCAGTCTAGCTTTAAGCACGAGATTGACAAAATTATTCTTGATTATATTGATTTCGGCAATTGCTTTGCTACTGTGGGCTGGCTAGACCAGAGAGTTCAGCAACCAGATAAAACACAGACTGGTTACCTAGGTCCCGTCATAAGACGTATATCTCCTTTAGACATAGTCTTCAATCCTACTACAGAGAACTTCGCATCTTCTCCTAAGATCATAAGATCTCTGATATCTTTAGGTGAACTCCATGATCTATTAAATGGTATGTCTAATGATGAGAATAGGCCTGAGTACGAAGAACTATTTAAGTACTTAAAAGATATTAGACATAGAGCTCGTTCTTATCAAGGAGACTGGATACAGCAAGACCATCTATATGCGATGGATGGATTTTCTTCTTACAGAGCTTATTTGATGTCCGACTTAGTAGAAGTTCTTACTTTCTATGGAGACATTCATGATTATACTAACGACAAGTTCATAAAGAATCATGTTATTACCGTCGTCGATAGACATAAACTTATTGGTAATAAACCTAATCCTTCTTTCTTTGGTTACCCTCCAATATTCCACTCAGCTTGGAGAAAGAAGCAAGATAATCTCTGGGGCATGGGTCCTCTGGATAATCTTGTTGGTATGCAATATAGGATGGATCATGTTGAGAACATGAAGGCTGATGTCTTCGATCTCATAACATATCCAGTACAAAAGGTAAAAGGATTCGTAGAAGACTTCACTTGGCAACCAGGAGAGAAGATATTTGTCTCTGACGAAGGAGACGTAGAACTTGTCGTCCCTGATGTCCAAGCCTTGAATGCTAATCTAGAGATACAGAATTTAGAACGTCTCATGGAAGAGATGGCAGGAGCTCCACGAGAAGCCATGGGCTTCCGTACCCCAGGAGAAAAGACTAAATACGAAGTACAACGTCTTGAGAATGCAGCTGCTAGAGTCTTCCAAAATAAGATTAAACAGTTCGAAGAGCAGGTAGTGGAACCTCTCTTGAATGCTATGTTAGAACTAGCTAGTAGAAATTTAATGGATTCTACTACCATCAAAGTATTTGATGATGAATTTAAGGTAGCTTCTTTCAAGAATCTGACTGTAGAAGATATAACAGGAGTAGGCAGGATTAAACCTGTAGCTGCCAGACACTTTGCAGAGCAAGCAGACTTAATTCAGAATCTTACTAATTTAACTAATTCTCCTCTCTGGCAGACAGTACAACCTCATTTCTCTGGGGTTAAACTAGCTAAGATAGTTGAAAGCATATTTAACTTAGATGACTATGAAGTAGTGATTCCATACATAGCTCTAGCTGAACAAGCAGATGCTCAGAAGCAAGCACAAGCTCTCTTGGAGCAAGTACATATGTCAAGCATGACTGCAACAGGGGCTGGTGAAGACTTTGATTTAGAAGCTGCACCAGGTGGAATGGGACAACCTCCTCCTATGCCTATGCCTGAAGAGCAGGTACAGTAATGGAATGGATTTGTCCTAAATGTGGTAAGCCTAACGCCAATAAACGCTTTCAATGTTTTTGGTGTGATTATGTATACTAAGTGGACCTCACACTTAACAGACCCAGAAGAAAAGACTAGATTTACTAATAAGATATTAAGTTCTAGATCTGTCTTAGAACGTCTGTCAACTATATTAAACGAACAAGAAAAAGAATTAGATAGAATAGAGACAGATCCTAGAATATACGAGATCCCTAATTGGGAGTATAGACAAGCTGATAATAATGGTTACAGACGCTGTCTATCAATATTAAAGAAACTAATTAACCTAGACCAACAGGAGAACAAATGACCCAAGAAGAAAACTTAATGGCAGACCAGCCTGATACTATTGATACTATTGACCCTAGTAAAAACTATCTAGCAGAACTTGTAGGGGAAGGGAAGAAATTCAAGACCCAAGAAGATCTTGCTAGAGGTAAAGCAGAATCGGATGCATACATCAAGATCTTAGAGAAGCGTTCTGATGAACTCAGAAACGACTATCTAAAACTCAGAGATGACTATTCATCCAGGGCTAAGTTAGAAGAAGTTGTAGACCAACTAACAAAATCTCAGCAGCAGTTCGAAAGAAAACCCGATACGAACGTGGATGTAAACAATAAGCCCGTCATAGATCCCAAGGAACTTGAAAGTTTGGTGTCCTCTAAAATTCAAGAACATGAATTGACCAAGAGGCAGCAGGAAAACTTCAATACCGTAAGAACTAGATTACAAGAACGTTATGGTAATAGTTACCAGACTGTTCTTAAACAACACATAGATACTTTAGGTTTAACGGAGGACTTCGTGAATGATCTAGCAAGGAAACATCCTACAGTCTTGTTTAAGACATTGGGGATAGATCCTCCTAATCCAACTGAAAGCTTCCAACCTCCTGTACGCTCTTCACAGGGCTTTGTTCCTAGTGCGCCTAAAGAACGTACTTGGGCATATTACCAGGAGATAAAGAAAAACGATCCTAAACTCTATGCAAATCCTAAAACTACCGTGCAAATGCATGAAGATTACCTTCGTCTAGGCAATGCCTTTGAAGATGGAGATTTCCACGCTGTACGGTAATAACTCTAAGGAGACTAACAAATGGCATTGAGTGGCTTTACGGTCGCTACAAATGAACATCTGATTAGAAGTAATCTTTGGTCTAGACAACTTAAGCAACTTCTATTGGATGAATTGCACGCCATGAGGTTTGTCCGAATTCTACAGGATTTCCCTGACGGTACTACACTAAACATCCCGAGTATTGGTGAAGCAGAAACTGCTGACTTTTCAGAAGGTCAAGCTGTAAAATACAACAAGATGGACACAGGTAACTTTGTGTTCTCCTTTGATCAGTATAAGTATTCTGCTAACGCAATATCCGAGAAGTTTAAGAGGGATAGTTATTATTCCTCAGATGTTATTGCGGCATTCGTGCCACGACAACATCGTGCGTTGATGGAAGCTGTGGAAGCTAGAATTCTTTCTAGGGCAAACCAACAGACGTTCAGCGACCCGAATACTATTAATACCGCAGCTCACCGCTTTGTTGGTTCCGGCGTAGGTGGATCAATTGCACTGCAAGACTTCGCAAAGGCACATTATGCTCTCGTTAAAGCTAATGTTCCCTTGAACGGTCTTTGTGCTATTATCGACCCTTCCGTTGCTTACACACTTGAGACCCAGACTAACGTAGTCAATCTTCTGTCTCCACAACCTATGTGGGATACGATGGCTATGCAGGGCGCTATTACCGGATTTAAGTTCCGGTATAACATCTATGGGTTTGATGTGTACATTTCTAACTATCTCCCGCCCGCAGGTTCGACGGGGAATGGTTCTGAAACTGTAAGTGCAGTTGCCGTTACCAACGGCGTCGTTAATCAATTCTTCTCGTGTGCTCCTGGCGACACTCTCCCCTACGTGGGTGGGTTCCGTCAGATGCCTACGGTTTACTCGGAGTTCAATAAAGACCTCCAGCAAACAGAATATTTAACGATCGCAGAATATGGCTTTAAGCTGTATCGTCCCGAAAACATGGTCAGTATTCTCACGAGTACGGCTGTGGTACCATAAGGAGCATTTAACATGGCAGGAACATGGCTAAATTCAGATGGCCTCTACCTGAAGTTTGGTACTACGAAAGTAGTCCCCGACATCGGCGGAGAGTTCAAAACTTATGGTGACCTTCGAACTATCGAACTTGATTTGGATCTGTCTACTCTTGGAGTAGCAGGTACAAATACAATCATATCAGATCAAGTCTTCCTCCCAGTCGGAGCAAGAATTGAACAGGTTGAGCTTGTGACTCATATTGCAGTTGCAGGTGCATCTGGTACTCTTGATGTGGGTGTAATCAATACTGACAGAACTACTATCCCTTCGGCTCCTGGTGCGGGTGCAACAGCATTCGTGGCAGCAGCTACTACAGCAGCTCTTGCTACTGTGGGGACGAAGCTCGTCATTACGACTGGTTCAACTTTCGCAGGTACTTTCTTGGGAAAGACAGTCGCTACTGTAGGATATATTACGGCTCGTTCAAACACTACCGCACAAACCGGTAATGTTCACATCCGTATTAAGTACTATACAAGCGTTCCATAAGTAAACTAATTGTGTGCTTCGGGGGCTTCGGCCCCCTGCACACATACAACACAATAAGGATAAATTAAATGGTTGAAAAGATTGGCGTACTAGCTGTAGAGATTTCTTCAGGTTCAGGTGCACCTACGCACTCAGCTAAACAAGGTTCTTTGTATCTAAATACTACCGCATCAACTAACATTACTCGTGCGTATATAAATACTACAGGCTCTACTACATGGACAGCGATTAACACTGTAGCATAACATGAACAAAGAAAAGATTTTAGAGCGGATCAAGACTCTCGAAATAGATAAAGAAAATGCTAAAGCAAGCTTCATAGCATGTGAAGGTGCTTTGCAAGATTGTCAACACTGGTTAAAGGAATTAGATAAAAATGTCGAAGATAACACCGCTAGCAAACCTAGCAAATCTTCAAAATGAAGTTTCAGCAGTAGTTGATATAAATGCTAATAGTGCAGCTATAACTACTGCATTTAATAATACATTATCCCTAGACGGTTCTGCTCCTAATCAGATGCAGGCTGATTTGGATATGAATAATAATCATATTTTGAATATCCCTGCACCTAATGCTCTTACTGATCTTGTTAGATTAACAGATCTTACAACTTTAAGTGGAGGAGGAAGTGTTGTAATCAATAATGCTCCGAATGTATTACTTAACAATGTTCAGAATCAACACTTAACAGGAGGATGGACTACAGAAACACAAAATCCTAATCCAGGAACTGTTTCACATTTTGTTGTTGATTTTGGAGTAAGTCCTCTTCAGACTAATGTAAATACTGCTTTCGCAGATTATAGTACTTCATATATAATTAATGCACCTACATCAGATGGAGAATGTACTTATCTTTTCGTTAATGGTGTCGGAGCAGGAACGTATTCTTTCGTAGGGTTTACTGTAGCTGTCGGTGGAACGGGTGATCCTACAACTACTACTGTTGGACATATGTTTGCAGTAACATTCAAGAGAATTAGTGGCATATCTTTCTATCATGTACAGGCTCTTCAATAATGGCTTCTATTGCAAGTATTCTAGGTGGTAAAGTAATTCCTAGTCAGTTTACTTTACTGAATCCTCAACCACACTTTTCACCTCCTCAAATACCTTTGGCAACGATTACTCCAGTAGATCCTGGTCAACCGACCAATTTCAAACCAAGACGTTTATTATCAGCTGGGGTAGAGATATTTGGATGTTGGCAGTCAACAGGTCTTAATACAACAACGCCTATTGTTAATGGAATTCCTGGACCAGACGGAACACTAAGAGCTCAGCATATGTTGGAGGATACTTCTGCTCTTATTCATGGAATAACTGCAACAAATATATCTGTAGGAGGTAATAATGGATTGACTGGCCTTCCTCTACGTTTTTCTGTTATTGCTAAAGCAGCAGAACGAACTCGAATGGTTTTGTCTGTTAAAGATTCAAGTCTAGACAATACTTCTTCTAATTTTGATTTGTCAGGAGGAACTACTAATTTCGATGTTGTAGAGGGAGCTAATGTTAAGGCATGGCCTAATGTAGGTACATGCAGTAGCATGACTGCTGTAGGCAATGGGTATTATTTGTGTCAGCTTGATGTCAGATACTTAGGTTCTCCAGATGGAACTTTTACTGCTGAAATTCTAATGGATGATGGAGCAGGTGCTTCGGCTAGAAGTACCACTTATACTGGGGTTGCTACATCCGGAATAAATCTATTCTGGGCTAGTGTTCTTCCTAAGTTTATGTGGACACACAACTGGGGGACTACTTTCTCAGATGACTTTAATAGTTCTGGTACAATAGATTTAGCAGATACTCAGCAACCAGGTTTTAATTGGTATATACATCAGAAGTGGCCTCTGTCTTTAGGAGGATCTTTAGTCTTTAACGCTCCTACAACTCCTACTAGTTACATTGATGTTCGCAATTCTGTATGTCAATTATATGCTGCGACCATGGGAGGTAATATAACCATGGCATCTGCTTGTACTAAATTAGGAGATGCTACTCAATTTACTGGTTTTATGATGCAGCCTCCTTTTATTTGTGAAAGTTCTTTTACTTTTCAACAACGTGTAGCTGATGAATTAACTAATGGAGGGTCAGGAGGGTGGTACACTGGACCACTTGTAGGTACTCCTGCACGTGGTGTTCCATGTTTTTGGTCGCTATCATTTGATGGTCTTAATGGGAATAACTTTGGATGTGAAACTGATTTTATGGAAGCGGTAGCTCCAGGTGCAACGAGAAATACTTGGCCATCCAATATGCATGAATTCACTCAATTTGTACCTTCAGTTATATTAACATCTACTGTAGCTGGCGGAGGAATTTATCCTACTTTTAGGAATGAAGGCCCGGGCGATGCTCCAAATATAACATCTTTAGATGATATCGGACAAGATCCTCTTCCGACCATAACTGGAATATTTACCAGATGTGCAGGGGTTCACTGGCCTACTGGTCAGGCCGATGCAAATAATTTAGGAGGAAGACTTATATTTCAAGATGGACAATGTAAAGTCGGTTCTCTAATAACGTATGCTCCTGCTGCTACATATTCTACATTTGATACCTCACAATTTTTAATACTTTTAGGAGGTGGAGCAGGGACTTTCATAGATCAACCTCAATCTTGGCCTATGGCTGTAGATTGGGTTCGAGTATATCAATAAGAAAGGAAATTTATGGCAGACTTAAAAACAGCGAATGACCGTCGTTGGAATGCAATGGTTGTTAACAGTAATGCAATCATTGGTCTAGATAGAGTTGCTAGAAGGCTTGTTGTTGCTAAAGATACCTATTTCAAAGTATCTGCTAAAACTGGTGTGCCTTGGCCAGTAATAGCTGTAATCCATGAACGAGAAGCGTCTCAAAGATGGAATGCTAATCTTGCACAAGGTGATCCTTGGAATAGACGTTCAGTACATATACCTAGAGGACAAGGACCATTTAGTTCTTGGGAAGCTGCAGCTATTAATGCTCTAAAGAATTCTCCTCCGTATATTGCACGTAATGAAGATTGGTCAATAGGCAATACTCTAGCAAAACTAGAGGAATATAATGGTCTAGGTTACTATCGTAGGGGTAAGCCTTCTCCATATATATGGTCTAAGACTAATCAGTATAAAATGGGTAAGTATATAGCTGATGGTGTATATAGTCCTACTACTGTTGATTCTCAGAATGGTTGCGCTGCATTACTCGCAAGAATGATGAAATTAGATCCTTCTATTAATGATGGGTTCAGATGGTCACCTAATACAATAAAACTCACCAGTGAGGTTCCTAAGACCTCTGAGACCCCTTCTAAAGCAGCTGCTCCAGTAGCAGCAGCCTCTGTAGTTTTAGGGGGTGCTTTGTTGGCTACGCAAGCTCCTCCAGGTCAACATTGGGGATGGTATATATTTGGAACACTTGGAGTTGCCTTAGCAGCATGGATAGGAATAAGGGTATATAAACAATGGAAATGATTGTAGTATGGGTAGTTACCGGAGGATTGATATTCTTAGGTGGCTTTGCGGTTGGGTATATAACCAGGGAACTAGGCTTTAAGTTAGCAATAGTCCGTGAAATCACAAAAACCTGAAATAGGTTCAGCGTTAGATAAATACTTAGAGTCTAAGAAAGAACCTAAGATAGCAGTCGTTAAGGCTGTAATTACTCCCGTTATAGATGCTTTAGAACCTATAGTTCCTCAGACAATTAAGAGATGGTCTCTTCATTCTCTTACAGTAGGTTGGGGGTACGTTAAGATCTTAGTAGGTCTTATCTTAATAAGTTTCCATGAACTGTGGCAGATGTTCTCTGATCTGGTAACTGATGATGGTGTTAAGATTGCAATGGATAGAATGAACTTCCCTGCTTATGTAGGATTAGGTTTAGCAATCATAGGCTGTCTTACCATAGCTTCTAGACTCCGTTCTCTTAAATTAGAGGGAAAGTAATGTTCTGGTCTATTATCTGGCAAGCTCTTACTGGTAACTTAAATGGAATAGTTAAAACTATTCTAGGTTACTTTGATAAGGCAAGTGATGCTAAGGTAGCCCAGATTACAGCTCTGTCAAAAGCAGATAGAGATGTTGCTGTTGCACAATTACAAGCAGCTGCATCTACCTATCACGACCGGGTGGACATGCTTAAGAGCATGCGAATTACACAGTGGTTAATAGCTTTTGCACTTATTCCTCCACTGTTGCACCAAGGCATGATCTTCTTAGATAGTACGCCTTTCCCATTCTTATGGTGGGATGGCATACAAATGCATGTCATTGGAATATGGCAGGTACCTCATGCACCAGCTCCATTTGAAGAAAGAGAGTGGCAAATGATTGCTTCTCTATTAGGAATACAAACAGTCTTTGCCCTAGGCTTAGGATTAACAAAAATGATATTGAGACGATGAAACTTACTCTTTTAGACCTAACGCAGAACATATTATCAGCTCTTAACTCAGATGAAGTGAACTCCATCGGAGATACTACTGAATCACAGCAAGTAGCCGATATAATTCGTACTACTTACTTCAATATGATTGCTAGAACTAATCTTCCAGAACATAAGCAATTAATACAATTAACAGCTTCTGGAGATATTACTAAACCAGTTCTAATGTATAGACCTGCTAATGTAAGTAAGATTGACTGGATTAAATATTTCAAAGACGATAACAATCCGAATGTCTCTGATAACTTTCAGTATGTAACTATACTTCCAATACAACAGTTCTCAGATATGGTTAATTCATTTAACGATACTGAAACAAATGTAGCTAATCTTATATTTATTGAAGGAGGTAATAACTTTAATTTTAGATATAAAACAGACAGACAACCTTGCTTTTGCACTGTAGTTCAGAACTATTTTATAATCTTTGATTCTTATGATTCAACGGTAGATAATACTCTGCAGGAAGAGAAAACATTATGCTTCGGTCAGATAGTTCCTGTATTTTCAATGGTTGATGCTTTCATTCCTGATCTAGATGATCAGCAGTTTCCTTTGTTGTTGAATGAAGCTAAGTCTCTAGCTTTCTTTGAATTGAAACAGACACAGAATCCTAAAGCAGAACAAGAGTCTAAGAGACAATGGAGTAGGTTACAAAAAGATAAGTCTCTAGTTGATAAGCCCAGTTACTTTAATCAGCTTCCAGACTTCGGACGTGGGGGAGCATATTATCCAGTAGGAACACATAGAGGATGGTAATGGCACTGACAAACAATGTAAGTAATAAAGAACGAAGTGACGATCGCCTTTTATTCTTGAAGGTTCAAGAAGGCAAGTCTCCACATACTACAACAGGATTAATAGATAAACGTCTGTTTACAGGCGAGAACAAGATGCATGCTGTAATGGACCCTGAGACAAGTCTATGGGCTATTAAGTATGATAAAGGAGGTCTACCTGAAGCTCTAAAACAGAAGTTCACTAGCTTTAGTAAGCTTAAAAATTATGTTGAAATCTACTTCAAAGGTAGGAATATAGAGATAGAAAAAATAGTAGACTGATGGCAAGGCAGGCAGCAACTAGTGCAGAGAGCAACTTTATCTGTGGTCTAAAAACAGAATTTACCGGTCTAAACTTTCCTGAGAACGCATGTACCGAAACGGACAACTGCGTTTTTTCTTTGATTGGAGATGTATACCGTAGGTCTGGTTTTGACTATGAGACTAATAGAACTCTTACTACAATCAATAGAAGTTTAGCAGCTATCTCTTCCTATAAGTGGAATAATGCAGGAGGGGATGGTAATACTAAGGTATTGGTACAACAAGTAGGAGATACTCTACATTTCTATCGTACTAGTTCAGCTACTAATGCTGCTCCTATATCTGCACAGAAGCTAGCATCTACAATTACCTTATCTGCTTTTGTCTCTCCAGGAGGTACTTTCCTTAGTTCTTCAGAATGTCAATATGCAGATGGCAATGGGTATCTATTTGTCTTTCATCCTAATTGCCGTCCTATTTATTGTACATATGTCTCTGGAACTATAACAGCAACTTTGATTGACATTGAAGTAAGAGACTTCTCAGGAATAGTAGAACTTAATGTTAAAGATGATTATAGACCTTCAACCTTAACTGATGTTCATAAATACAATTTACAGAATCAAGGATGGACTGCAGGAGTCCCTTGGAGTGCTTCTTGCGGTGGAATAACAACTACAATAGGAACAGGCTCTACAACTTGGTCGATTATTTCTGAAACGGATACTACTTCTATTTCTGGAGGGCTGACTGTTCAACTTGTTTTTACAGGGTACACATCAGGTCTTTTTGTTGTTGCTACAATGACGGGCCTTGTTACAGCGTATACTCCAGGAGTAAGTATAGTAGTAAATGTTACTTCTTATACAGATAATTATGGAGGAACCTTTAATGGTTCCAGTATGGGAATATTTTCCGGGAGAACATGGACGGCTTCTTTAGTAAGTGTTTCATACTTAGATGCTTGGTTCGCAGCTTTAGGAAGCTATCCATCTAATTCAGATGTATGGTGGTTATATAAGAATGCCTCTGATGTTTTTGACCCTGCAGCAACAATTACTAATGTAACTGTAGGCGGTCCAGCTCCTAAAGGACATTTTATCTTCTCTGCATTTAATCAGAATAGATCTTCAAAAGTTCCAGGTTTAACTGATGTAAGTACAACTATTAGACCTAGAACAGGCACATGGTTTCAAGGACGTGCTTGGTATACAGGAGCAGATGCATCTTTTTCAGAAGCACCTAATATTGCTGTTGTTACAGGTTCGATTGCAACTACAGTATTAACTGTTACTGCAGTCACTTCTGGTATAATAGAAGTAGGTTCAGTATTAACTGGTACGGGAATCTCATTAGGAACTACTATTGTTTCATTTGGAACAGGAACAGGAGGAACAGGTACTTACAATGTATCTATAAGTCAGACTGTTGCAAGCACTGCTGTTACAGCAACACTTGCATCAAATTTTCCCTATTATACTTGGACTGAAAATATTTATTTCTCTCAGATTGTAGAGGATTACACACAGTTCGGAAGATGTTACCAAACTAATGATCCTACTTCCCAAGATAGATTTGATCTATTACCTTCAGATGGAGGGGTTATTAAGATACAAGGTTGTGGGTCCATATATAAACTATTCCCAATTCAGAATGGTCTATTAGTATTTGCCGCTAATGGTATATGGTTTATAACAGGTTCTCAAGGAACAGGTTTCACTGCTACTGATTATACTGTAAATAAGATATCCTCAATACAAAGCATATCTTCTACTTCATTTGTAGAAGTCGAAGGCTATCCTCTGTTCTGGAATGAAGAAGGCATATATGCTATTACATTAGGACAAGGGGCTCAGAATCCATATGGCATACTTGTAAATTCTTTAACTGTAAATTCAATATCTTCTTTCTATGAAGACATACCTCTTTCCAGTAAGAAGTATGCTAGAGGAGACCACGATCCTATTGGAGATGTTGTTCAGTGGGCATACAGAGATACAGAGGAAAGTAATGTCACGGCTAGATACGAATTCAACAAAATACTCAACTTTAATACTGATTCTAAAGCTTTTTATCCTTGGACTCTTACCGGCACTCCTCATATACATGGTGTTAATTATATTGTAGGCCCAGGAGGAAGTGCTACTCCTGGTCCTGTATTTAAGTATATTGCTTCTAATGTTAATGCAGGAACATATGATTTTACATTTGCAGAGGAGTATGATCCTCTTTATGTAGACTGGAATTCAATAACTGGTCCTGCTTTTAATTATGTAAGTGACTTTACAACTGGGTATAAGGTACATGGAAAGGCATTATTTAAGTTCCAACCTACATATGTGAATGTATTTTCTAGGAATGATGAAGATACTTCATATAAGATACAAGGGATATGGGACTATGCTATAAATCCTAACTCAGGTAGATACTCTGTCCCTCAGATAGCTAATATTAATACTTCTCTATATGATAAAGCATTTCGTAGACATAGGATAAGAGGACATGGACTAGTCCTGCAATTTAAGGTAGCTTCAGTAGATGGTAGTCCATTTGACATCATGGGCTGGAGCGTAATGGAGACTTCTAATGCGAGTGTATAAATAATGGATCCTCTTACAATAGGACTAGGTGTAGCTGGATTAGGAATGAAGCTCTTCGGAGCTCAACAGTCCTACGGAGCATCTAAAGAAGTATATGCAGCTCAGCAACAGCAAATAGCATTAGAACAACGACAAGAAGCTTTACGTAGACAAGCCATGGAATTAGACGCTAGACGTAAGACAATGGAAGAGTT
>Ga0137430_1000339_pt1 | contig 13306 bp, 21 predicted proteins | sample EasRivERMZT754_2_FD_104651 | JGI IMG/M metagenome (GOLD analysis project Ga0137430, IMG submission 104651) | Soil microbial communities from meander-bound floodplain in the East River, Colorado, USA - East River MetaG ERMZT754_2 | ecosystem: Environmental > Terrestrial > Soil > Floodplain ...
CGAGGATGTGTCCGTGTTCCCTGGCGGCGAGAGCCGCGGCAGCTATTCCGTGGACGACGAGATCGTAGTGACGTTCACCGCGACGGACATGGCGAGCAAGGGCACGCGGGAGATGCAGCGGCGACTGCTGACGCTCGAGGTGACGCACTCTGGCGGGAAGGTCTTCAACTGCGCGGTGGAGTTCGGGCTACGCAACTTGCGGGATGTGTAGGTCCGCGCCTACTTCTTATCGACGGAGCGTGGTCGCGGAACGTGGGCCGGTTTGAGTTTCGCCGGCAGGTCGACTGACCTTCCAGCCACGTCCAAAGCGAACTCGCCGACCTTCCTGCCGAAGATCAAGTCCACAAGTTGTAGATACGCGCCGACGTCCGCTCGTTCAGTCTCAAGATGTGCCCTGACAAATGTGCAGTTGATTATTTCTACGGGCCCGAGGCTCCACCTGATGGTGCAGTCCGTGAAAACGCAGTTCACCCAGCGAAACTTGTCGAGCACGATTGTCTGGCACGACCGTTTCATGTCCAAGTGTTCTGGCAAGGAGGGGCGCTCGATGGTCGGCGGCCACCGTAAGTCCGTGATGGTGACGGAATCCGGCTTGGGCTTGCGCGCCGTGTGGCCGGGCCAGATCACTTGTAAGTGCGGCACTCGCCGCCAGATAGCATCGACCCAAGACAGCGCGCCCAACCCAAGCAGAACCAGGGCCACGTAGGGCAGGGCTTGGAGAAGCGACTTCTGCTCGGGCTGTTCGGCGTACTTCTGTGCAGCGAAAGCGAGGATGCCGAGTGCCAACCCGGGAAGCAGGCTGAGAAGTTTACGCATTGCGTTCGGGGCCAGAGGACGGGGCCAGAGTTAACTGTCGGAACGTGACGGATTGTGGCGGAAACTGTCGGACACTGTCGGTTATGGAATGGGCCGAGTCACTGAGCAGATCGTGCAATTTCCACCTAGAACCGATTGGTACGCCCGGCAGGGCTCGAACCTGCGACCCCCGGCTTAGAAGGCCGGACAAGTCTCGAATGTCCTAACGTTTCGGTGTGGGGCCAGAACTGGGGCCAGGACGTGGCCTGTCCAGCGCCGCAATGGCTTGTGACACGCGTGCGTCGACACTCCCGAGGGTGTACCGCCGCGTGGTGCTCCGCGAGGTGTGACCGAGCAGCTCCTGCACGGCGCGCTCGTCGCCGCTCGCGCGACCCACTTCCGCCGCGAACGTGTGCCGCAGATCGTAGGGGCGCCAGTCGAGGCCGTGCGGTACGTTCTTCGACCGCATGACGAAGCCAGCGTTCGCGCACGCGTCGAGGAACCGCGAGCGCATCGAGCTGTTCGAGAAGTCGCCCCAGGCGTCGAGTCGACTGAACAGCCGCAGGGCGCGTACCGCGTGACGCGTGAGCGGGATCGTTCGTGGCGCCGAGCCCTGGCCCTTCCGGCGCGCCCTGGCGACCACGACTCGTCGCGTCAGGTCGACATCCTGCTTCCGCATGCGCTTCAGCTCCGCGTGGCTCACGCCGGTCGTCGCGATCACCGCCAGGCGGGCACGTGTTTTCGAGTGCGGACGGAACTGGCGGAGGATGCGGGCGACGTCCATCGGCGGGATGTTGCGCGCGACCTCCTGCTCGACGGGGAACTTGGCCACGTCGCGCGCCGGGTTGCGGGCGCCCTTCCCGTCTAGGAGCGAGTAGAGGTGGCCGAGGGCCGTGCGCAGGTGGTTGCAGGTCTGCGCCGCGTACGTCCGACGCCACGTGTGGAGCTGCGTCGAGACCATCGCCGGTGTGATGGCGTCGCGCTGGTGGAGACCGAGGGCCTTGACCCACATCCCGATGTGCCGATCGCGGGAATCGAACGAGGGCATGCTCCGAACTGCGGCCAGGTAACCCGCGGCGTCGATCGCCAGAGACCCGGCCTGGGGGACCTCGGCGGCATGGTCCTCGGCGTTCTTGCGCAGCTCGACGCGGAGTTCCTCCCGCTTCGCGATCAGCTGTTGACGCGTGAGGGTGTGGGGGTGCCGTCGCTCGTGCTGGACGCCGTTGACCATGGCGACGATCGAGAAGCCATGCGCGTCGCGGTAGATGCCGGTCGCCACGCGCTCGCGGGCGCCGCGGTTACGGGGCACGCGTTAGCGCTCTTCGCTGAAGGACCAACTGACGTTGTCGGCCCTTGTGATCTCGACGGTCCCGCCGTTGACCAGGTGCACCCCGTCGTACGGATTGTGTTCACGGAGCACAGCGTTGACGACACTCGAACGCCCGTTGACGTAGACGACGAAGTTCGAAGCGCCCACCCCTGACCATCGGCCAATTATTCGCACCCGCATGCGCCGTGTCGGTAGAGCGAAGACGTCAGCTCCATGGCCCTGTCGAGCGAAAGCATCGGTCCGTGAGGGCGGCGAGTCACTGGGGATCCGGCGAGCCACATCAGTCAGTCCGTTCAACACCAGGGCGACGAACCCCAACGCGACGAGCCCCACGAGGACGCGTGCGAGCAACGCGGAGCCTGAGGATGGTGGAGGACTCGTCGCCACGTCAGCCAATACAACCTCCGTGAAATGGCGAGCCGGGGAGGGGCGGCTACGCGGGGGCCACTTTTAAGAGTGGCTGGAATACCTGTTATTGAACGGGATCACCTTCGCCGTCGGCCTTTTCTCAACGGCCGGCGTTACACCTGACTGAGAAGACTGGGGCTCCAGTGTGCAGGCTAGCTGGCCCCTGATTGGGTACCGCTGTGCTCCTGCGTCGATAGCGGCGCCGACGTCGCCCGCTTACTCATCTCCTGAACGAACGAAATGCGATCCTCCGACGGCATCCGTTCGAGCATCGCGTACACGTACTCCCTAAACATTTCATCTCCTGACTGCTCCTTCTTCGGCACCGCGGACGGCTGACCGACGAGCAGTTCACACACGTCCATTTTCAAGCGCTCGGCAATGGTGAGTAGGGTGTCCAACGGGACGCCCTTTTTGCCGTTTAGGTAATTCGTCGCCCAGCTTCCGCTATGGCCCACCAACTTGGCCAGATCGGCTGGCTTCAGGCGTTCTTCTGCGAGTTTGGTCCTGACGCGTCCCCGGATGTCTTCTTCCGTGACCTTCACTGCAGGTAAATCTATGCATGCCTCACGGGGAATGCAAGCAGAGCAGGTATCCATAAGGTATTGATCCGAAAGGATTTATCCGAACGCTCGTCGTTAGTGTCAAAAAGGCATTGACTACGTATCCAAAAGGGAAGTATCTTGCGGCCCGTGGATAACAACACTGACCGACCGGCGCCTCCCAAGAACGAGATCAGGGCGTGGATGGCCCTGACCGATCGCACGAACGCCACGCTCGCCGCTGAACTCGGCGTGACGGCGTCGTACTTGTCGCTCGTGCTCAACGGGCACAAGGGGCTGTCCATGCGTCGCGCGCTCAAGGCCGCTCGAATCTCCGGCCTGCCGCTTGCGATTTGGGCCGACCTGCGTAAGGACGAGGCCGCCGCCTAGCGAGCCCATCGCCGCAGCCACCGCCACGCCAGCCAGGGCAGGGCGTACCACCGGCGACGGCGAAGGAGGGCAGCGCGGAGGTCGGCGACTGGGTCAGTGGCGGGCATAGCCCAACAGTAGGGAAGTACGGACGAGGTAACACGCACATGTTGCAGCGAACACCAGAGCGAAACCTGAACGACCTCCGCACCCTCGCGGAGGCGCTCGCGCGGGCCTTGGCCGACTCCGGCCGGCGCACGGAAGCCGTCGCCGAGGAGGTGGGTTGCCGACGCGCCTACCTCGCCGATGCGTTGAACCCGCACCGCGAGGAGGTCCTGCAGTTCCAGGCACGCCACCTCGTGTCGTTCTGCCGCGGAACGCACAGTGTGCTGCCCCTCGCATGGATCGCGGACCAGCTCGGATACGTCGTCATCCCGCGCGAGCAGGCCGCGCATGCCCGGGACATCGCCATCGAGACGCTTGACGTGTCGGACATGGCGGGCCAGCTCTCGCACGCGGTGCGCAAGGCATACAAAGACGGGCACCTCACCGAGCAGGAACGCAGCGACATCACGGCGCATGCCCACCGTGTACAGCGAGAGGCCGCCGAAGTGGTCCGCGCGGTCAGCTTGTCGCCCGTCAGCCTCACGGATCGGCGGGGCGCGTGATTCCACTCGTCCTGCTACTCGCCGGCCTCGTGCTGCTCGCCCTCGCACGTCAGCTTCGTCGGGCCTACCACCGGCGCGCGATTCGCCGACGCCTCTTCCTGGTGTGCGGCACCCGGAGGCCCGCGTGACGACCACGACCCTGACCATCGATGAACTTTCCAGCGAACTCGGGAAGAGCCGACGCACCGTCGAGCGGTGGCTGAAGGACGGTCGGCTGGAGCGCGCCGGGCTCCTTGAGATTTACCGCCTGGGCCGCGATCGCGCGTTCGATGCGGCCTCAGTTGAACTGGTGCGCCGCGTCATCACCCGTCGGCGGACGGGCTTGAGGCGCATCGCATGAACGACATCGTGGTCGCCGGGCTCGGCCTGCTGGCCTACACCGTCGCTGTCGTGGTGCTCACCGCCGCCGCGCTCTACCTGATCGCGCGAGACATGGACCCGCCCAGCGAGGACGCGGCGCACGAGCGCACGCGCATGGACCTTTGGTGATGTGGCCCTGGCGCTACCGCGCGACGTTCCTCTGCTGGCTCCGTGGGCACGACGAGCCGGTGTGGCAGTGCGGGGAGAAGGGGATTGTGTGGCAGTGCCCTGACTGCAAACGGTCGAGCCCATCAGTGCTGAAGCACCTGAAGCCCGGACACCTGATCTGAAGGAAACAACCGCCCGCCAGTGCTCGAACACCGACGGGCGCAACCGGCGCAAGGAGGCGCCAGCGATGAATAACTTGAATCGTACCAAAACCATGCCGCCACCGTACGAGGACCGCGACTGCCACCGGCCGTTGGAGGACTACACGAAGGGCTTCATGGTCCGCACGCGCGAGGTGGGGCAGCAGTCGACGTGGCGCGCCACCTTCACCGACGAGGCCTCGGCGCTGCGCGAGGTGCGGGAGTGCATCGACGCGCGGCGCTACATCGAGGTGTCGTTCTGGCAGGACGGCACGCCGCGCGAGGTCTGGAAGTTGGGCCGGCCGCTGATGGGATCCGGGGTGGCGGCGTGATGTTTACCGCGCATCCGGATCGCAAGTGGCTCGCCGCGCGAGGCGGCCCGACCGAGCGGTCGCCCTATCCGCGCAGCGTCCGCATCCATGCGTCGTTGCGCCTCCGTGCTCGGAAGTACGAGCCGCACCAGGGCGCAGCGGAGTGCGCGCGCCGTCGTCGCCAGCGGGGTGAGCGATGAAGTTCAGGATCATCCCTGACGACGTCCCGGTGCTCTACGAAGGCGGTGTCGCGGCCTACCTGCCCAACGGCGGGCCCGCCCGTCTCTGCCACGTCATACACATCCCGGGCGCATGCCGCGAGGCGCGCGTGCAGTTCTGGGACGATGACTACCCGCGCTGGGTCGACCGGCGCTGGCTCTCGCCGCACCTCACGCCCCGCGAGCAGAAGATCGCGCAGTCACGCCTGGCGGTGTCGGCGTGCTGAGGAGCCCTCGCCTCTACACGAAGCGTGACATGCGGCGGCTGTCGGGGCCGGCCCTCGAGGAACGCCTGCGCAGCATCACCATCACCCTCGAGACTCACGACTGGGTACGCACGCCGGCGCGGCGGGCCCTGGTAGCCGAGCGTGACGACATCAACCGAGAGTTGCTCGCGCGCTTCCTTCACCGGAGGCGGTCGGCGTGATTCCAGCACACGTGCTTCGAGATGGCAGCGCCGGCACGGTCGGCCGCTGCCCTTGGTGCGCCTGGCTTCGCGGCCGGCAGCTCCGCTTGCTCTTCAACTGAGAGGGAGACTCAGATGTTCCATGGGAAGGTCGCCGCCTACTTGAGCGGCATCAGCTTCAAGACGGACCAGAAGAGCGAGGAGAAGGCGCGTCTCGTGGTCCTCAACTTCAACATCCAGCCGTTCACGAAGGAACTGGCCGAGGAAATCTCGCCCTCGATCGCGAAGCGCATCTTCAAGACCGACGGCGAGCGCTTCGAAGACATCAAGGCGATGCGGTTCGCCGCGAAGCACCCGCAGCAGCGCGTGCGCTGGTTCGCCGCGCCTGGCGACATGCCGATCACCCTCGAGCTTCGGCACGTCGACGTCGGCCCGGGCTTCTCGGTGCGCGCCGACAAGGAGACGCCGGACTACGCCGGCAGCTTCGACCTCGTGTTCGCGCACCCGACGGCCAACGAGCTCCAGACCATCGTGCACGCCCTGAACAACTCGGTGTGGCTGGAGTTCGACAACGAGCAGGAGGGGCTGCTCAAGGATCCGGTCGACGAGACGCCGCGGGTGGTCAGAGGGCGGAAGTCACAGCCGCAGGCGGGGGCGACGCACTGATGGCGACTGTCGTCCTGATCGACCTCAGCTCCATCGCCCATCCCATCTACCGGATGTCGGCGAGTGAGCCGGATCCGAATCACACCTCGACTCAGATCGTCGCGAAGGTGCGCGCCTACGCCAGCGGGCAGCCACACGTCGCGATCTGCTGCGACTCCGGCCGCTCGTTCCGGAAGGATCTCGTCGAGAGTTACAAGGCCAACCGGCCCGAGCGCGAGGAGCCGCTGCACCACCAAATCCGGATCGCCTGCGAGCGTCTGACCGCCGATGGCTTCCCGATCTGGGCAGCGAAGGGCTTCGAGGCCGACGATCTCATCGCCACCGGTGCGCACCTGGCCCTCGCGCGCGACGCGGAGACCGAGGTGCTCGTCGTCTCGAGCGACAAGGATCTGCTCGCCCTAGTGGGGCCGCGCGTTCGTGTCAAGTCGGTGAGCACCGGTGCGGTGTACGACGAGGCCGGCGTGCAGGAGAAGTTCGGCGTGCCGCCCACGGCGATACGCGACTACCTGACGCTCGTCGGTGACGCCAGCGACAACGTCGTCGGCGCGAAGGGCATCGGCGCCAAGCGTGCCGCGGAGCTCCTCGACCGGTTTGGCACGCTCGACGCGCTCTACTCGGACTTCAACCGCTCGACAGTCACCGACCGGCGGCTTATGGGCTTCACGCCGGCGCTGGCGGCCTCGATCGAGGAATTCGCGCCGCGCCTCGACGAGGTCCGCCGCCTGATCACCATGCGGACCGACGTGCCGATCCCGTTCGACGAGGTGTTCGCTGAGCGCGTGGCGCAGTCCGTCGCCGAGTTCAACCCCAACGTCGAGGACGAGGACCCAATGGCCAGCCAAGAGCAGGGCGAGCAGCCCTCAAATGAGAGCGAAAAAAGGGAAGTGCCACTGACGGGGCCGATCGAGACGCCCGCACAGGTGGCCGAGCCCACCCAGGTGGCGCCATCGCCGGAGCAGAACAACGTCACCGCGTTGTCGCCGCGTGAGACCGAAGTCCTCCAGGCTCCTGCCGAGTACGAGCGCCAGCTCGATCCCCGCTCGATGATGCAGGCGCGCCAGCTATCGAAGGACCTCTACGACGCACGCATGTTCGGCGCCTACGGCAACCCACAGGCGGTGCTGAGCACGGTGATGCTCGGGCGCGAGATGGGCCTACCGGCCATGGCGTCGCTGCGCAGCATCCACGTCATCGAGGGCAAGCATTCCCTGGCGGCGGCACTCATGGCTGCCATCGTGCTCAAGTCTGGGCTCGCCGAATACTTCGAGCTCGTGGGTGAGCCAACAGAGACCGCGGTCACCTTCGAGACGCACCGGAAGGGCGCGCGCAACCCGGTCAAGCTGACACACACGATTGAGATGGCGCGGCAGGCGTGGAACAAGGGCAAGACAGAGGCCGAGCGCGAGGCGTCGTGGAAGGCCAGCGGGTGGGGCCGCAACCCGACCGACATGCTGGTCGCGCGTTGCCAGGCGCGTCTCGCGCGCTACGTCTACCCCGACCTGCTCGCCGGCATGTACACGCCGGAGGAGCTCGCCGAGGTCCGCGACTCGCAGGAAGCCAAGGCCTCGTGAAGATCGGAACTCGCAGCGTGCTGTACGGAGCTCACTGCTTCCTGCTGCACCCGTGGTTCGTCGCCGCCGCGTGGTGGCAGTTGTACGGCTTTCCGTTCGACCCGCGGTTGTGGGTGGCGTTCGCCGTCCATGACCTCGGGTACGTCGGGCGGACGAACATGGACGGCGAAGAGGGCGAGCGTCACCCGGTGCTTGGCGCGCGGATCATGACGGCCCTGTTCGACTGGCCGCGAACCTCGCGTTCAACGGTCAATCTCAACGTGGCGGACTGGCAGCCTCGCGTGGAGGGCGGCTTCCAGGGGCGGCTGTTTGCCTTCGGCCCGTGGGGCGTGTTCACGCTGCTGCATTCGCGGTACTTCGCAAAGACGCTCGGCCTGCAGCCGTCGCGCCTCTGTGTCGCCGACAAGCTGGCGATTGCACTCACGCCTGCCTGGCTCTACCTGCCGCTCGTCAGGGCCACAGGTGAGATCCGCGAGTACATGGCGCACGCCCAGCACCGCATCGTCGGCAATGAGCGTGTCTCGGCTGACGAGCGGACGGCCCTCACGTCGGGCAGCGAACGCGACTGGTACCGAGGCGTGCAGGAGTACTGCCGCCGCTGGGCCTTCGCGCACCGGGACGGGCAGCGCGATACCTGGACGAGCGACTCACGACGTCGTGCGACGGTCGGCAAAGACGGAGTGTGGCGATGAGCGAGAACGGGCAGATCGTCGCGCTACTCACGTCTATCGACGCGAGCATGAAGCAACTCGTCGAAGCGGCCAACCGCCGGCAGTCCGAACGGGCTGCCGGTGCTTCGGCACCGTCGGCTGCCATCGCCAGCGATCGCGACCTCGACGGCCAGTACGGCAACCCGAAGGTCACCTTCGAGCCGCGTGACTGGACGGGCGTGCCGTGCAAGGGCAAGACGTTCTCCGAGTGCCCGCCGGAGTTCCTCGAGATGCTCGCGGAGACGCTCGACTACTTCGCCGGCAAGGCCGACGACGAGGGCGACAAGACGAAGGCGGGCTACAAGCGGAAGGACGCGGCCCGTGCGCGTGGGTGGGCGGCCCGCCTCCGCTCGGGAAAACACCAGCCGGCCCAGGCCACGTCTACTGGCGCCGGATCTGACCCGGAGTGGGCGGGGGGCGAGTGGTGATGCCCTACCAGCCGTCGTTGATTGATCAACTCGCGATGCACAGCCTCGTCTGCGCGTTCGGCAATCCTGGCCGCGTGGGCGCGCATCACTGCGACGCGTGCGCCGCCCAGGTCAACGAGGCCGTCGAATGGATGCGGCAGGCCCGCCTCCGCGGCGAGTACGACGAGGAAGGGTATACCCCCGCCGAGCGGCGCGCCCAGCAGCGGAGGGCTCGCTGATGGCGGTCGTCGAGATTCACACCGGCATCATCTCCAGCCCGAAGCACGCGCCGCTGTCGGACGGGGCGCTGCGCCTCTGGCTGAATGCCCTCTGCTGGTCGAAGGAGCACCTCACCGACGGCTTCATCCCGGAGGGCACGCTGCGCCTCCTGCACCTCGAACCGTCGCAGTTCCTGCCGGAGCTCCTGCGCGTCCTTGTGCCTGGCAAGGGGCCGCTCTGGCACCGAGCGAAGGGCGGCTACACCATCCACGATTACGAGCAGTGGCAGGAGACCAAAGGGCGTGTACAGGAGCGCCGGCAGCAATGGCGCGAGCGGAAAAACCGGCAGCGTGTCACGCGCGATGTCACGCAGGATGTCCCGCTGAGTGTCCCGCGTGACGTTCACGCACGTGTCCCGCGAGCTTCACGCGTGATTCACGCGCACTCTCCCTCTGATGGTAGTGGAGGAGGTAGAGGTATTAAACAGATCCCCCCTACCCCCAAGGGGGAGGACGCGCTGTTCGCAGCCTTCTGGGATGCCTACCCTCGCCACATCGGGAAGGCTGCCGCGTTCAAAGCTTGGAAGAAGATCAAACCAGATCCAACGCTCGCCGAAGCGATGATCTCAGCGATCGCGTGGCAGCGTCGGCAGCTCGCCTGGACGAAGGAGGACGGTGCCTTCATCCCCTACCCAGCGACGTGGTTGAACGCACGCCGCTGGGAGGACGAACACCCCGACGGGCCCGTCGACGGCAGGATGCTCGACGACGACGGTGAGGGTACACCACTGCCGCCGTGGCGGCCCGGCGAAGGAGCGCGTCGGTGAATGCGATCGCCGTACCGACGGCTCCGCACAACCTGCACGCCGAGCGATCGGTCCTGGGCGCGGTGCTGATGCGCAACGACGCGTGGACCGACGTGCGCGATGCCGTCGGTCCGGACGACTTCTACCGGGCGGCGCACGCGATGGTGTTCCGCCGGATGGATGGCCTCGCACAGGTCGGCCGCGCCATCGACCCACTTACGCTATCGGACCTACTCGCGCGGCACGGCGAGCTCGACGAGGTCGGCGGGCCGTCGTTCCTCATGGGCCTCACCGACGGCGTCCCGCGCAGCACGAACGCGGTCCACTACGCCGAGATGGTGCGGGACTACTCGCGGCGCCGGCAGTGCATCGCGGTCGCGCAGTTACTGCTCGAGCAGGCGCAATCCGACGACGACGTCAACGAGACGATCGCGAAGTCTGAGCGGGCGCTGCGCGACATCGAGGCTGGGCGGGCGACGGAGCTCACGAGCATCGCGGATGCCGTCAATGCGGGCCTCGACCACCTCGAGGCGACGGCGCAGGCGGATTTCGGGGTCACGGGGATCCCGAGCGGCTTCTTCAGCCTCGATCGGATGCTGGGCGGTTTCCAGCGCGAGGATCTCATCGTCGTGGGAGCGCGGCCGTCAGTCGGCAAAACGGCCTTCATGGGCCAGGTCGCGGCCAACGCGGCGCGCGATGGTGGGGTGCCGACCGTCGTCGTGACGCTCGAGACACGCGCCTCACAGCTCGCGCTGCGCATGGCCAGCGCGAAAGCACAGGTTGATCTCATCGCGATCCGTGAGAAGCGCGCGAGCGATGGGGAGTTGACGCGACTCAACGTGGCGCTCGAGGCCCTCCACCGGGCGCCCATCACGTTCCTCGACACCCGCGAGGTGCGCATGTCGGACATCCGCCGGCACGCGCGACGGTTGCACGCGCAGGGGAAGTGCGATCTCCTCCTCCTCGACTACCTCACGCTCGTCAACCCGGAGAAGTCGGCGACGAGGGGTGAGAACCGCGAGCAGCAGGTCGCCGCGCAGAGCAAGCTCGCAAAGTCGATCGCGCGTGAGCTCGCGATCCCGGTGGTCATCCTCTGCCAGCTCTCGCGTGACTTCGAGCGGGACGGCGCGCAGAAGCCAGGGGGAAAGCCGAAGACGGCGCGCCGGCCGCGGCTGTCGGACCTGCGCGAGTCGGGTGCCATTGAGCAGGACGCCGACGTCGTGCTCTTCGTGCATCGCCCCTTCGTGCGGCCGAACACGATCGAGGAACGCATGCGTGAAGGCGAAACAGAACTGATCGTGGCGAAGCAACGCAATGGCCCGATCGGGCAGATCCGCGCGCACTTTACGAAGGAGTTTGTGCGCTTCGATGAGAGGGAAGGCGAATGATGACGATCACGTTTCACGTGGACGGCGAGCCTCGGCCGAAGGGCAGCACGAAGGCCTTTGCTGTGAAGACCCGCAACGGTATGCGTGCGGTCGTCACAGAGGACAACAAGCGCACCCGGCCATGGGCGGCACTCGTGCGGGACGCGGCGCAGCAGATCATCGGGTCCGAGCTCGCCTTCGTGCGTGGCGTGCCGGTGCGTCTCTCCGTCGTGTTCACGCTGCCACGCCCAGTGAGCCTCCCGAAGCGAGTGACCGCGCCGACGAAGAAGCCCGATCTCGACAAGCTGGCCCGCGCCGTGAAAGACGCGCTCACGGGAGTGATGTGGCAGGACGACAGCCAGGTTGTCGAGCTCGTCGTGCGCAAGCGCTACGCCTGCGGCATCGAGCGGCCAGGCGCGATCGCCGAGGTTCGATCCATCGCCGCGATCGAGACGACGGTTCATGGGCTATTCGAGGAATCGAGGACGGCATGAGCGAAGTCGACGACCCGTACCCGAAGAGCGACCAGGCGACCGTGGCGCTGGTCGCACGGTTACAGCAGCAGCTCCACGCGGCACGGGCGGGGTTGAATGCGGCCCGGACAATCATCGAGGCCTCTATCGCCGCCACGCCACTCTGCCCCGCCGGTGAGGCCGGCGAGTGCGCGACGTGTGACGCGAAGCCAGACCCCTCGACGTGCGACCACGACGTGTCGTGCGCGAAGTGCGGCACGCGCTGGCACACGCAAGCCGAGGTGCAGACCGTCCACGACCGCCAGACGATCGCCGCCGCGATGGAAGACACCATCTCGTGACGATGCTCCACGTCCGCATCGCCGGCGCCTGGCTGCGTCGACAGGCCGAGCAGCAGGAGGCGCGCGACGCTCTGCTCGAGCATCAGCGCCTGTGCCTGCGCAACCGCGTCGCCCTGCAGCTGCGCGCGAGCAATGGACGGTGGATGCGCGCGGAGGCGGGCGAGTAGTGGCTCGGTTCAATTTAATAACCAACCTCACCAATGGCGTCGGCCTCCAGAGGGACGCGGAGATGCTGCGCGCCGAGCTCGAGCGCCGCGGCCATGAGGTGCACGGCATCCATCACAAGGAACCAGTGCCGGCCGTCGCCGACGTGAACGTGTTCCTCGAAGTCGTGGTGCCGGAACTGTTCGCATGTGCGCGCCAGCAGTGGGCCGTGCCGAATCCGGAATGGTGGTTCAAGGGATGGCCGCTCGACGTGTGGAACGTCGTGTTGACGAAGACGCACGACGCAACCAGCATCTTCCGCGGACTTGTCGGCGACCGCTGCCAGTATCTTGGCTGGAAGGCGAATGATTTTCGCGATCCGACCATCGAGCGTGAGCCGAGGTTTCTCCACGTGGCCGGTAAGTCGTCGGCGAAGAACACACCGGCGGTTATTGATGGCGTGCGACGTGCAGGCGTACCGTTGACGCTGGTACATGCCAAGCAACCCACTGCGCCATCCCCACTAACAGACTGGCGCCCGCGGGTGGCCGACGACGAACTGCGCGAACTGCTCAACTCGCACGCGTTCTGCCTGCTGCCGTCGGCCTATGAGGGCTACGGCCACTCGCTACATGAGGCGTACGGCTGCGGTCAGATTGTGCTGACGACGGCCGCAGCCCCGATGAACGAGACGGCGCCGGCCATCCTGATCCAGCCGTCGCAGCAGCGGAGACATCACGCTGGCATCCTTCACGAGGTGACTGGCCGAGCCGTCGCTCGCGCCATCGTGAAGGCGCTCGCGCTCACCGACGACAAACGGCAGGCCATGTCTCGCCAGGTGCGCGCTGCCTTCGAAGCCGACCGTGCCACCTTCCACGCCAACCTCGA
>Ga0137430_1000341_pt1 | contig 13288 bp, 20 predicted proteins | sample EasRivERMZT754_2_FD_104651 | JGI IMG/M metagenome (GOLD analysis project Ga0137430, IMG submission 104651) | Soil microbial communities from meander-bound floodplain in the East River, Colorado, USA - East River MetaG ERMZT754_2 | ecosystem: Environmental > Terrestrial > Soil > Floodplain ...
GAACACACAATTGAGTACAGCCTTATCGAACGTAGGACCACCACCTCGACCCAGATCACCACCATCTGGATTGAAGTACTGGAAACTACCACCGGGTCTGAGTTCCAGCGGAACTCTCATCTGACGATGACTGATCTTCTCTACATCACGCTTCTTGATGTTAGCGAAAAACTTGTCATCGCGCTCGAACAGTACGCGGACTTTCGGAACTACTTTTTCAAGTTCCGTTGCCGCGACTTGACTCTCAACAACAGCCATGATTCCCCTCTAGTCTTTCATTAGCACATCGAGTGTAGACATTCCTTTCGGAATATCCGATGCTTTACGAATTTTTCCACTAGAGGGGGCCTGTGGACGGCCATTACTTACTGAGCTCTTTTTAGGAGCTGGTGTTTCTTCAACTTCATCATCCGAACTAGACCGCCTACCCAACCCCTTTAGTGCATCATTACGCGCCTTCTTGATGACTGTCGGAAGTAAGGTCTTCGCTTTGGATAGATAGGCAGCTTTTATCTTCTCAGTAGAGTCCTTATCGAACCCATTCTGAAATGCTCTCTCCCACAATCTGTCGAGTAAACCACGGAACTGACGGTCTTTACTCAACAAATCGTCTAATTTGTCATAGGCTTCTTGGACTGCATGTGACTTCACATAATCAGTCATTGAACCCCGTGGATCGATGTTTCCATCGATTGTTGCCTTCAGCACGTTATCAGCTCTCTGTTGGAGATCACCTTTCACAGATTCAAATCTCTCATATACCTGCTGATGTTGCTGTCTCTGAAACTGTTGTTCCCTCTGCTGTTCCTGCGGATTAGACTGCCGCGATAGTTGAGTAGGTGGCTGGAATTGCTGCGAACCAAATACGAACTGATTCAGCACATTCGCTGCCGCTTGTAACGGCGCACCCTGTTCACCTAATGCGCGCCCCTCTCTGACCATCGTAATGATGGTATCCTTGATGACATTACCTAACACATGATAATACGCCTGCTGGTCTACTGCTCTGAGTGCCGGCAGATAGTTGTCAGCGATACGATTGAATGATTCCTGACTTTCATCCTTCGCTGCCATCAGAACAGTGCGTATGTCACCGTTACGTATTTCAGATTCAACTGTATCCATGATTCTGGCTTTCTCACCAGCCTCACGCGCATCATTGATAGTCGGAAATACTTCAGTGAACTGTTGTTCCCTGTAATATGCCTTTTCAAGATATGGAAAGTCCTTGAATAGTTTCGGATATTTCGCTAGAATCTCTCTCCTTCTGACTGGAGTCATCAACTCCAAGTCTTCTTCTTTAGGACCTTCTAGTTCCTCTTCAATTTCTTTCAGTTCATCTACTTCCTCTTCATCATCTTCCTTCTCTTCAACTTCAACTTCCTCAGTTTCTTCGTCAGGTTCTTTTCCTCCCTTTTTAGGCAGGTCAAGAGTCTCAACAGGTTCTTCGACATTGAGTAACTCAAACGTGTCGTCTTCGCCTCCACCTGATTCACCTTCACCAGGGGAGAAGTATTTATTGAATTGTAGGTTCATACTCACCAACTCCTAATTGTTGGCCCGTACTATCGGGCGGAGGTCCCTGTGGAGACTGTTGCCCATCAGTCTGTGGGGGTGGAGGGGGCATCATTCCTTGTTGCTGCATCATCTCTTGCATCATTTTCTGTTGCTGCATATCTTTGTGCATCTTCATATGCAGTAACACATTCTTGTATCCCGAAGGATTTTCCAGTTTGCATAGACGGCCCGCGTCAGATACTAACCACCTACGACAAAGATCAGCCTCAAGAACGTGATCATCTACTTCCATGTCACATTCAATTGAAGGTAACTCAATCGGCGGAGGAGGTGGCATTCCCATCTGCATGGCCTGTTGCATCATCATGGGATCAGGTGGCATCTGAATTGGTTCAGAATTCACCAACTGAATAATCTCCTCATTCTGCTTATTACGGTCATCCTCACCAGGAATGATGTAATCTGTCAATCCGATGGCTTTCTTGATGTAGGGTAGATTTTCAGGAGATGCGAGAGTCGCCGTAATCGCCTCGTTGTTTAGCTCAAATAGAGCCATTATCGCATCTTTCTGCTGATTCCATGTGATTGGTAGGTTTTCATTCGCTTCCAATTCGATGGAACCAATCTTACCCTCTAACTCTGCCTTTCGGATGAACACGTTGATGAAATTACCAAATTCATCCTTCTTAACCTGCTTCTCATCATCACGCATTTCCTTGATGAAGAGAGGAATTGTCTTACTGTGTACGTTTTTCCACCACGCTAGTAACATTTTCCATGAAGTCTGTAATCTTTGGAGTGCCTGAGCGCGTGACATCGAGTATTCACTCGCCGTTCGACTACCAGACATCTGCCCACCGAACAGACTTGGGAGTGCGCCTGATACTAGTTGTCCGATTTCTTGTATTTTCTGAGCGAATGGTAAAACTTCTTGACTTAGAGTAGCAGTTTTCACTTCATAGAATCCTTCACTGAGGGGTTTACCTGATTTTGGTGTAGCCGGATAGATTCCACCGGGTATAACTTCTGAATTCCTGTATGCATTGAAGTTGAGTACTTTGGGGTCCGCAAATGTCTGTGGAATTCCATGCTCGACAGTCTGAAGAACGAGTGAAATGAGGTCGTTAGTGATATCTTGTACCGAAGTGAGAAGTAGACCAAGCGGATCGAAGTGAAGATAATCCGAAAGAGGGTTGTAAGTAAGAGTCCAGCTATCATCAAGATTCTCGTTACATCCCTCTGCGACCAAATCATTGACCACCGTCACTTTCACTCCGTTAGGGAACTGCTCACGCAATTCATCTGACTCATCTTTAGTTAATATGTTGAATGATGCAGGTCGAAGCCAACACTTTCTAACCGTTACGTTATTGACTGGATGTTCTCCTCTGTACTGAGGACTAGTTCTTCCCCACTGTTCGTATAAATCGTAGGTAGCTCCTCCTCGTGTAATTTTATCATGCAATTCTGGAAATTCTTCCAGCACATTGGCGAAATGAGTTTCATAAGAGTAGATGAGATAATTACAATCCTTCTGACTACGCGCCCACACGGGAACTTTGACAAACAATCCACCATAGACTTCCATGCAAACACGAGATTTCGCGTGTTTAGTAATTCCTGTCATTCGAGTGATTGTGAATGAAGTCTGTTCCTTCTTCGGCACAACCATTCGACCACATGATTCACATCTCTCATGCTCAAATGATGGTTCAGGGGGCATAAATTCGTCAGCCCGCATTTCTTCATCTAATTTCTTCTGTATTTCCATTGCCTCGTATTCTGATTGAGGCATTGGATTAGTAATCCTATCACCCATTTCTGATTGACAGAATGGACATGAAGTAATTTCATGTTCCTCTAGTTCTTCTTCATATTCCTTCTCTTCGTATGTTCCATACTTCTCATCTGACTGAGAGTATGAATACATTGCCGTCATACCTTCAGTACAGAACACGAATAATGCATGGAGCCACAACAAGGGCGCATCGTTATGACGGAAGATTAGTTCAGCAATCTTATCACCAGCTTTAGCAGTAGTTACATCGAGAGGATTATCGGCATCATCAGGATAACAAGTAACAGGAGGAACAGTAATAGAGAGTGCCGCAATGATAGATTCCAAGTAAGCCCGGTAGATGTTGACGGGTTTATCATAATTTGCTTGATCGGAGTCGGCTCCGACTCTCTCACTTTCTGGTATTCTCCAGTCATGCGCCACCTCACTGTAATATACGTGTTGAATATTTTCCCACAGCAACTTTAATCTGCGCCATGTTCTGATCTGACGATCGCGCACAGCTCTATCTTCATCATCGAAATGATCGATGATTTGTTTCAGTAAAATTTTAGTGGGTTCGTCTAGTTCTTTATGAGCCATTATCTTCTAGCCCTTCGTTCAGGTTGAACTGAACCAATCTTTGGCATCCGTGCCTTGAATGGAGTTTCATCATCTGACCCTAAATACTGAGTCTCATATCCACGACGGAATGGCTGGTCATTGATTGCTTCTCTACGACCCTGCCCAATCATCATCGACAAGTTAGGATTATTCTGGTCAGCCATTCCCATTGGATTCATCATTTGTTGTGAATTCATTGATGGACCTAATCCACCACCTGATTCATTACCTCTACTGTAACCTTGTAATTGGGACATCTGGCCCATTCCACCACCTTGTGGCATGAATGGGGGAGTTCCTCCGTAACCACCTTGACCCTGCCCACCGAATCTATCCATGACACCCTGACCTACTTTAGCCAGTGTGCCTACTTTTCCACCTAAACTAGAAGCAGGTGTATTGAAACTACCTGCACCAAAGGATTTACCTAATCCCCCGAGTGCGCCCGCACCACCAGCTAATCCTGCATAGTCAGCACCCATTCCAAGGATTGCATCGAATTTAGAGGGCGCGAGTCCTTTAGCAGCAGCTGAGTTAGCATCGTGCGCGTTCCATGCGCCTAATGCTGTCTTAGTCATGGGCGCAAAGGCGAGAGATGCTCCACCAGTGAATGGCGCAGCCACATACGGAGCAGCCGCTAGTGCGACTTTACCGATTTTCTTCATTACTGACTTGAAGCCCATGCTACACCGTCAACTTTGAAAGGTAAGCCCACACACCAAACACCTTCAGAATCCAAATCACACATGCAACTACAACAACGAAGTTGATGAGTTTCAGCATCGAAGGACTAACGTATGGTGGTCCATAAAGATTAATCACGGCGAGTAGCACACCGAATGCGAGAAGCACGAGGACAACGGTTAAGAGAGGCATTATTTGACTCCTAATTCCTTCTCCAATTTACTGATATCCTCTATCTCTTTAGTCTTATCCCTCATGAGCTGTGCCTTCTTCCTATCTTCAGCTTCAAACATCTGCTGACGCACACGCCAAGGAATAAACTGAGGCGTAATCGCCTGTGGCTCTTCCTTTTCAATGACGATGGGGGGTGGTTCAGGAGGAGCCATCAGACGATGCAATAGTTCGCGGCGTTCCTGCTCACTTAACGTAAGCTGTTCGCGCAGAACTTCACATGTCGGGCAAGGTACCGGCTCCAACCTGAACCACTTTTCCAAGAGTCTTTTAATCAATGCCTGTATCTCCCAACAGGACGAATGTTTTCTTCTGACTCGGACTCTACCTTCGCCATGTTCCGATAGAATGCAGTCCAGTCATTACTCGAATTGAGCTTATTGACTAGTGCTTCCTGCATTTGAATCTTCTTGAACTCCTGATTCGCTTCGTCAAAAAACGACTCAGCGGCGTCAACGAGGTAACGTAATCCATCTATTGGATCGTCGCCCTCGAACTCGGCTATATCCTCCGCAGGTTTATTACCTTTAGGCTTATCGTAAGAACACGCCTTAATTGCTTCGACAAGAACCGGTGCGGCACCTGAAAATATCTGGAGTTTTGGGATATTGGATTCGGGTTCCTTCTGATCGAATGAGGCGAGATAACTCTTATACTCATTCATCCCTCGATTACGCATGATCCACATGGCATAGTCTTCGTTATATACTCCAATCTCAGTAGGATTTACTTCTTTTGGCTTCCATCTGAGGTATTCATGGATAAGGAGTTTGCCAGCGATTCTACTGCCAGGAGAGTTGTTAGAAAGTTCAACTGATGTTCCAAGTTCATCCTCGATTTGTTGCTGGATAGTGTGTTCTTGTCCTCTTTCTTGGCCCGCCGACTTACAAAATCTAATAAGTCGTGGACTTTCTTTGTCGATGTAGAGTTTGACATGAGGTGCCCATTCAGCTATCTTCGTCTTCACCCAATACTGCTCACGATAAATGTACACGCGCTTGGAGGGAGAGATTGCTGCGTAGCCAATCCATGTCATCGCAGCGAATCCCCAGTCACCTACTACAATACGCGGCCACCATTGTGGAATCTCAAACTCTGGTACAACGTGTAATGCATTCTCAGGTTCGTCATCGAATTTCTTAGCTCTGAATTCGTCGAATACCTGCCCCTGATATGCATCCCAATCACCTAGTAATTTAGCTTTCCTCTCAGCTTCAATCGTTATTCCTTGTAACGACTGTTTATATGTAGGATCAATATGTTTATTATCTTCGAGAGTTGAGTGGATATATATTCTTTTGTTGCCCCCTCTTCCAATGATGATTTTTCCACCCTTTGGAGCAGGTTTGATAAATCGTTTGTAAGTCCAAGTATGTCCAATACCTCCGGGCATACCAGCAGCACGTATGATAGCGGGTAATTCTGGTACTGGCGAGCGAACTCGTTGGAATCCGACATACAAGTAAATCCATTCAGTGATTGATGTCAACTCATCAGGGGTGAATAGGTTAATCTGCATCGTATCGTATTGATGGACATCATCTTCATTCTCACAATGACCCAGAAAGATCATTGCTCCTTCATTATGTCCACCTGTACCGCCATACTGATCTGGACGTGGGAATGTCCAGCACATTTCTGTTTTATTGAGTGTAGCACCGAACTTACGATAAAGTTCTCGACTTCTTGGTATGATTTCATTACGTAGTTCTGGGTAGGTTCGTCGCATAAACACTTGCTTGAACTTTGGATGCTCATGCCATCTATGTACAATTCCATAGAGCAGTAGAACGTCGGATTTACCTGAACCTGCTCCTCCACCATAGAATGCTTCCTTTATTGTAGTAGGAATTGAAAGAAATAGTTCCTGCTTTGGCTCAGGTTTCCACTCGTTTGCATTCATGATTAGTAGCCGCGCCGTGCCGCCTTACCTGATAGTTGAGGCTTCTTCTGAGCGAACATACTCTGCTTCTGTGGCTGCATCTGTGGAGCTTGTGGAATAGGCATCATCCCACCACCACCGCCCACTTGTGGTAGAGGTTCACCAATAGGAACTTGTGGTTCTTGAGGCATGAATGGCTGAGGCTGTCCCATTGACATTTCCATTGGTGGAGCAGGTGCTCCATAGTTCTGTTCAGGTTGCATAGGTGGTAGTTGAGGCATTGCTTGAGGAGGTCTACCCATAGTAGCCATCTTACCACCCATACCACCTGATGGATTAGGAGTAGGACCTATTCCTATTCTACCAGCTCCGGGAGGTGCCATTTTATTCATGCCCGGCAACTTACCTACTGCCTTGTTGATGGGCTTGAATGGATTAGATGTCATTGCTTTACCGACTGCGCCAAAGAATCCCATGTCATCTCCTCCATGTACCATTTACTACTATCGGATTCTGCACGAAATCTGCTGAACTAGCTTCACGGAAGAGACTACCATTCACGAATATCTGTACTGAAGTGAATGGATGAATTACAGTCTGTGGATACGTGAGTGGAGTTGCTTCAATTGATAGGAAGATTGAATCAGTAGTTGTACTGAATCCAACTGAGAACGGCAACGCCGTAATCACTTGAACTAATCCATCTAATGGATTACTGTATCGAATACGCGCCGTCGTTGCATTGCCACTTACTCGATAGTCTACCTTGATTGATTGAACAGTTGGTTCAGTTGGATTAGTCGGCTGATTAGGATTCTGCTGATAGAAGTAGTTCTTATCACATGCTCCCGCTAATGCGACGATTAGAATGAGTGGGGTGAGTCTCATATACTCCTTTACTTACATGTTACGATGGTACCTACGCCGGCAGATCGAATGAACACCTTGCCACTTAATTCACCTGATGTATGCGCGGCCCATGTCACCCCATCTAATGATGTCTCAACTGCGGCAGAAGATGTCACGAGACACAACTGAGCAGGAAGCGCATACACTTGGTTCTGAACCAATGTAGTGGCTGGACCGACTGGAAGTAACTGAATTGCCATGATGACTCCTAATATGGAAGGCCGTTACCACTATTCCACAGTGCTGTTCTATCAGCAGGAGTTATCATCCGTTTGAACAGACTAACTGAATGAATGACTCCATCCATCATGTTTGAATTGATGACACTATTGTCTGGAGTCCCACCGATGATGAGTGGTGCCGTGCCAGCGCGTGTGCCATCAGTCCATGCTGCTGTCTGAGGAGATCCATTATCTAGAACGAATCCCACTTGGTTATTGACTGAATCATGCCATGCGATGAATAGATGAAATACACCAGTTGATATTGGAGTTCCATTGTTATGAAAGATGTCACCCGCATTCGGCCCATTGAGTGAAAAGACTACACCCACTGAGGGATGAGCTGAAAGTTTATAACTCCTATTAGCAGTTAATGTAATGTCATACTTCGATAGAATGGCTCGTTCGACTGACAAGTCATCGAATTTAGCCCATGCCACTACAGTGAAATCAATATCACCTGTAGCTAGGCCTGCATTATTTGGAATTGAAAGATATTCAAGATTAGCTGGAATGAAATCCGCACCATTACCGAACTTACCTGCTGCCGTACCGACTGTATTATTATCAGTTAGATTATTAGTTCCATGCACATCGACTCGTTGACCTGATGCCTCAGTCATACGCCAATGACTGATTAGATTGATGGTAGACACCAATCCACTGAATGGTGTCCCACCACCTCCAACTACTGGTCTAGCATCCAGTAGTTTCTTCTTGCGAAGATTCACTTCTTCTCTTCTTTCAGAATCTTCTCTTCACTCTTTGCCTGAGCAGTAAACAGAGCAGTTGAAGTGAATGCAAAGTTCATTGCATTGCTTAGTGCCCCGCTAGCTGATCGAACCATGATGGGAACTACAGCAGGTGCAGCCCAGACTGACATGTTCACGCCAGTCTTCACTTGTGTAGGTGATACGAGTGTAGTCGGCTCATCGAATCCATTGAATACGATGACTGACTCAGGTGTAAAGCCTGATCCGTTAATCAATACATCGAAATTCGGTGAACCGAGGACTACCGTGTTGGGACTGATTGAAGTGATTACTGGAGGAGCGACTGAGCCACCTGTTAGGATGCGTGTGATTGCTACTAGTGCTTTCTCAGCGAAGCGTGAGTCTGAACATGCCTTGTCTAGTACTTTCTTAATGAACTCCATCTGTTCGATAGTTACAGTTAATGGAGGGGAATTGAATAGTGTAGGACTAAATGGATCTTGGTAGAACGCTTTGACTACAGGCATCATCCCCTCCACTAACTGATTGATTGGTTGAATTACTTAGGTTCAGGAGTCTGTGGCAGTTCGTTGTCAGGGACCAGAATCAGCCCATAACATGCGAGCCACTTCACCACATACTTCCGACCCGGCCTCGGTAGATCATTACCCACTTCAGGCTGATCACCTGGAAGTGAATTGTCAGGGCGTGTAGGATCGAATGGAAACACGGGAAGTGTAGTGATGTGACCACCACCGGGCAGTGAATTGTCAGGTCTACCATATCCCGGAAGTGAATTGTCTGGACGACCTCCACCATATCCCGGTACACCGTATGATGGATCGACTGGTTCACCAGCCTCGAAGAACGTAATCATTGCCATCTTGGAATGTGCCACTTCTACCTCCTCTATCTCATTCCATCACGTGGCCTTCATTCATTAAATTGAATGAATGCCGTGCCGTGATGGTGGGAATTACTGTTCCACTTCTGAATCTGGATCGTTGAAAACCACTGCCTTGATTGCCCACATTGCTGTCTGCTCATTATTCGTAATTGCAATGCTGAGCTGACGACTTTGTGGGCATACTTCTTTCATTACTTGTTCTACCTGACTGAATATCTCTCTCAGTCGGGTGATTGCTTCCATCCCACGCGCACTCGGTTTGTGATATGCGTAGGGCTTATCGATGGGCATTATTTTTTATCCCTTCTAACTGACTACTTGACGGAGCGAAGTCTACGAGTGATTGCAAGAAGTCCTGCTCCCATCAACACCAGCGTAGCTGGTTCGGGGATTGCAGTCTGTGTAGCATTGAATGTACCCGTCGCGTCGGCAGACGCTCCGCCTATGTTTCCACCTACAATGGAAAGTCCAGGAAGCCAATTGGAGAATGAGAGTGCAAAGCCACGCGGAACACCGAGTTTCAGTGGATCGAATACATCAGATGATCCAGTGAAGATATCAGGCGGCTGAGATGAATTCAATGTTGGATTGGACCCACCCGCACTACCTGACAGTTCATCTGAGAAGTTCACAGTCAGTAGATTGATTGCACCGATGAGTGAAGTGAATGAGATGAATCCAGCGAAGTCCTGACTGATGATGCCCGCGTTATTGACTGCGGCTCCCGTATCAGTCGCACTGAAGTTCAGCAGGTAGATACCATTACCCAATCCACCACATCCCGCCACGAGACAGAATGATGGATCGAATGTAACATTCACCTGCACATTAGTTGCCGTGATTGTCGTGCCATTGACGATAGTCCACGGAGTATTGAACAGTACCTGACTGAACTGAAGGAACGTCGATGCATTAGCGATAGTGGGGATGAGAGTGAGTGCAAGTGCTACTACAAACTTCTTCATGGGATTCTCCTACTCGTTGACTGTGATTACTTCAAAGGACCTTTCGTCCTTGAAGGAGGGGGCATAGATTACGAACTGGGGGGTCTTCTCTCCTGAACTCTCTACCTGAGTGGGAGGCTCTAAGTTTTTGATGATGACTGACATATCTTTGGCTATACCACTCAAATCACGAGCGTCGGTATAGTCAAGTTTCTCTTGCGTTATCGCAGCTAGTGCCTGCGACAACACTTTACCTGCTTTTTTGGTAGCGCGAGCGCGCGAGCGATTGATGTGAGAGATGATTGAACTAGCGGGGGTATTGTAGGACTTAGTACTAGTTGCGCCGTTAGCATACGCGCTGACACTTGACCGACTGATACCAAACATCTCAGCTAGGGCTACAGCAGATTGAGGCCCATCGATTACTGACGTTTCCCCTATGATCTGACGTAGTGAATCGGGTACATTCGTATCGCCTTCGGCTCTACCCCTAGTTGGTTTAGGGACTATTGACACCTTCGGAGTATGAGACTCTTTCTTAGAACTGAGTGAATCCAGTTCTGAAAGAAAGTCATCATCTGATACGATTCCGATGGGCACAGGTCATCCCCACTAATTGAATTGTTAATATGACAGTTAGTAAGGATTGGACAGATGTCGGCTGTCGCCCTACATTGTGAGGGAAAAAGTCGGAGAAGTCAAGCCCTCTATCTCCTTTCGATTCAAGGGGTTCCGGGGAGATGGGGCGGGGAGATGGGACCCAAAGCTCAGAGTGTGATTATACTTATTTATTAGGTTCTTATGTGAATATGGGACCCTAATTTTCCTATGTTGTCTAAGACTTGTAATTGAGACACCACCCCCTCCGGGCCTGTGCGGTACTGGGGGCCAGCATGGGTATACCCCCCTCCAGTACGGGGGGTACTCCCGTGCAGTAGATTGTTAGCTGCCAGCTAGAAAAAAAGTGAGTTGGCATGAAAATAAATGGTGCGATCGAGCCGACCTCGTGTATCATGTCTCTAGTCAATCGATGGTCGGTTGACAAGGCAAGGGAGTCAGACACATGAAGCGAGAGAAGTTCAGCGGCACCATCGAGCAGGCTTACGGGAAGCCGCTCGCCACGGCCATCAGCTACGAGGCGGAATACGACCTCTTCGAGAACATCTCGGAAGTTCGTTCCGCGAACGAGTATCCGAGTGATTCGGATGTCGTCAAGTTCCTGAACGCGCAGAAGAAAGCGAACGCGCGTCAGAAGGCCACCGTCGCAGCGCTGGATGCGGCCGGGATTGTCAAGCCCACGTTGGAGAACGACAGCCAGTTCCGCCTGCGTGAGATGGTCAAGATTCTCGTCGCGGCGGGCAAGTCGGAAGACGAAGCGCGCACGCTGGCGTCGGCGACTCTCGGCATCGAGTGGGACACCGAGTAGCACTCATATTGGGGGGTGGCTGCAAGCCACCTCTCAACCTACCTCCCCATTCACAATCCATGCCAGCCCCCCGGCCGTCCTGGCCGCGAGCGGAGCGAGGCCATCCACCAGTAGCTGTGCAGGTAGCTGTGCGCTTACGCGCTAAGTCCCTCCGCTGTGCATCTCTAAGTCCGTGTTAGGTCATATACCCTACAATTAGCTGGGAAGTAGCTGTGCATTAGCTGTGCTGTGCATGTCCCCTTCGGGGCACGCGCGTGCGGCTGTGCGCCTAATTGTTAGTAAGAAAAAGTAACAATCGTCCTATCAAGTGGACACCTCTCACACACTCCATACCTATAGGGGGGGCAAGTTCATAACTCAGACGTAACCCAACCTGACCCGAGTTATGAATACTTCCAAACAACTTCATAATTCATTATTCTCTTTTTTTTGTATTTTTTTTAGAGGTTAAATTGTTAGGTTTTGGCGGTTGGGTTGACTTGGGCGTCGAGTTATGATATCCTGCCCCCCATGCGCGGAGAGTGTGTGAGGGGTGACATCTGTGGATGACAAAGAGGGTGGCACGGCCCTTGGTCGGTCGAAGATGTCCATTACTAATAGGAGAATATAACAATGGCAAAGGATTATATCGACACCTGTTTCATCTGTAATTCACTTCAGTTGGTAGAAAGACACTACAAACAATTGATGTGTCATAACTGCTATCACTTGTGTCAAAGAATACGCGCTCGATACAAGAAGGAAACTGGCATAGAGATGGACATCGATGAGATGTTGACAAAGGCAACAACACGCAGAGCTGAGCTGAAGGAAGGTGGAAAATGGTCACAAAACGCAAAGAATCGCCCACCAAACATTGCCATCAGTATACTAAAGTGAGTGGTAAGTTCACTTCAGTCTGGAAATGCGCAGACCCGGACTGTAAGCATTTCGTCTATGCCACTCAGGAATACATTGTGTTGGGCCGTAGTTCCATCTGTTGGCAGTGTAGGCAGAAATTCACAATGACTGAAGATGCAATGAAAGAAGATGAGCCACGTTGCATTGAATGTAGAGTAGGTGTATCAGTGGAGGATATCGATATTGATAGCTTGCTGAATCCTCCAGATGAGCCTACAAGTGAGGGAGATTACTAACAATAGGCGACCGATTGGGTCGGACTTCGATTCGGTCGGTCGCCCAAGCCCCGTAAACCCTTATCCGGCAACGGGTTACAGCCGACTTGACAGGCACCCCCCGGTCATGAGACACTAGGGGGTCGCCCATTATGCGACCGATTGTTAGTAATCACTACTGGTAATCGATGCTGATTCCGAAAGGACGGCCCACACGTGAAAAGATTCTACTGCACAGTTTGTAAGAAAGTGAAGCGGGTTCGTAAGTATCCGCTTAACATCCAAGCGCCTGATTCAGTCAGTCCCACGGCGCGTATCGGCTCCTGCAATCATCACA
>Ga0137430_1000344_pt1 | contig 13239 bp, 16 predicted proteins | sample EasRivERMZT754_2_FD_104651 | JGI IMG/M metagenome (GOLD analysis project Ga0137430, IMG submission 104651) | Soil microbial communities from meander-bound floodplain in the East River, Colorado, USA - East River MetaG ERMZT754_2 | ecosystem: Environmental > Terrestrial > Soil > Floodplain ...
TCGATACCCGAACTATTACGCCGAGAAGGCATCGACCGGCGGGACGGTCGCGGGATTCTACATGGGCACCCATCGGGCGGGCGATGGGAACCTCGCGGGCACCAAGGTGAACGTATTCAACGAACACAAACAATGGCTTGAGCTGGGCAACTACCAGGAGGTCAGCTACGACACATATCGTGAAATGGAGCAGTATGGCTATACTGACGACGCCGGCGCCGAACATCACAGGTGTAGGAGTTCGCTGGACCCAAGCGAGGGCAGGACGAACCACGGCGACAGTGTGATCGCGACCGTATTGATGATCTGGCTGGCCAGGGAGTTGCGAAACATCGATAGCGGTCCTAGGGTTTCGGTTGAGCCTCCTGCGTTCAGCGTCGCGTGGGCACAGCAGCGCGTCAAGAAGCAAGAGGCTGGAGTATGGCGATGAATGAGCCGCAGCCGTATGCCGACACGACGTTTGGGGATACTCAGTGGGTCAACAATTACTGGGGCGATCCCTATTGGGTTTATACTTCTGTCGAACCGTTGTATCGCGAATTCACTCGTCCGCCATTGGTTGGCGACGCCCCGCCCGAAACCCTGGAGGTTTCTGATGAATGATCCCGAACCAGTCGATCCCATCCTGAGTTTCGCGACTTCGCAACAGTTGGTTGACGAGCTTCGCAATCGTCACCCGTTCGGCATGGTGTTTGCGGCGGTGTGCTGCGACGACGATGGTCGAGAGGTCGCGGGTCTGACCACTATGGCGGCGACTGGCGCACGGCCGGTCCGCGCCGGGTTGTCGCTGTACCTGGCGATGAAGCATCAGGCCGAGCTTTCAGAATGGATCAAGCAAGACATTGAAGGGGAGTGACGATGGGGTACGGCATCCATGCAAAGCAGAAGCTTCGCGACAAAGTTGAATCGTCGTGGAACAGGCTGTCGAACCACAGAGTAGCGCGAGAACGAATCTGGAAAGCGTACATCGGCGATACCCATGGTTTGAGTCCGGCGGGCGCCAGCAGGATTCCACTCAATGGTCATGCACTATATGCAAGGGTGTTGATTCAGTACCTCGCGGCCAATCAGCCCAAGGTAATGATCTCGACGGATGTCGGGCCGTGGAAGGCTTCGATGGAGTCGCTAGAGTATCAAGTTACCCGCGTGATGAAAGAAGAACGCTTCGGGTTCAAGCAGCAGCGGTTCGTGTTGGATGCGCTGCTGTATAGTCCGGGGATTTTGTCGGTCCAGAAGGAATGGCGCAGGGTTCCGCAGGGCAACGAAGGCGACTTCGCCGAAGCCCTCAAGACGACGATCAACAACGTTGACGCTTCTGACTGGGGGTTCGATACGGCTGCTTCATCGGTGTGGGACGCGGACTTCACGTTCAGGCGCGTCAGGATGGCGGTTGACGACATACTAGATAACCCCATGTTCCAGCACGTCGATGAAGAAACCATTCGCGGCATGGCCGGATGGAACATGGGTGATGATGAAAGGCTATTCTTTGAAAACGATGACAAGAGCCAACCATACAGGGACATCGTTACACTGTATGAAGTGTACGATAGATGCCAAAACAGGATCAAGGTATATCCCGTGGATGGGGGGAGCATCGAGCTGTACAACGAGCAGTGGGATGGACAGGCAGACGGCCCCTATCACTATTTGGACTTCCTGGATGTCCCTAACCACGCGGTAGGGCTGTCGCCACTCTGTATGGTTCACAACCTCATCGAGGCGATGAACAGGACGCTCAGCAAGACGATCGCTCAAACTGACGCCGCCAAGAATATCCTGCGGATCAACAATGCGTCGTACAAAGCCGAAGCCGAAGCCCTGATGGAATCGCGCGACGGGTACGGCGTCTACGCCGAGCAAGGCATCGCCGAAATGATTTCGGTTGGCGGGCCGGACGGCAGGACGATGGCGATGACGCCGATCCTTCGCGACCTGTTCAACTGGGGGGCCGGCAATATCAACGAGCTTGGCGGGCTTGGCGTTTCGGCTCCTACGGCGACGCAAGGCAAGCTACTCAGTGAGGCCGCGTCGGGGATGGTTTCGTTCATGCAGGCCCGCACCAACGAAGCGGTCCGCAAGATCGCGGAAGCCATCACGCACAACGAGCTGCAGGACACCGTCACGACCGAGCACGTCCCCGTCCAGCTGGCGGATGGTCAGACGTTCTGGCGGAAGTTCACCCCGGAGCAGCGACAGCAAATTGATTCCATTCTGGTCAACACCGACATCGACGTGTTCTCCACGCAGTACAGGAGTCCCGGCCAGAGGTTGCAGCAGCTTACGGATTGGTGGAACGGTTTTGCGATGCCGGCCGCCCCGATCGCCCAGCAGCAGGGCATGGAGTACGATCTACAGGCACTAAATAGAACATACGCCAAGATGGCGGATTTGCCGGAGATCAACGACGTGACGCTCTACAGCATGAAGCCGCAGCCGCAAGGGCAGGGGTCTAGCGGCCCGGTCCCGCTCAAGCAAAGCCCCGTGACGACTAGGACGAACGTGCGGATGGATCGCGGCGGTCCGAGCAACGAGCTTGGCGGGGCATTGGCCGGGCAGTTGGCCCAGATGGAGGCGGCGTGATCGATTTACGTGATCCCACTTTCATTCATTGCCTAGACCGTCGCGCCGTGGCCATGCGGTATGGAATGGATGTCGCCAATGAATTGACTGCAATGGGAGGAAACATAGCTCTATTGCAAGGCCTTGGCGCTTTTGGTCGTGACCTCGTGTCTCAATGGGACGGTTACCATCGTTTTGATGGCGGACAGATCGTTGATGACGGGTTGCTCGGCATGGAAAACGCAAGGCGTCAGCGAGAAATAGCTTTTCTGGAGACGGTTGTTCCTGACCCAGTGCCGTGGCGCGGCAAGCCATTTGTTCGTCCCGTGAAGCGATGGTGGCAGTTTTGGAGGTCGGCGTGATGTCTGAAATAGACTGGTTCCCGATCGTGGAGTGGCGGTCTGGCGAGGATTGTTCCGTTGTGATTCCGGCCAAGCTGTATGTGTTTCCCGATCCCGTTTCGTTTCCCGATGAAACGGTCTACACGGTATCGAACGGGCCTGGCGCGCCCGGTTGGATAACGGACAGCGGATACGACGACTATGGTTTGCCGCGCGAAATCGCGATGGAGATTGTTCGGCGATACAACGAAAGAAATGGCGCATGACCAATATTCACTTTGACGGCCCGATAGAGGTTTCCGACAAGCTCGCGATGTCCCTGTGGGAAGCGATGCCCGACATGGGTAAGTCAGGTGTTGCCCAAATGTTTTTCAGCCGGTTCGTCGGAGCACCCATAAGCGAACAAGCCGTACTCGCCGGCGTTCGGGTGTTCTTCGAGCGCGAGAAGTTGGGGGCCGCCGGGGCAAAAGCCGTCCGGGAAGCCGTGCAGAAGAAGTGCATGGAGATCGGGGCCGAGTCGATCAATCAGGCCCAGCTACAGACGATCATCCGGGACGAACAGCAAAAGGCCGCCCAGGTGGTGGCACAAGAGAAGATGCGGGAAGTGTTCCAGCAAGTCCCGGTTCAGGAGTTTGTCTCGGCCGCGATGCCGGCCGTTGCCGACGTGATGCGGAATCTGGCCGTGAAATACTTCACCCAGTATGAAGAGGGTAAACAGTGGGTTTTGCGGCTTATCGAGGAAGTAAAGCGTGAGCAGGCCGAAACCATGAAGGACATATTTCGTGAACAGTTGCGTTCCGCCGTAGAACTGAACGGCCGCAAAAGCGTGGCTGATTTCATGGAACGCAACGGGAACGCACTTGACGGGTAGCGGGATCGTGTAATACTTAGAACTGATTAGAAAAACTTCGGGGCAACGGCCGGACTAATTACCCGGCTGCGTCCAACAGATATAGCCGTGCCAATCGGGGCCGATTCCCCGACGCACGGCTTTTCTTTTGCGCCCCGTGGCATTTGGTGCATGGATGTGTGATCGGTTCGGAACGCTGTGCAGATTTTGCAAAGACGGATCAGAACATCCGAATAGTTCCGATGTCGGCATGACGATCGCGGAACACTGGCGGAAACATCACAGCCTTGCACTGGCGGTCGGTAAGAAAGAGGTCGCCAAGATGGAGCAGCACTACGCGGCCCACGGGCTGAACGTGCAGCATCGCCGAACCGCACAGGGCGACTACGAGCCGGTCATCACCCGGCCGGAACACTTTGAAAGACTGTTGGCAGCTCGCGGCATGGTGAACCACTGGGGGGCCTGACGATGGCGTTTGGAATGTTCGATCAACAGCCGTTCAGCCTGGGACGCGGCCTTAGCGGCGAATTCAGTTGGCAGCGCGGCGGACCCAACACGGGGTTCCGCGATCTCGGCCGCCGACTATCGCAGTGGTGGCGCGGACGGGAGGCGCTCGGCAACTTATCGGGCACGGCCACGGGGATGCCACAGTATCAACCAAACGTTAGTCGCGGCGCACCCGCGATGGACGCGATGAGGTTGGACGCAATCAACAAGAACCAGTCGCGGCCGATGCTTCCGGTTTCCAACATGCCGCAAGACCTGTCCAACGCAGACGACATGCGGGCCGCCTACTTCGCCAAGCATCAGCCCTTGATGCCGATGAACAAACCTCGCGGCCGCAACTTTGGAGGACGATTGTAAATGTCGGTCGAGACCCTTGATCTGAATTTCCTTGTCCCCGGCGTAGAGGCGTCGCCCAGCGAACCTGACGCAGCGCCAGTCGTTGCCGCGCCGAGCGTTACCGAAACCGCGCCGGTCCAGAGCGTCATCGACGACATATCAGAGATTCTTCTGCCGCGTGGCGAGGACGATGAACCCGCCCCGGCAGAAACCAAGCCGAAAGAAACGGCCACCAAACCGGCCGCAAAGACCACGGCCCCACCGATGGGCCACAACCCGCAGCTCATGCAGCTGGCGGCGTCGTGGGGGATCGGGCCGGACGAAGCCGCTGGATACGCGACGGAAGACGCCCTGCTCGGACAGGTGGCGATCCGTGAACTGCGGTATCGAAATGAAGTATCGCGACGCGAGGCAACGCAACCCAAACCGGACGCCAAGCCAAAAGACGAGCTGACGGCGCCGGAGATCGAGGTCGCGGAAGATGCCGATCCTTCGATCAAGGCCGCGATCCTCAAGGTCAACGATTACGCGAAACAACTCCATCAGCGTTCAGAGCGTGAAATTTCCGCGATGCGCGAACAGGTGGATTCAATGCGTTCCGAACACGAGCAAGCCGCCCAGCGCGACCTCCGGGCCGCCGAGGCGAAGATCGCGTCACTGTTCGATGAAAAGGTTTCCAGCTGGGGTGACGAGTTCAAGGACATGATCGGCACGCCGCAGGAAACATGGCGAAAACCCGGAACCACGCAGCACGCTGAACTTATGAAGCTTCGGGAATACGTGCGGCAGCGCAAGGTTGGCTACGAATTCACGACCGAACGAGAAGCCACGCCCGACATTCTCGCCGGCTTCATGGACGAAGCGAGGCATGCGCTCTGGCCCGACAAGGCCGTGGTTGCGGCCCGCAAGGAAGTGGCCGCCGGACTCCGCAAGCAGCGGGGTGGTGTGGGGCTGCCGCCCGGCCGTACCCGCAATGGCCAAGAACCAGCGCCACAGGGTCGCGCGGCCGCGGTTGCCGCACTTGGCGAAGACCTGAAAGCCTTCGGCATGGGCAACTGGTAGCGGCGCGAACAACGGAACAACAATGATGCGGCTCTAAACAGTCGCCTTGGAGTATAACGATGCCAGTAATTCAGGCCGAACAAATTGACGGCCTTATAAAGACTACGCAGAAACACATCGAGAAGGAGCGTATGGCGTCGATCGCACAGCGGTTGACCAAGTACACCTTCAAGACGCTGTTTCAAAAGAACAAGATCGAGATCACGGACGGTACGGCTATTCAGTGGAATATCACGACCGACCACAGCAACACGGCACAGAACACCGGTTTCTTCGACACCATCGCCCCGGCGACGAATCTTCACCAGATTCAGGCGTCGATCCCGTTTCGTCACTCGCGAGTCCATAACTCATGGGACAAGCGAGAAATCGCGATGAACCGCAGTCCGGCGAGAATCTACAACTACATCAAGGCCAAGCTCTACGAAATGGATATTTCGTGGTTCGAGCACCTTGAGGACAAGTTCTGGGGTGTCCCGTCGGCCGGTGACGATCAATCGCAGTTCGGTATTTCGTACTGGGTCTACAGCCCGGTCGAGGCCGGCGGAACCGCGACCGGCAACTTTGCGACGACCGGGACTGGCGACCGCGTCAACCTGAACCTCGCGGCGTTTTCGTCCGGGCCGGGTGGCGTTTCACGGGTCACGTACCCACGGATCAGCAACTGGTACCAGAAGTACACCAACGTCACGTATGGTGACTTGTTCACCAAGATGCGGACCGGGTTCGACGAAATCGATTACGAGTCGCCCGTTGACTACAGCAAGCTCGGCGGCGGTTCGCCACGGTTCGGTATCTACTGCACGCAAGCTTCGGCCCGTGCGGCGGCCGATGAGTGCAGGCTTCAGAACGAGAACATCGGGACGGACCTGTCTTACTACGACGGCAAGGCGATGATTCGCGGGACGCAGATCACTGGCGTTCCCAAGCTCAACGAAATCGACGCGGCTCGCTCGACCGCGATCAACCCATTCTATGTGTTGGATTGGAACGAGCTTCAGCCGTTCGCGCTCGAGGGTTTCGCTCCTTACGAGACGACTGAGTCGGGCGGCGCCAATCAGCCCCTTACCGTGACGCGGGTTCGATACATGACGTGGAACATGCGGTCCTGGGTCAGCAAGACCTGCGCGATGTTCAGCACTACGTAATTACCGGCCGCGAGGCTGATGGAGAATAAAGATGGCACATGGTGTACAGCCGACGTTGGTCGGCAGCGGCCTTGGCGGAATCGGCCGTGGTTTCACGCCGGAACTGTGGGACGGCTTCGATCCGCAGGCGATGGATCGCGATCCAGGTCTTGGGTTTTACGAACAAGACGATTTTATGTGTCCGCCGACGTTTCCGGTGGCTACAACTACGGCCTTGGTGTCCGGCAAGTACAGGGCGGTAACTACTACCGGAACTGGTGGGACAATTGCGGACGGTGCTGCGCAAGGTGGCGCACTTGACCTTACTTGCGGCGCAACGGCTGACAGTGAAGCGTATCTACAGAGTGGATTGTCGCACATTCTGGCCAGTGCCGATGAGCCTGGAACAGGAACGTATCCGTTTCACCACGTCGCGCGAGTTCGGTTCGAGGCAAGATTCCGAACTTCGTCGGTAGCAGTTAGCACCGGTGGCATGTTCATTGGTCTTGGTGGCCAGTTGATTGCCTCCGGGCAGTTGGCAAATACGAGCGGCGCGTTGGTTTCTACCTTCCACGGTATCGGCATTCAGGTGCTACAGGCCGCGTCATCCACGGTAAACGTCGTGTATCAGGAAAGCGGCTCCGTGTTGCAGACGCCGATCGCGGCGCTGGCAACGATCGCGGCCAACACTTGGTACACGTTTGGAATGGATTTCAATCCGTGGGCGAAGTCGAACGAACGGGTTACGTTCTGGTGGGGCGGGACCAAGCAGTCCACGTTCCTGACGAACGCTAACGTGATTGCCTCGACGTTTCCGATTTCGACGGCGTCGGTGCAGATTCCGATGGGGGCGACATTCTTGAAGAAGATATTCGCTACTGGCGGAACGTTGACGCTCGGTGGTTATCGGGTTGCCAGTGAACCAATGATCGCACGTGGCAATGAGGCTTGCGCCTAATGAGAGAAAACGTCGAACGATGTATGCGGAACCTGACGGGCTATCAAGGCAAATTCAGTGATGAGCTGGAGGCGTTTTGGAAGATCGTGTTGGCCCAGTATGTCGCGTGTTTCACGCCCCACATACCGGAGGCTCACGTCCCGTTCTGGTACGCCAGGATCGTCGATCAAGGGATTCCGATCGCCTATCGCGAGCCTGTGAAGCCGAAGGCTGATTTGCCGCCGCCTATCAAGCGGGCGGCACTGGTGGGCGCGTAAATGGCGTTGTCTTCGCTATCGATGACGTTGGCCGAATACCGAACGGCGGTTATCGCCGAAATGGGGTACGGCTCGACGGCATACGCGAGCTTGGACGCGGGAGAAGCGGCCGAGATCGACCGGCTGATAAAGCGCGGAGAAAGGACTTTCTGGCTTCATCCGCCGGTCGATCCGCCGCATCGTTGGAGTTGTCTGCGGAAACGCGGACTCATGGATCTGTGGGCCGACATCGGCCCGGCTACCGAACTGGTGGTCAACGGTACGTTTACCGATGACCTTGGCGCGGCGTCAATGGCGGGCTGGACGCTTGGGGCCGGGTGGTCCGGGCCGACCGCAAAGGCCACGGCCACGTTGACATCCGCTAGTTTGACGCAAACGACCGCACCGCTGACCGTGGGTTCAACCTACCGGGTGACGTTTCGCCATACCGTGTCGGTTGGGTCATGTACTCTGTACGCCGGCACTACGGCGGGGCCGATGGTCAATGCCAGCGGCACGACTACCGGGACGGTGGTTTGTGCAGGGAACGGCGGCCTGACGTTTACGGGTACCGGGTTCACCGGGACGATCGATAGTGTTTCGTGTGTGTTGGCCAGTGAACTGACTGGCAGCAGCCCGACCGTCACGATGGCGGCGAGCGGCACGACGATGCTGTCGTCAACCGATGCGTTCCATGAATCGATGATCGGCAAGGATGTCACGGTGTACGCCGGCGAAACCCATACGATCACGGCGTTCAACACGCGGGCGTCCGTAACGGTCACGCCCGCGGCCGTCGGGGCATACAGCGGATTGTACTTTTCGATCGCGTCGCGGGGTGCGTTCCAACTGCCCAGCGACTTCGAGTCCACCGATACGGCGTCGTTGGTGTTCACGGAAGAGACTTCCCGGCCACCGATCAGGCTGATTGAAGAGCGAGAAGTCACGGCCATGCGGGCCACGCAGGACATCACCGGATGTCCGCTGCTTGCCGCGATCCGCTGGTCAACGAGTGATGGGAGTGCGGCCCAGACGCAAGAGCTTGTCGTCTGGCCGACGCCCGATCAGGACTACCAGGTTGCGATGCCCTACGCGGTTCAGCCGCAGTCGATGGGGGCCTCGACCGATTATCCGCTGGGCGGGCCTGAGATTGCCGACGCCTTGCTGTCGATGATCCTGGCGGTCTGTGAAGAAGCCAAGACTGGCGCTCGAGGCGACCGCTGGCTGGAAGCCGAGCAAAAGATCAAAGGCGCGGCCAAGCGCGACCTTCGCCGTCACAACAATTTTATCGCCGGACAGATGCGGGCGGACGCGGGCGGTCACTCGATGCCGTTCGATGTCAAGAGCCTGATTCTGTCGGTTTAGGGATAGATTATGCCGTCACCACAAAGCCCAGGTTATTTGCTGAATCCCAACAGTGCGGCGGTGTTGCTGTCCAGCCAGTCGGCACTGGTGGCTGACACCGCTGCCGTCGTGACGCTCACGGCACTGCCGGGCGTTCGACACCAACCGTTGTTTATTTCGGTTGGATGGAACGTCACCGCAACGGTGGCGGCCGGAGGCCCTAGCCTAACGGTGGCGTGGACTCAGGCGGGCGCCGCCAAGACGTTTGTTTATTACGTTGGGCTTGCGGCCGGATCACAACAGATCAACCTGCCGCACGGCCTTGTCGGTGATGTGAATACTGAAATGTCATTTACGCTTTCGGCCGCCAACAACGGGGCCATTGGAAGTGTTTTCGTTCTCTATGGAGGTACTTGATGAGCAATCAGAACGTGCTTGGCGAGCACATGTTGAATATACAGCTTAGTTCCGCTACGGTTGTTGATGGGTTCATGTTGCACAATACCCATCCACGACCAATCGAAGTGTTGAGGCTTTCTCGTGTTATCAACGTGAATGGCGGCTCAAGCGCTGCGGTGGACGTTCGCAAGGTGGGGACGGGAACCGTGGCGCCTACTGGTACCGGTGCGTCAATTCTTTCGTCGGCTCCGATTTCGCTAACGGGGCAAACGGCCAATGAACCATTGGACGTGGCACTGACGACGACGCGCGACACGCTGGTGGTAAATCCTGGCGAAAAAATTTCCTTCGATGCGTCTGGGACGATTTCGCCGTTGGCTGGTCAAATGACGATTGTTTACAGGTTTGTTTAATACGGAGATAGCTCGCTCATGGCGAATACATTCAAAGACAATATAGCCGGGGAAACGGCGCTCATCGCGGCGGCTGACGGTATCTACCTGACGCCGACCATGTGGATCAAGGATAACGAACTCAAGGTAGACGCCATCGCGGAATTCACTGGAAGTGCCGGCGTTTCGTTTGGTTCGACGGTTCACCTTCAGGCGCTGCGCATCGCGTCAACGGCTGTGACCGCGACGACCGGCGGGGGGACGACCGGCCTGATTCCGGCGACTTCATCGTTCGTCACGGTGACGAGCGACAGCGCCGACAAGCAGATCAGCCTTCCGGCTGTCTCGATAGGCCACAAGCTTACGATTTTGGTCGGCGCTACTGGCTGTGAACTAATCAGCGCGGTGGCGGCCCACAAGGTCAACGACGTGACCGTTGGGGCCACGAACGAGGCAGCGCTAACGGCAACCAATATGTACGAATGCAAGTACGTGGCGACCAACACCTGGGTCGTGGTCGGCTACACGAAGCTCGGCGCCGTGCAGGCCGCGCTAGTTCCCGACTCCCTGTAAGCGAAATCAGGATGCCGAGACATGCGGAGCCACGAGCAGGTCGAGCTATTGCCGCCCGTCGGCGGGAAACGCAATAACTCTGGCTACCAGAGCAAGGCTCCGTATTACTCCGAAGACTTACTGAACGTCAGGCCATTCGATACTTTGGAAGGCCGGGGGCGACTTGGTTCGCGCCCCGGCCTTGCCAAGGCATTTCAACAACGACTAGGCACGCGGCTTACCGGAACGACCGGCGACATCACGGGTGGGCCGGGTACTACTTTCAGCGACGGCCTGACGAACTTCGTTACCGCCGGGGTTGTGGCGGGCGTCGATGTCTTGGAGATCACAGACGGCACCGATGTGACGCCCGGTACCTACACGATCACGGCGGTCGCGGCCCTTAGCCTGACGGTTTCGCCAAGTCCCGGCGTTGGCGCCAGCGGCATCGTCTATACGATCGGGTACTTCCCGATCCGGCTCGCCAGCGTAATCCGCACGTTCAACTCGACCGGCTCTTCGATGTTTCAAGACGACTTCTCTGGTACGGCATTGTCGGCGTCGTGGTCGTTTCCGTCGTGGACGATCAATTCCATCTTGACGGCCGGGTCTCCGGTAATTGCTTCTGGCTACGCCGCAACTTCGGCAATTGAGCTTCGTTCGGCGGCGCTGGCCGATCAGTCGATTTCCACGACGGCGTTCAGGCAGGTGTCGCTGGAATTCACTCCAAACGACAACACGCGGGCATACGTCTTGATGGACATGAACAGCGCGACCCCGGTTCCGGCCGCGTCCGTGATGTTGGAGGCGGTCAACGACTCAAGCGGAAAGACTCTCAACCTTTATATCAATGGAACGCTAGTAACCAACGTAAACACCGGAGGGCCGTTCGACACCTATAGGGTCGTGCGGCTGTCAATCGACACCTCCAATACGATCAGATGCTACTGGCAGTACGATAGTGTGCCGGGCATAACTTACGACGCATCAGCGGTTAGTTATTCTCCGGCTGGTGGTCGCGTTGGATTCGCCCTGCGACGGTCAAGCAGTCTAGACGCAATTGCACCATCGTTTAGCTTCGCGTTCACGTCGTCAAGTGGCGGCACCCCCCCGGAAGCAGCGGTGTTCTCGGCGAACGGTCAACTATACAGAGAGTCGATCAGTGGAACGCTCGCGGCCGTTAGCCATCCCACTCTTGATCTTACGAGCGAGCGTCGTATCTACGCGGCCGCGAGGCTGCAAAACCTGTATATCGCGGACTACGACATAAGGCGCGAGCGAACCACAAAGAGCACGGCAGCAACGGTCGAAGCGGTTTCTGCTTCACAGGCGAGACTTGACGATACGGCCGTTACCGATTGGACGGCTCTTGGCATTGACATTGATGGCGACGTTCTCGAAATACTAGATACAACCACAACAACGTCTCCAACGGTTGGAACGCCATCGGTTGGAATCTATAATATTGCGTCGATTCATGCGACTAACGGCCTTACGTTCGATCGAAGCAATGCTTGGCTGGCGGAATCGTCTGGTGGTGGGGCCATAGCCTATCGCGTAGTTCGTTATTCCAAGACATACAACTCAACGGCCACGACGCTAACGCGCACGACAATTGGAACGCTTGGCACTACACAGTTCCCGGCTGGATGCCGTTCGATTGCGCTTTGGTCGGATCGCATTGTGATCTGCAACGACGCCAACACGCCGCATGGCTGGTGGATGTCGAAAGTAGGCGATCCTACCGATTGGACATTCGGCGGGACCGCCATCACGTCGGCGGTCAACGGGACGGCCAGCGAGTACGCGGGACTCATCGGCGAACCGTTGGTCACGACGATCCCGTACTCAGACGATTATTTGATATTCGCCGGGCGAACCAGCTTCTATGTCTTGCGCGGCAACCCTCGGCTCAATGGCCAGCTTGACAATATCTCACGGGAAATCGGGATCGTCGGGATTGGGGCGTGGTGCAGGACGCCGGAAGGGCGCCTGATCGTCCTGACGCCCGACGGACTCTACGAAATCCGCATACAGGACATGCGGGCCGTGTCGATGTCGAGGGAATCGATCCCGGCCGAACTATTGGGCCTGACGGACGATCTCTACGAGGTGTCGCTCGCGTATGACGTGGAGCGGCGCGGGGTGTTGATTTCCGCCACCAGCCTCGTGATGGCGACGCCGTCGGTTCATTACTTCTACGACGAACGACTTGGCGGGTACTTCCCGCAATCGTTCGATGCGGATCACGATCCTAACTCGGTGGTGTCGTATCAGCCGGGCGGGGTATCGATGCCGACGGTCCTGTGGGGCTGCCACGACGGCTATGTACGGAAGTTCGAGGATTCCGCGCATGACGACGACGGAACCGATTTCAGCAGTTATGTGTACTATGGTCCAGTGCGGCTCGGCGCCACTGACCTTGAGGACGGGATGTTGCACGAGATCGTGGCCGTGATGGACGCGAATAGCGGAGCCACGACCCTGGCGGTGCAGACCGGACATTCGGCTCAGGTGGCGAAGAACAGGACCGCGAGGTTCAGCACGACGCTGGCGGCGGGGCGAAACCGCAA
>Ga0137430_1000346_pt1 | contig 13227 bp, 31 predicted proteins | sample EasRivERMZT754_2_FD_104651 | JGI IMG/M metagenome (GOLD analysis project Ga0137430, IMG submission 104651) | Soil microbial communities from meander-bound floodplain in the East River, Colorado, USA - East River MetaG ERMZT754_2 | ecosystem: Environmental > Terrestrial > Soil > Floodplain ...
ATTGAGCTTGGTAAGAAGATTTCTCAAGCTTCTGAATCCGAACTTAGATCTATTGGTGAGAAATTAAGTGAAATACCTGGATCGTCTTCATTAGGTAAAGCTCTTGTTAGAGGTTTAGAGAATAAAGATCAAGCTGGTATTAATGCTGCTATATTTGCAATTATGCAAAATCCTCAAGCTAGACTTTTAATAAACGCAGAAAAAATTGAATCTGAAACTCCTCAAGAAACAGAAGAGTAATATATGGATGATATTATCGTGAAAGAAATTCTAGAAGCAATTAAAGAAAATCTTAAAGACGTTAAAGAAGATCTTAAAGAATTTAAAGATACTCAGAAAACTATGCAAACCGATGTATCACACATTAAAGAAGATCTAAATGTCCATATCTATAGAACACAACTTGCAGAAGAAAATATTGAACTACACAGAACTGAAACTAAAGATCGTTTCGATAAAGTTGATGGGGAAATTGAACCTCTTAAACGTGGATTTAATATGCTCAAAGGTGGAGCAGCTTTAATTGCATTTACTCTTACAGTTTTAACTATCTTAAGTTTGTTAAAAATTATTTAAGTTTAGCTTTTCGTTTTTTAAAACTCTTTAATCTATTAATAATTTCATCAAATGTTAATTCCTTAAGTTTTTCGTCTGTAAGTCTTAGACGTTTTTTGATGATTTCTCTGAAGGTTGCAATTTCTTCAGGGCTCATATGCAACAGATCTTCTTCATTTAAAGTGTCAAATTCTGATAACATTCCAGAAGCTTTAGCTCTTGTTACAATACATCTATTACGACTATTATTTCTATCCCCGCAGTCTTTTTTCAATACATCGGTATTATGAAGATTTTTATCCAAATCTTTTCTATCTAAATTATCATTAACAAATTCTTCATTAAATTTATTAAGCCAAGCTTTTGGATTAATCATTCGAGTTTTAGGATTATTACATATCTTACATTCACCTTTGGGATTACTACAATGTGGTACTTTCTTATCCTTTAAATCCTTAGTATAATCTTGATCTAATAAATCATATCTAGTTTTTAAGTTTAGATGAGGTTTTAAGGCTGGGTATTTCTCATTTTTTCGTTTGTTTTGTTTTGGCATGTTTTGAATATTTTCCCGTTCTTACTGCGGAAATCCTTTCCATTGTTAAATGTTGTAATATAGAATCATCAATCTTTAACCACAAAATCCATTTATCTGTAGTTTTTTTCTCTTTAAAGTATAATTTACAAAATCTATTAAATGTTTCTTCAGATAATGGACTTTTCTTCTTTATTTCATATGTCCATTGATCATATAGGTCATAAAGTAAAAATGATTCTAACCAGATAAAATTATCCCTAGAACCACTTTTAATGGAATATTTCTTTATATAATTGTTAAAATGTGTGTGCCAGGATTTAACTTTGAATCTATCTTTATTTATGGTATTCTTTTCTAGAAATTCATAAAGTTTATCGTTTAGATTGGCAGCGGTCTTGTTAATTTTATAATATTTAACGACTGGGACAATATAATGTCCAAGTTTTTCTTGGAATTCAATGTTACCTATTGGATTTTTAGAATAAAGTTTATATAGTCTATAGATTTGAGTTTTTCTTATTGGATGATTACCATTTTCAATATTAAAGAATCTTAAAAAAGATACAATTTCATCTTCTTTCCTATCTAATTTAAGAGAGAATTCATCGTCTTTAGCAGTTTCAAGAGCTTTAAGAAGTTCTTCATCTGAGATTTTATCTGGTAATTTCTTGTAAGCCACGTAATGCAAATCCTGTTGCAACAATTCCTAATGAGAACCATCCAATACGTTCCCACCCTGTCATTGATCTTTCTTCTCTAAGAGTTTTAGCTAAATTTGTGTTCTGTTCAGTAATAAGTTTAATTTGTTCGTCTTTTAAGCTTAAGTTTTTTTGGAGGTATGTATTTGATTTTTCAAAAGATTCTGAAGTTTCTTTATAAAAATCTCTCTCTAATAGTTTGATTCGGGTATCTTTGGTTTTTTCATCTGTAAAGAGGTACCCGGTAAATGGAGCTGGTTTATCTTTTTCAAGACGGATAACATCTTCAGCATAACAAAGATTCCCTATAAGACTGAGGACTAAAATTAATCGCACCATGAAATTCTACCAAATTCTTCTTCTATTTTGTAATTATTATATCTAAGATAACCTTTTATTGTATCATTTTTAAAGTAAGAATAATCAAGATGAGTACCACATTCTCCATTTTGAATAGATTGTCTAATTTGTTGTTCGATTCTTTTTATTCTATTTCGATGAGTATGCATATGTGCAGTATCAGCATTTAATACTTCATCTCTATTATTATCACATCCAATATTACTTATCAGACTTACGATTAAAAAAATCCAAAATGTTTTCTTCAGAAACATCTTTCTTTTTCTCCTCTTCTAAACTATCTTTTAAGGTCTTACGTTTTTCTTCTTCAGCTTCATTTAAAGCTTCATTTTTAATGACTTCTTTTTCTATTTCTAAAACTTTTTCTTTTGTTTCAGCATTATCATTTAAAGCTTCAGCTGATTTACGTTTATTTTTTTCGTATAGTAGCCAGGTAGCAAGCCCAGCTACTACAACAACTAATCCAGTGGTAAAATCCATTTTACACTACCTTTTTCTTAACGTAGATTCTTAATTCTAAACCCGCTGAATTTTCTGAACTTTTAAAATATTGTTTAGGCATACCTGGTCGTTCTAAATAAATAGTTCTAGAATCTAAATTACCTATTCTAGAAGTTAAATCTTTTAGAGCTTCATTGATTAAATTACTCATTACAAAAATAAAAGTTTGATCATTTTCAGACATTTTTAATGCACCACCGTAACCAACAATTCCTCTCCATAATGCAGCATTTGGTAAAGAGGTTTCTATAGATTTAAATACAACGATATTACCATTTGATGGTTGTAAAGAAAATGCATCTTCTTCGTCATTAACTACAGTTACTGAATTAGATGTAACTGTTAATGGAGTTAAACCAGTAATTTCGGGACCAAAGAAATAGTGAGTTTTTTGATTTAATTTTCGTTCTAATTCATTCATATTATTAATATCCCTTAATAACTTTCTTTTGGGTACGTGTTAAAAGTCGTTCTTTAACTTTTTCATGAAGAACTAAGAGTGTTTGTTTATCAAACGTTTTTGAAATCGGATCATCATAAGGTCCACGATCTTTGGAGAATACTTGTTCACCATCAATAGCTACTTTATAATCAATAACTCCAGTAATTAAAGGACATTTACTTGTAATTACAGTAATTTCAACTGGCATACCAAAGAACATTAACTTTTCAACTTCTTCTTTAGTACCTTCTAGACTTTTATCACAAGTAGCTTTAACAACTCGATCAGCAAATCCTTGTTTAATACAATCTGCACCATCGCACCAGTATTCATTTTCATAAAGATCTTGATAAGATTTTAGAGTATGGCGACCTTTAGCTCTAGCGACAACCGTTTCATCCATTCTAAAGATACGTCGTAGATAATAACTATAACGTTGATCTAATTGTCCAGGAAATTCACCTTCAAAGCCACCTTTAGCTTTATGGGTCATTAGAGTTCCATTAGCTAGGACATAACGATTACCAAGACCTTGAACAGTATGGAAAGCCATTGATGCTGACCACATAGAAATTGTATGAACAGGACGGTTAAGTGATTGAAGATTCTCAATCATTTCAAGACCATAGTCAATTCCGCCACCACCACTATTAATCAATAGATAAATCGCTTCATTGGATTTCAAACGAGAATCTAATTCTTTAGCTTGTGTAGCTAATCTAGCTGTAGAAGTTTCATCTACATAGGTTGAGAGATTAATCATGTTATCTTTTGTTAGAGTAATTGTTGGGACATTTAAAACTGGGGGTTGAGCTGGGGTAGGTTTACTTGCCGTATGATTGTTAGCATTGGCATTCAACGCAAGAGTTAAAAGCAATGTTGATATTAGAAATTTCATTCATTCTCCTTGAATTTGTTTAATTTTTATGTTAATTTCATTAACTTTATCTTCAATAATTTTTAATAATTGTTTTTTAGACATATTCTTGAGATCTGTTATAGACACTTTCTTAGTTTTCTTTTTCATCTTCTTCAGAATCCAATTCTATAGATTTAGAATCTATATCTATTTTTACTTTATCGAGTTTACGTAATCTATAAAATATAACAGAAATTGCCCAGAAAAGCAAGCTAATTGCAGTAGTTTGTAAACTTTCTGGATAAAAAAATGTTAATATTAGAAATATTACAGTTAAAATGAAGGTAACATATGGAAATAATAGGGTTACTGAGGGTTTATTTGTTTCTGGATCGTATGCATAAGGTAAATGAACACCTTCTCGACACCATCTTTTCCAAATTTCACTTAATTTATTCAACATTTAAAGCTAATCTACCAGCTTTGACATACGATAAGTGATAACCTTGATTTTTCTTTTGAGAAACTTCAGTTTGAACAAAAACTGAAAGAGTATTTAAACTCTCTATCACATTAGTAATAGTAACTTTTCTTTCACAGTTACTTAAAGTATCTATATCTTTGTATTTAACTTTTTTTCCTATTAATTTCTTAAACATAAATATATATTACACCTTCTTCTTTCGTTTTGCAAGCTTTTTCTCTTCTTTTTCCTTGTCTTTACGTTCTTTACTATAATTTGCACGCAAAGTATCTTCACTCATAGTCTTAACATCATGACAAGGATGACAAAGTATTTGAAATCCTTCAACACTACAGAATAATCGATCTATAACGATAGTCCAGTCGGGTTCATTTGTGTTAGGATGCATCGGGAAGCCATTAAATGGCACAACAGGTTCAACATGATCAAGTGCTGTTTCTTTTTGTTGAAAAGTTCCTTCACACATTGCACATTTATATAAACCACGATCAACTCTAGCTAATTTTAAAGCTTCATTACGACTTGGCCATCTATAACTTGCACGCCTTAAAGTAGCCATTATCCAAGTTTTCTTATTTATTCGTTTACCGTTAGATAATGTTATATATTCTTTCTTTTCGTCCATGATTAACTTATTCTATCTCTTGATTTACATAAATCACAGATTGCATATAAACGAATTCCTATATCCATGATTCTAATTTCACCTTTTCCACAATTTTTACATAAAGAATCATCTTGTTTTCGTTTTGAAGATTTTTCTTCTGTTTTATTTTGCTGATAACCGAGTTCTTTTTCTAATTGTCTTATTCTTTGACTTAATCTTTTTATTTCTTTTTTGTTGTTTCTTATTATCTGTTTGTAGAACTCTTCTTCCTTCGCGTGCTTTGTTTTTCCCATATTTGATTAGTTCCTTAGCGGCATAAACTATTACAGCAATAACAAGTCCAATTGCAATTAATGTAGCAGCACTTATAATAATAAAAGCAAATATTGTATATAAGAACCAAATGATTTCGCCAATTAAATTCATTATCTACCATCCCAAGATAGAAAAAAATCTATTTTATAAATTTTTAACCATATCCCTTTGACTTTTTCTAAATGACAAAATCCAAATCTATAACCTGATAAACAATGTTTAGAATAAACTAAACGAAATGGATATAATCTAAAAATAATATGCAAATTATACGCATCATCGTTATTATCTTTTCCAATATTAAAATACACTTTATTTACCACTACTTCCAAATCCACCAGATCCGCGTTCTGTACTAGATAATTCTTCAACTTCTTCTAATTCAATTTTGGGATATGGAATAATCATTAATTGAGCAATTTTATTACCTATTTCATATCTATCTGTAATATCTGGTTCAATATCCTTAAAACTGAAACGAATTTCACCACGATATCCGCTATCAATAACTCCGACATGATTTGTTAATAATTGATTATAATTTCTAATACTGCTTCTAGGAAATATTAATCCCACATATCCATTAGGGATTTCTATAGATAATCCTGTTCCATAATCATAACATCCTTTAGAAAAATTATGCACTCTGTCTACAGCAACTAAATCTAGTCCAGCATCTCCGTCTTTTGCGTACTTTGGAATAACTGCATTGGGATGTAATTTTTTAACTCGAACTTTCATTCTAATTCAACCTCATGTAAAATAGGATATTTAATTACTCCGTTTAAATGAAGTTCCATAAGAGCCTTATCTTTAAGTTGAATAAAATTTAAAGCAGCTTCTTGTGTTAAAAAATGTTTTTCTTTATTAATAACACCAAAATTTTCATTAGATACATAACCGACGGCAAATCCTGATTTCAATTCAAAAGTCTGCCAAGTTACTTTATAGGCTTTCATTTTACCGTAATCTCCAAACCATATGTCTTGGTTGCAGAATTAGTAAATGTAGAAACTTTATATCCATTGGCTTCTAAAGAACTAACAATTATAGCACTTTCTTCAATAATATCATACTGTTTGTTAGTTAATACCAAAGGCAATTGTTTCTGATCCTTCGCTTGATTGGCTAACGCTAGTATTTGTTCCGACAACGACATTTTCAACTCCTTCTTTAATTTCCACTATATCAGAAAATAAACGGATTTCAATAAGTTCTTCTTGATAATCTGAACAATATTTTCCAATTTGACCAAGTTTAGCTATAGTGGCTACTGTAGTTCCATAATATTCTTTATTTTCAATTAAATTCTTATTTAAAACAAGATTTTCATACATTTCACTAACAAGATTCACTAAAGCATTAATTGCAGCATTTTCATTTTTTAAAAGTTCTTTAACATCTAATGGTTCTAAAAACACTCTATCTATGTAATAATCAAGAACTTTACTAGCTCCTACACATTTTAAAGGTTCTTTTGGTTTATTAAGATTAAAAGCTGAACCTTCTTCAACAACCATTCTTGTAACTGTGGGTTTATATTGAAATCCTTTAGGAATTATAGAATTTCGCACTTTAAATCCTGAAGTTCTAACTTTTAACATATCTTCAGCAACTTCTAATACTTTATTTAGAGGTTCTAATAGATGACTTATATCTTCCCTATTATCAGGAGCTATAAAGGGGTTTATAGAGGGTTCTGGTTCAGCTACTACAGGAGTAGGTTCAGGCTGAGATCGTTCAACCTTGGGCGTAATAGGAGGTTTAGGAAGCTCTCCTTCTTTAGCCAGGGGTTTACCTGTATAAGGGTCATATCGCATAACCGGGGCCATTCTTTTACTCCTAATTATGTTAATAATTAACTATGTTCTATATTATCAGGACCTTCTTGTTTTGTCAAGTTGTATCCTTTGAATAAATCATCTTCTCCTATACCTTCAATCTCAAATTCCAATAAAGCTAATATATTCCAAGCTATATGTGCTAAATGAGAACACCCAGATTCTTTATCTATTCTTTCTCCAGATACATATAGAATCATATGTCTGAAGGCCGCGTCAATTAAACGTGACCATTTCATGCCTTTACGAAAATTATGATCTCCATACTTTTCAGCACCAAAGGTTCCAACTTTAGCTACTTCTAGCCAAGCTTTGGATACAACTAGAGAAACACGAGGTTTTCCCTCGTCAAATTTCTTCCCGCCACTCATTTTTTATCCTATTTTATTATGCTTGGGTAGGTTCTGATACTTCAGCAGCTTGTTCTGGTTTTTCAGGAACAAAATTAGCACGTTGTAAAGCCGCGAATACTTTAATGACTTCTCCAAGAGGACGTTTAGCTACGTATGTTAGAACTTCTTGGAAATCTTTAGGGGATAATTGATAAACACCTACAGGTAATAGTTCTTTTGCTTCTTCAGACATTTTTAACTTCTCCTTTTAATAAAACAAGTTTAAGTTTTTGATGTTCAAAGTTTTCTATAAATCTTTTTGCATCATCCTTATTTCCACTATAGTACATCCTGCCAAAATTGTCAATAGCAACCCACAAATTAACTTTCATTTGTAAGATCCTTCTTTTTAGTTGTTTTTAAAGAAGTCAGTTTATCAATAACCATATTCTTTTCTTCTACTAGATCTTTAAGAACAATAACCTCTTTTTCGTATCTATGGTTTTGTTCTTGATAGTATTTACAATTACTACAATTATCAAATTTATGATAATTGGTATAATATCTTTCTTGATAACTATCACAATCTTTTTGTAAATTAATAATTTTTGTTTGAAATTCTTTTAGCTGTTTCCTAGACATAGTGACTTCTTTTAAGAACTCTAGAATTGACAACAATAGTTTTTTCATCAGGCTTTTCTCCTAATATTTTCTTTTTGTTCTTTGCTTAATAGATTATTACGACCTTTTGTCCAAGCTCCACAATCTTGGCATTGATATCTTTGATAAACACAAGCGGTTGTTCTTTGATATCCTCGTTTTTGTAATCGTTTACTACCACAATTACAGGTAACTTCCTCAAGATTTGTATAAATACTATGATTTATACTATTATCCCACGGTTCAAGTTTTTTATAAACTTCTTCTGTAGCTAACACGTCTATTTTGTTGTACTTTTCCATTTCTTTCCAAGCTTCTAGATTCTTAGCTTCACATTGTCTCCATAATTCACGACCTGGAAAATTTTTATGGTCAGATTTTTGGTATTTTATATGTAAATACTTACATAATTCTTTTAAACTATTGGAAGTAAATCCAAATTTGTTTTTAGCGGTTCTTTTCGTGTCAAAATGTTTATAAGGGCTCGTTGCAGTTAAATCATAAAATGCAAAACGAGCGTTTAACCTCTTGATATCAAACGCTTTTCCATTTTGAGTAACAATTATATCTGCTTCATTTAGAAGTTTATGCATTCCTTTCACAATTCTTTCATCATTCCTAGGATCTTTTCTATCCCTATTGTCCATATACATCATTTTTTCAGGGGGATCTCCTAGCCATTTAGCTGCCCAGCTTGCAATACACCAGTCTTTTAATACTTGTTCAGGAAGGATTTTTTGGTCCCAAATTCCCCATGTTTCAACAACTAAGCCAAATGTTTCGATATCAAGAATCAGTACTCGGGGTTTATTCATATTTCTCCTAAGCTACATTCATTATAGCAAATCATAGTTGTTACTTAATCCTGGCGCTAATATCTTTAATCTTCATTTTCTTGATAATAGCAGAAAATCTCAATAAAATCAAGGCAGTTAATTTAAAATGTTTATAGTCATGTTCCCAATGAATCATATGAGCTAATTCATGGGCTAGAGTTTCAAGAACTATGGATAAACGAGCTAAACAATGCCGTTTTGTAGAAGGATTCATATCCCACATATTTAAATTTATATTGAATACACCATCTCGTTTAGTTAATGAACCATAAACTAAAGAATTTTTTCCAACTTTTACTTTATAAGCGTTTATTCGTTTGAGTTTATATAAAGGAACAAGATCATCTGTACTTTCTACAAAATCTTTTAACCATGAAAATCTTTTGGGGTATTTTATATTATTCTTCAGATACTTTACCCTTATTTTCAATTACTTTTTTATGGTGCTCGTGGTGGATTTCTAGGATTGACTTACTATCTTCTAGACACAATATTGTTTCTGATAATGATGTATATTTTCTAAATGGTTTTAAACCCGATAAAGATAAATTAATGATCTTTAAAACTTGTTCAAGTTCTTGGACAACAATCTTAGCTTTTTTGAATTTATTAAAATCATTTATTTCGTTCATTTCTTTTTTATTCTATTTGCTAAGATTTCATCATTACTCTTTAATTGTAACATTCCATGAAATATAAAAATATTGAATAAAATCTGAATAAAACAAAATATACCTAAAAAATCAATGAAAGTCACTTTGGTCTCCTTCCAAATATTTTTCAGAAATATACTTAACCCCTTTTTTATTTGAAGGCATAAAATCATCATTATAATTATATCTAGATTTAATGACTACACCTTCACGTACCTTTTGTTCTGGATAATATACACTATTTCCTTTTGTAAGTTCATAAGTTAATTGTTTGTTAAATGGACCTACAGCTAATACAGGTACAAAATCAAATCCACGTTCTTTAGCATAAGCTTCTACTTGTTCAGGATTTAACCATCGTGTATATCCATCAGCTTCTATAACTTTTACATCAAATAAAACAAAGTGATGTTCTTTATGCCCATAGTGATAATTCTTTTGAATTCCTTCTCCAATTAATTCACCATAGATAATTTCATCAGGTTTAATCTTTTCAAAAGCCTTAACTTTCTCAAGAACTTTACCATAGACATTTTCTCCATACCAGCCCTTGTATCCTTTTCGTTCTTGTAATTGAACATTATTACTTCCATAGCAATGTTCATATTGTGGAGCAAGTTTTAGAAGTTTTAATAGTTTCTTCCATAAAGTATTAGCTTTAAAGGGTAATATAGCAGCTCTACAACATGATCCATGAAGTTTTTCTTGGATAACTACTTCTTCACCTTCAGCAAATAAATCTGGATACCATTTAATATTCTCAACACCATTGTATTTATGGAAATAGGGATTCTCTTTGGGTTTATCTCTTGGAGTAGATAAATTAGATCCTTGATAAGAAGCTGCTGGTGGTTCATATTTTTGAACTTCCATTCTTTCAGCTAAATTAAAATCTTGTTCTGCGGCAAATACAGAGTTATCATTTAAATATTCAGCTACAGTTTGTAGATCTATTAACATTCCTTGTGAATATTCGCCACGTATTTTTATTTGCTTTACACGACCTTTGTTTAATTTGATCTTAGAACCTTCGGGAAATAACATTTGTTCTAATTTCATAGGAAGTACAGAATCAATAGGAATATATAATACCATATCTCCAGCTCTGTACTCACCTTTACGAACAATAACTCTGAATCCATAAACTACTGCGAATTCCAATGCCATTGCATTATTATGGGGAAGAATTTCTTTTATTGTAGTTATAGGAACTTTATATTCAGACATTTTTCACCCAAGTATTTAATTTATCCATTTCATTTTTATCTGGATCTACTGGTATCCAATGAACTTCATGTTTATATGGCCATGACTTCATATAAACAATATAAGCATACATTAAATCTGACCTATAACTCGAACATCTCCTACTTTTACATTCTTTTCAATAGATTTAGCCCAAGATCCTAAACCACCACCTAATTCATATTTATTATCTAAAATAACTTTCTTCATAATTTTTTAAGATCCTTTTCAGAACAATAAAAATTTGTCTTCAAATTTTTCCATTGAAATTCAACATTCACAAATTTGCGTTTATCTTTAAAATCATTGTCTTCTGCTCCGTAATTCAAAGCGGTTCCTTTAAGTTTTGTACGTCGAGCTTTAGAACCTAATAGTAAAGCTGCATCTTCATATAGATTTTTTCCAATTTTACCATCAAAAGTATGTGTTTCAACAAGATGCTCAGTATGCCAGGTGTGACATTTAGCAGTTAATTGAACTCTATCTCCAATTTTAATTTTATTCATTTTCTTCTCCTTTAATAACCAAAGGTTTGGTAGTTGCTTTAAAATGTCCTTCTAAAACAAGAATGTAATCTGGGTTAAAAGAAGCTGCCATTTGTTCATCTTGAGTAGCTTCTGATAATGAATATTGAAAAGTTGGAGATGATCGAAGTTGGCCATTATCATCAAAATCTATTTGATAAACGGGTACATAGACAGTTGTTGGATGATCATAAGTAATTTGTCTTCGTTTAACTACAACTGAGTTATCTTCACTCATTCTAATCTCCAATCTATTGGATGTTTATCCAATGATCTCAATATATCATTAATTTGGTTAAAATGTCTACTAAAAATTATCCAAATCTACATTATAACGTTTTAAGATCGTTTTTTTACTTAATGAATAATTAGGAAACTGGTTAATGTCTAAAATTTCAGCGAATATCTCTATTGTATTATATAGCTTTTTAAGGAGAGCAGTTTTATCATAATCTCCATCAAAATTTTCTACAAGAGATAATGTTTTATCAGATTTAAAAAATGTCCAGATTCTATTACCTTCTACATATTCTGTACCTTGTATTGCATCCATGACTTTTGTCTCATTAGTTCTTGTAGATTCAAATGTAGTAGAAGTGAGGGTTTTTCTATCTGCCCATCGAGTTATATCTTGAACATTTAAAATCTCTTTAGCATAACCATTATAAACTTCTAAATAATTTGCTTGATCATTCAACATTAGATCTATAATCTTTTTAATAAATTCTCTGAGTGCTAATGGCTTACCAGGAGCTTTTATAGCAGATCCTTTGTACGTTAATTCTCCATTCTCTTTCTGAAGTATATAGTTCTTAGCTTTAACTATAATAACTTTTTTATAATAACCATCATCTGCCCATTGCATAAATTCTGGAGATTTATCATTTATATCTTTTATAAGAGCTTTACGTTCTTCTAAAGGCATAAAAGAACCGTCTGATTTACAGAAGGATATTGAATCTGTGTCACAATTTACTAACTGAAAATTATGATAGTTCATCTATTATATATCCATTATAAGATTTATATTTCTTTTTAACTCGACAAAAACCAGGAGGTTTTAATCCTAAAAATTCAGCTGCTTCTCTACAAGATTCAAAATAAAATTCATAATTATTCTTTTTTAAACAAATTTTAATTTTTTTCTCTTTAACACTATTTATACTTTGCACAATAAATTGTAAATTTTCTATTCCATAACCTTTTTGAAAATCAATTCGATCAATAGATGGAGAGTGTTTTCTTTTGAATCCCGATCTTTGCCAATCTTTATAAAGTTTTAAAAAAATGTGATCATATAGAAATTTTTCAAGAAATTGTTCTTTTGTGCATAAATCTTTATTAAAATAATTGGGTCTTAATTTATCAAAAGTTTTAACTCTTCTAGACATTTCACTATAACAAGTTCCTAAATAAAAACTTGGTCTAGTTTGTCTTTTATAGTGTCTTAAACAAGCACTACACATTTTTAGTCCAAAATGCTGTTTTTCTTTTTTACATTTTTTGCAAATTATTAATTTACGCATTTTCTTTAGTATCCCTAAGATACTGCTTATAAAACTCCATATCTTTACCAGAAGCCCACTTTAAGCTAAATTCTATCATATCTCTCGTCTCTTTGGTAATCTTTTTTGCAATCCAGATACAATTAAAATTAAGTCCGGCAGTATTTGCTAATCCGTATGCAGAGTTAATAACGATCTTATTAGCTTGCTCTCTATCATAATAATATTTATCTTTTGTTTCCTTATATTTATCTTTTAACTCAAATCGTTCA
>Ga0137430_1000348_pt1 | contig 13174 bp, 16 predicted proteins | sample EasRivERMZT754_2_FD_104651 | JGI IMG/M metagenome (GOLD analysis project Ga0137430, IMG submission 104651) | Soil microbial communities from meander-bound floodplain in the East River, Colorado, USA - East River MetaG ERMZT754_2 | ecosystem: Environmental > Terrestrial > Soil > Floodplain ...
AAGGTACGTCCTCAGCAATTTCTAGCTATATTTATAAACACGTTTTTTACTTAGGACGCGCCTCGGTAATATTGAAAAAATCGTAGATGGATAGTGGATATTAGAAACAGATGAGAGAGGCGAGGGAGTCGCCGTCGCGTAATTTCATGATACGTACACCCTGAGTCGAGCGGCCAAGCTTTGGTACTTCCTTGAGCTCAAGGCGGATAACTTGCGATTTTTTGGACATTGCCACAAGCTCTTCCTCCGCTTCAGTTACTACACTAGAGGCCATGATTTCACCAGTCTTTACTGTAACGCTGGCGGTCTTGATACCGGAGCCGCCGCGCTTTTGGATTTTGTATTCGGAGATAGCGGTCTTCTTACCATAGCCGTTGGCCCCGACGACCAAAAGCGCGGCGGCCGCTTCACTACCTTTTATGACTCGGTGAGCCCCAACAACTTTGTCCCCTTTTCCTAGCTTGATTGCGCGCACACCTCCAGCTTGCCTGCCCATCTCGCGGATATCGCTCTCTTTAAACCTAATTGACTGACCTTTGGAAGTCACAATCGCACATGAATCCCCCTTCTCAACCTGAGAAACAGAGACTAGCTTGTCGCCATTTTGCAACTTGATGGCAATAATGCCGCTCGAGCGGACATCTCGGAAGCTTTCGGCACTCACTCTCTTACCCACCCCTTCGGCTGTGACCATAAGGAGCGACATATCTTTACTCTCCTTTGAATTTTTGGACACTGGCAAGATGCTCGTCACCCGCTCACCTTCTGAAAGCGAAAGAAAGTTCATAATAGATTTACCACGAGTGGCTCGCCTGCCCTCAGGAATATCATACATTTTTATTTGGTAAGCCTTGCCGCGATCGGTAAAGAATAGTAGGTCAGAGTGAGTACTTGCCGTGAGGAAGTTGGTTACAAAGTCTTCTTCCTTAGTATCAAGATCCACCACGCCGACTCCACCACGCTTTTGGCGCCTGTATTCGTCTGGATTGGTGCGCTTTACATAGCCGCCGGAGGTAAGGGTGAGCGTATTTTCTTCGTCAGCTATCAAATCTTCTACGCTGAGCACCTTCACCCCGCCTTTTATTACCTTGGTCCTACGATCATCCCCGTATTTGTCGCCAATGTCTGAGAGTTCCTTCTTGATGATGGAAAGAATTTTCTTAGGATTGGCAAGGATGGCTTTGAGCTCGCTAATAAGAGCTTGTACAGCATCTAGCTCATCTTCTATCTTTTGGCGCTCGAGGCCCGCGAGCTTCTGCAAGCGCATTTCCAAAATAGCGTTGGCCTGCAGCTCCGAAAATTTGAATTCTTTCATCAAGTTTAGACGTGCAGTATCTACGTCTTTGCTCTTCTTGATGAGCTTGATGATCTCGTCTATGTGATCGAGAGCCTTCTTTAACCCTAGCAATATATGCTCGCGAGCTTCTGCCTCGCGGAGGTCAAATTCTGTGCGGCGGCGGACGACGATCTGTCGGTGCTTAATAAACTCCTCAATTATACTTTTGAGCGAAAGGGTCTGAGGCACACCGTCTACTAGAGCCACGAGGTTTAGGTGGAAGGTGTCTTCGAGCTGAGTATGCTTATACAAGAAGTTCAAGACCTTCTGCGGGTGGCTACCGCCCTTTAGATCAATCACCACTCTTATATCTTTGGTTGACTCGTCTCTGATACCCTTCACCCCTTCAAGCTTCTTCTCATGTACCAAATCTGCAACCTTCATTATGAGCTCCGCTTTGTTCACCCTAAACGGGATGGAGGTAATGATAATCGAAGAAGTATTCTTTTCTTCCACAATTTCAGCCACACCTCTCGCCACAATGCCGCCACGCCCAGTCGCATACGCATGGTGAATATCTTTGTTATTAAAAATTACTCCGCCGAGAGGGAAGTCGGGACCCTGTACAAATTGTAGCAAGTCTTCGGTTGTCGCATCTTTGTTATCGATCAAGTACGCAGTCGCATCTACCACCTCGCGCAAGTTGTGCGGAGGGATGTTGGTCGCCATACCGACAGCGATACCGAGCGTACCGTTGAGGAGAAGCTGGGGCACGGCGGCCGGTAATACTATCGGCTCCTTCTTGGTCGCGTCGTAGTTGGGCTTCCAATCAACTGTCTCCTTATTGATATCGCGCAAAAGCTCTCCGGCGAGTTTACTCATTTTGGCTTCGGTATACCTCATGGCCGCCGCATTGTCGCCGTCGATAGAGCCGAAGTTACCTTGGCCAATAACCATCGGGTAGCGGAAGGTAAAATCTTGAGCCATCTTGACCATCGCCTCATAAGCAGCCGCGTCGCCGTGCGGGTGGTAATTACCCAAAACCTCTCCCACTACTGCGGCGCTCTTCCTAGTCTTAGCAGTCGCTCCGAGGCCCATACCATGCATGGCATAGAGTATACGGCGGTGTACGGGCTTTAGGCCGTCGCGGACGTCGGGCAAGGCTCGGTCGGTTATTACCGACATGGCATAGTCGATAAACGACTCCTTCATTTCGGTCACAATTGAGCGCGAAATAATCCCGACGTGTGCGTCGGGATTATCCCCCATATTTTTGTCCTCTTTTCTGGCCATTATTACCCTCTATTCTAGCATATTTACTTCTTCTCGTAAACTTCGATTCCGGTGACGAAAGGCACCAAAACATCAGAAAGTGAGTCTTTGAAACTTTGATAAGTTTTCTTTATTTCTTCAAATCCAGAAGCAAACGAGTGCTTTGAGCTTTCGATAGGAGTAAGGGCGGTACCAACCGAAGCAGTGAGGCTCGCCTTCTCGCCCTTACCCCCCTCGGCCACAGTCCCCCCACCAATCATCCCCTTCTGCCCCGCCCAACCGAGCGCGATTACAAGAGTGAGCATTACTGACAGACCCAAGGCCACTCCCCTTTTGTAACTCTCTGGCTTCTGGCGTATGTTGTCTAGTCTATTCATTACTTCCAAATTTTAGGTTAATTAGATCAATTAGAAATTAGGTTAATTTATCATTGCGCTTCGAGCACAATGATTTCGCCCTTCTTGCCTTCCAAATCTTTTTTCTTGATCGTAAGTTTGTCTGTCGGCTTCACACTCTCCTCGCCTCCTTCTTTTAGAAAAGTTTTGAGCGACGCGTCCCCAAAGTTCATTGGTATAATTATAGAAGGTTCAAGCGATACTGCAAACTTGTAAGCCGCGGCGGCGCCAAGAGTATCTACCGGCACAAAAAGTATGTCTATACCGTCGAGCGATTCTTTAGCTTCTCCCGAAATATTTGGATCAGACAAAGCGCCCAAAAAACAAATGTTCATACCTTCCAAACTCACACTATATATAGTATTTATCTTAGCTTCGCCCGAGTAGTTTGTTACTGAAGCGGCTCCTCGTACGAAGACTCCTTGCACTTCGTACTCACCGGGCCCACTTATGACAAAAGCTTCCTTCTCTCCTCGGCTCGCTTGGCTTGCGCCGTTCATGTCGGGGTGGTTGACCGAAACAAGAGCAATATCTGCTCCAAAACTGCCGGCCTTGTGCTTCGACTCCTTAGATACAGGATCAAAAGCGAGAACCGTGTCCCCAAACTGCACCTTAAAAGATTGTACCCCTTGGTAAGTGATGATCATGGGCCTATTTTAGCATATTTCTATCAAAATACTAATCCGATAGACTTTAATCTGGCATGAAAGTCGAGTACTTCACTCTCGGTCATCATCTCGCGATCTTTACCACCATGGTCCACATTTCCGAGCAAGATGTCCGGAATAATATTGTAGTGAAGGTGAGCGATACTCCGCCCAGAATTTTTGCCACTTCTCACTAGGATCGATACATTCTCATGGCCAAGCTTTGATAATATTTGGAGCGCTTGCTTCTGCAAGTTGTCTGCATCCTTCAATTCTTCATCCGTAATCTCCGACAATTCTTCGAAGTGCCGCTTGGGGATCACAAGTAGGTGATCGGCGTGGTAGGGCGCGGATGCGTATGTTAGGAAAGCTGTGCCGTTCTCCAAGATCCGCTCCTTATCCATCTCACAAAATGGGCACGTATTTAATGTCTCCAAATATTCGTTGTATTTCATAAGTTTACCTAATTTATCGATAAATTATATCAAAATTGTAGCAATTTTTGATTAAACACTGTATATAATAAAGATATAATTAAATATATGGTGAACAAAACTATCAAAGTGAAGGTGAGCGCCGGCGCGAAGACGGAGAAGGTGGAGGAGCTCGCGGACGGCACATTCAAAATAAGAGTCACCGAGCCGCCCGAGAAGGGCAAAGCAAATAGCAGAGTCCTAGAGCTTGTCGCAGAGTACTTCGGCATCCCCAAATCAAATGTCATCCTCCTCTCCGGCCATACTTACCGCGAAAAAGTGATTGTGGTTGAGGTGTGATTCCGCCCTTAAGTCCTACCTATGACTACCTCAGCACTCACCCTCTAGTCATGTCCTCCCTAGCGGCATGCCCGAGGCTCAAATGCAAAATGCGCTTTAATTTTTAATTAAAATTTCTCTTGCTTTATTAAAGATATCAAGCATATCTTCGCGAAGAATCAGAGAAATAAATTTATTTTTGTTAGTTTCAGAAAGATGAGAAAGGTCATCAATTTTCCACGCTTCAAAGCCTTCGGCTTTTCCATCTTCTATTTGCAAATCTTTTATTTCGCCATCGTAAAGGTATGCATATTGGCTCCGAATAGTATTATTTGTCAAACCTGTTGCTTCATCAAAACTTTTCTTCCTCATCTTTTTTAGAAAAACAAGTTTTCCAAAATCAATATCAATTCCTGTTTCTTCTTTACATTCTTTTACCGCAGTTTCTTCATACGACATCTTTGGCTCAACATATCCTCCAACTGTCGCATCTAGCTTATCGGGATAAGTATCCTTATCTTTTGCTCTATGCTGGAAAATAATTTCTGCGTTCGGAGTTAAAAACCAAATGTGTATTTCACGATGAAGAAGCCCCTCCTTATGAATTTTCTCACGAGTTTCAAGGCCAATTACTTCATCATTTTCGTTTATAACTTCTAATAATTCTGTTTTCATGTATATTTTTTAATATTCTCCAGCTTACCTTCGAGGCAAATTGGATCCATAGAAATAATCTCATCAGCATATGGACTATCTGTTGGAATACTATTGGTCAAGAAAATTTTTTTATCATTCACAAAAGCTTGACCCATCTCTATAAGCACATTTCCACCGATGTAGTTTTCTTTTCCGTTTTTCTTAATGTTTACTATTAAAACTGCCTCGCTTTCAAGAATATGTTTGTAGTGAACTTTGAGATAATTATTTTCTCTCTTTAATGCAGCTTTTTCACCCTTATTCCATCGAGCAAGATGATCTTTTTTCTCACCACGAACAAAAGCTTCATAGTGTGGGTGAATCCAACCATCAAGCCCAAGCTCGCAAAGCTTGTTCTTTGCTTCAACCATCTCTTTCATAAAATATGTGCTTCCAAGGACGTATATTTTCATAAATTATTTTATTTGATCCTCATATAGTCCTTCATTCCCCAAATGATACCATTTGAGGTCTAAAAATGAAGCGTTAAACAAAGCCCATCTCCTTCCCTATAGATAGTGACCATCCTTCGCATTTAAAAAATGTGCCCAATTTGAAAACGGGCATTGTGATTCTAAGTTGGAACCTTTATCGACTAGTCATACTACAAGATTTCTTGGAAAAGATATTGCAAACCTATTACCTTCATACTCGATTCCATTCAAGATAGCTTGTCTTGTATCAAATCTAGGTATTATTTCTATTTTTGCATGATTCAGGGCCAATACTTGCTTTGCAACAAACATTCCTATACCTTTGCCATTTTTATTAATTTTCTTTGCATGCTTCCCACAAAATTCGTCTTGGGTAATTTTCAATATTTCGTCCTCTTCTATTTTTAAACTCAACATATCAATTTCTATATCGAATGTTTTTTCTTCAAAAACAAAAGATATTATTATGTTAGTATTTTCTAAAGCATATTTAGTAGCATTATCAAAAATCTGGTATAATGCGACTTGCAATATTTCATAATCAACCAAAATTTCTATATTACATTCATTAACCTCCACAATAATACCTCTATCAGTAAAATCTTGGAAGAATAGGTGTAATACATTCATTAATGCTCGCCTTATGTTATGTTTCTGACTTTTAGTTTTTTCCTTGGTTCCATATAATTTCCCAAACACAGAGAATTCCATTCTGATTGCTGCGTTATTTTTCATTAAATTTGTGATAACGCTAGGCATTTTTTGTATCTGTCCTTTTATTTTATCCTCAATATATTTCTTCCTACCTTCTTTCATTTGTCTTAACTCTTTTTCCGAAATCAGATTAAATATTTCTTGGATATTATGCCCATTTAGAGTCCTTAGGTTATGTAATAACCTTCTGTTGTGGGTTGTTGTTTTATTTTTTATTCTATGTTCAACATTTTTTATCACAGGAATAAAATCAAGAAATACTTGTAATTTTTCGTTAAAAAACCGTGGCCTGTCCACTATTTCCCTATCATTTGTTAGCAAATAAACACTCCCTTGATCATTGGTAATCTTGCCATGTCTATATTTATTACTATTTATTACAAAAGTTTCATTTTTTACAGAGCACTTATCAGATTTTTCCTTATGCTCTTCGGGTAAATCAGAATATACTACGTCTCCGTCATTATTCTTTACATGGTAATAGAGCATTTTAACCTAAGACTTCTTCACTATAGTTATCTACAAGATTTTCAAATTCATACGGGTCCGCATCTTTTGCCAGAGTGGCATCTACTTTTTTTAATATTTCATGGAATCTGTCGCCAGTTCTTTGACTAGAATATACAACTATTTTCTTTTCTGGGTATCGTTCCTTGAGAGCCCCTGCCAAACCTAGTCCTTGATCTTTTGGGAATAATTCACCGGCAACGCCCTGTATATCTATGAAGCAAATATGTGCTTCCACAACCAAGCGATCATCTAAAGAAATAATATTCTTTCGGATTTTTGTATTTTTCCAACCCGACCTGATTAAAATTTTAACTACTCGAAAAGTGGTGTCATCATCAACAAATAGAATATTCGTCAATTTCTTTCTTTCGTTTTGATCTCTGTTCTTGATATTTTTGTTTTTCTTATAGAATTTTTCGACGCCATTATTTATAGTTATGATATTTTTGTTTACATTACTATTTTTATTTTTGTTATCACCACTATCATTATCTTTAAGAAGAAACATCTTTACTGCGCCACCAATTATAACAGCACCAACACCACTAAAAATCCATTCTTTATTGTTTACAATCCAGTTAATCATTTTCTTTTTATACACAATTAATTCCCCCAAACCATACCATTTTTGGGATCAAAAATAAAGAATTTGGTAAAGAAAATCCGCGCGGGCCACATAAATTAGGCAGTGGCACGCGCGGATATAGGGGGGACTGGGCAAAAAAGGTATGACCAATGTTAGGATCTGCGGCCGCAGGGAGCCCAGCCGAGGAAGCTGCAGGGAGCTTCATCCTCTTCATGACCCTCCCAGAAGGCCACGCAGCCGGCGTTGGGGGCGAGCTTCAAACCAAGAAACTCTTCTCTCGGAGGCAAGCGAAAGTCAGTCTGTACGTGGCCGTGCTCTGGCAAGATAGCAAACAAATCCCGATCGTCTTTTAGTTTGTGCATTCGCTTCAGCCTCTTAGGCACGTCCCTATGCCGAGCGATCGCCTCTTGGAGCTCTATGAGCTTCTTCAGCAATCCACCATTCATCAAGCCAGTCAAGTCTTTGTCCCATCTGTCTTTCGTCCAGAGCGTTCGAGGTTTTGGATCCGGCTCCGCCGCCTTTCGGAATTTCCAAAAGTTCTCACACGCATCTTGCCGCTCCTTCTGCGTCATCCCCTCAATCAGCTTGGTAGCTTTGGGAGAACCCTCGAGGGCTTCATTCAAATACGGATCGTCTGCCCAGCACCTATTGTCACCGATTGAGTCACGGATAGCGCGGATAGCCTTTCTTCTGCTCCTGATCGCAGCGACTATTTCCGTCCTGCCGAGGATGTGCTTGTCAGCCTTCTTCTTCAGCTCCTTCGGATCATACGGCAACCCCTTCAATTTTATCATCGTCTCAACTCCCTTCCGCCCAAAACTATAAACTATTTAATGAGAGTTGTAAATACAACTAAAAAATACTGACAGAGGGCAACCCTCTTCCATTTCAATGTGGTGTAATTTGTCAGCGATCAGCAATGGCGGCTATTGTAGACTCTACCCACACCACTTCATTATGAATAATGCTTTTTCTCTATTACCAACAGTCTTTGATTGATAGGAAATTCTGGTTTCTCTAGATTATTTTCCAAAAACTCAATAATTTCGCCAATTTTTTCATAATACAAGGCATCTGGCACTATTAATAGTACCTGTATTAGCTCTGCCAATTCTCTGAAGTTGTCGGCTTTTAGGCTTACATCAAAATAATGTTTACTATAATTCATATCACTTAAAAACTCATCGAGAAAAACATCGAACTCTACTTCTTTAAACAACGTTTTTGCAAGGTCTATCAGTTTACCGGTAAAATCCTTATTTGAGTTGTGTACGACAATTAATTTCCCGTTTTCCTTAAGTAAACCGTGAGCCTTCTTGAAGCAAAAGTCAAAAGTGTTGTTCCGATGAAAATGCCCCCAAACGTGTGAGGTCAAAATAATATCGTACTTTTGGTCTATTTCTGCTTCCTCAAATGAAGAATGTATAAATTTTTCTTGAGGAGAGAAGTCAAACTCATTTATATCCAAAAAGGTAATGTTCGTTGAGTTTCCTATTAACGATCTTGAAAGATTTCCATCAGCACATCCGATATCTAAAATCGTGTCAGTATCTCTCACCTCTACGTGTTTCTTAATCTCTTCGGCAATAAAAAACTCCTCTTTGGTGATGTTTTTAAATTTATTGAAATTCTTTTCAAGTTCACTCATAGTATTCATATTCTGACTAACAACATATATTTGTCAATTTTTTTTAATAATTCATTAGGCGGAAGGGATGGGAGTCGAACCCACGTGCCGGTTTTACCCGACCATCCGATTTCGAATCGGCGCCGTTATGACCTCTTCGGTACCCTTCCATAGACCTAGCTACTTTATCACTTTTTGCATTATTATCAAAAAATGTTATTATTTTTCGTATTACTTCCTTGTTCGTGGGCTTGCCCCGCGAAGCCCTAAGTTAATCGAAGGGCGAAGTGGGGCCCTATCGTCTATCGGTTAGGACATCGCCTTTTCAAGGCGAGAAGCGCGGTTCGACTCCGCGTAGGGTCACAAAAAGAGATGAAACTAGTTTTTTCAGCACAAAGGTTAATTTTATCTTTATTATCCAACCTATTTTATAAATTAGAAAGTTCTGAAATTCAAATACCTGAATTAATCTAAAATATTCTAAATTTAATCGTTTCCTTTGATAAATAAGGGTTTTTCTAAGTTCTGAAATTTTGCTTGACTTTATAACTATAATATGTTATCTTTTACGGCAGGAGAAACCCCATGTCCTTTCAATTTAGTTTCGCTCGTGTGCCCTTCAACCAGGACGGTGATTGGCATAAATTCATCCGCCCCGACGATGAGGATGACGAACTTATCGAAGGGGTAGAGAGGTTCAAGTGGGACGACCAAGGCAATGATTGCCTGTCGCTGGGTGGAATCGGATTCGGTGTGGCCAATCAAGTAACGAACGGACTCTTCAGGGAATTCCTCGAAGGAGGGCCTCTAACTTGGGACTCCAATGGCCGCTACATTCTTCTCAAGCCGCGAGCCGAACTCTTCGCTCGACTTAAGGAACAACTTCTCGCTGCCAAAGGATACGTCTGGGACGATATCTGGCGAGAGCTCATTCTGAAAATCGACGAAATGTATCGGCTTCGCCCGAATGAGAACATCGCTCTGGTTATCACCTAACCAATACGGACCTGTTTCCGACAAAAAGAATTGTCGTGAGACAGGTCTTTTTGCTTATACGATAATACTTTCTAAATCTTCTATACTCAATTTTATTAAATTTCTATACGGAAAAAGTTCGGAAAGCCATACATTTGGGTCACACGAGACAAAAAGAAGTGCACTGCTGCACTTCTTTTTGCGCGTGTGAAGCCGTAGCCATGTCGCTCTGCGACAGGCGAGGCGGGGTCGCGAACACTTAGCAGATTGCGAATACTTGGAGCAATATGCTTAGTGATTCGTGACACAAGGCTATCGAATTATTCCTGACCACAAAGGTTTTGATAATATTGACAATATATTTCTAACAAGTATCTTTCATGAAAGAGGTGCCGAATGGAAACTTTGGAAGTTTTAAACAATTATACGCCCTTAGCGTTTAAGGATTGGTTGGACAAAAGACTATCGGAACAATACTCTACTGACACTGAAAGGCGCTACAGAGCTTGCGACTTCAGATCTCTTGGGGTTCCTTTTGGAGAATCTCACATTGATCAATTACGGATGTTGTTCTGCAAACTTTCTTCAGAGGCAAAAATCGCCTTCCGTGAAGGGGTAAGCCTGCTTCATTCCGAGAAGCTGGTTCAATCAAAAGAAAAAGAGGATCTGTATGCTCTTTCAGAGATTATCAAGTAATAAAAACTCTGGGCCGCAGGAAATGCCGCAATGCATTCCTGCGGCTTTCTCATTTACATATATTTCCTAGATTTTGAATTGCCATTCCTGACCACAAAGTATCATGTGGTGTTTTCATCTATTCTTCACCATCCAAACTGCATAATGGTGGTCACGTCCGCTGAATTATTAGTAGCGGTCATTTATTAGCCATTATCAATAACTTTATTAGTGTATGAAGAAAAAAATAACTTTCGCTTTGGGAGCAGTCGCGGCCACACTTATAGTGTTGCCGATGTTTGCCGCTTTCGAAGCTCATGTGATCAACGTCACAGCCCAGATAGAGAACGCACTTGAAGTGCCGGTGAGCGAGATACGCTTTGGGACCGTATTTCCTCAAGAGCACTTGAGACAGCCATTGCGAATAGCTTTGTCAGGTTCTTTTATGAGTGAGGACCGAGTGGATGATGTAGAATACTTCATCCGACAAAAACCAAAGTGTGCTGTCACCAGCAACAATGGTGAGGCCTTGGTTGGCCCTACGGCGACCGGTCACATTATCCTAGGAGACAATGCCACTACTACAGATGTTGTAGAAGAGTATTGGATCGATTGTGGAGCTGCCCCTCGTCTGTTGGTGGAAGGCGAATCTTGGGGAGTTCTCCCTTCTCTTTGTGAATACATTTCCAAAGAGGATGACCAGAGCCCCGACAACGATGGGAGCACCCCTTCGTTCCACCAGCCTTGGCAGATTGTCGATGGTCAAATCGATTGGCTCGATACAGCGGGCCGACTCGCCAAGTCTGAACAAGACATCGAGGACAATTGGACTATTGACCTTGCAGTGCCTTGCTTCGGTGGTCATTGCGCCCAAGATTGGGCCGACTTCGTGGGCAGGATCAACCCAGATGCTAACCCTGCAGATTACACCCAACCGCTCGAAAACGAGCACAAAATATTTGGCTGTGATCTTTGGGTAGAAGTAACTGGTGTAAGTGAAGCAACATCAACAGTCCCCACTACTCTGACTGTAGTCAAAACAGTTGTTAATGATGGACCTGGTACACCAGGAATAGCAGCTGCGACTGCTTTCGGTTTTATAGTTGATGGTGGCGCACCTGTAGCCTTCGAAGCTGATGGATCCAATATGATGAACACGACTCCTGGCGCACACACTGTCGCTGAGCCTGCTGTCGCTGGTTACATCGCAACATTTGGCGGTGATTGTGATGCGAACGGCAACGTAACAGTTGCGACAAGTACAAATGCCACTTGTACTATCACAAACAACGATATCGGCGAAGAACCAGTTGGCACACTTACAGTTACTAAAGTCGTTATGAACAACGGCGGAGGTAATAATGTGGTGGCAGACTTTGCTCTAAATGTCAGCGGTACCGCTGTAACAAGCGGTGTCCCGCACGACTTTACCCCAGGAGCTTATGATGTCGATGAAATCGGTGTAGCTGGATACGAAGCAATCTTTAGTGGTGCTTGCGATGCCAACGGCAATGTGACAATTGCCGCTGGTGACAATCTAAACTGTACTATCACTAATGACGACATCAGGCCAAACATTACTTTAACCAAAGTAGTGATCAATGATAATGGCGGAACCGCTGTGGCCGGAAACTTCTCCATGACTGTTGGTGGAGTGATCGTCCCATCGGGCTCATCCGTCCTAGTAAATGCGAATGTCGCACATATTATCAATGAATCGGGGCCTGCCGGATACACAGGCAGTATTTCTGGAGATGCAGAATGCCCAGCAGTACTTGGGGGAACCGTAACGTTGAGTGAAGGTGAGGCAATAAGCTGCACCATCACCAACAACGATAATCCTTCGATTTAGAGCCGAACACTCTGGATCGACCCCTCTCTTCTTGGCTCAGGCTCTCCCATTTCAGTCTGGGCCAAGATACAGAGCGGTGAATCGCTCAAACAAAATTATAAGACTAATTTTATTAGCGCTAAGTAAAAGAAATGGAAAAAATTGGAATGGGGAAAAAGATCTTGATCGGTTTGGTAGTGGTGGTGTACTTGTTTGTTCTCTATATTGTAGTCGATGCCAACAAATATAAAGCGATGGTGCGTGTCATAGACGGCGCAGGCCAAGTGGGAGTAAACCCAACATCAGAAAGTTTGGACTTTGGTGATATATCACTCGGTATGTCAGCCCGAAGAAAAGTGAATATTGCAAACAACACTTTTATGCCTATGCGCATACTGATCTGGAAGACGGGTACCATCAAAAACATCATGGATGTAAGCGAGCAAAGCCTACGCCTAGACCCACACATCGATACTGAAATAGAATTTACAACTTACATACCAGCGTCAGCAGTGATAGATCAAAATTACGAGGGCCGTGTATACATCTTCAAAATCCCGACATTTGGTCTATAAAGTATGAAGCAAATATATAAAACAAGTTTGGACATAGGTATGTATATCGCCATTGTGGCCGCCATCGTCTTCGGCTTACCCAGATTCCTCAGCTACTACCTAGGCACCCCCTACCCTATGGCCGCGATCACCTCTGGCTCCATGTGGCCGGCCCTCAAAGAAGGTGACCTGGTGTTTATAAAAGGTATCGACAAAAGTGAGATGAGGCT
>Ga0137430_1000352_pt1 | contig 13111 bp, 10 predicted proteins | sample EasRivERMZT754_2_FD_104651 | JGI IMG/M metagenome (GOLD analysis project Ga0137430, IMG submission 104651) | Soil microbial communities from meander-bound floodplain in the East River, Colorado, USA - East River MetaG ERMZT754_2 | ecosystem: Environmental > Terrestrial > Soil > Floodplain ...
AAAAGGTTCAATCCGCACAGAATCTGATTGCAAAGCTTCGTCAACTGCCCATGCCCCACCGGCCCACAATGGACGATCGACTTGCCCATCGCCTCCAATACCGGGCGGGCCCGCGCGAGATCCGATTCCGTTCCGCCGACCATGATCGACAGCGTTCCCGCCTCTGCTCCTGTTTTTCCTCCTGAAACCGGCGCATCAAGAAACGCGCTGCTTTTTCTCTCCACTTCGCCGGCCACCGCCCGCGCCGTCTCCGGCGCCACCGTGGACATGTCGATGCACAGCGCCCCAGGGCGAATGCTCTCACAAACGCCGCCTCGCCCTAGATATACCGCCTCCACATCCGGCGAGTCGCTCACCACCGAAACGATAATGTCTGCCTGCCGCGCCACGTCCGCCGGACCACTCGCCCCGCGGGCGCCCTCGCGCTCCAACGCCTCGGCCCTGCTTCGGGTTCGATTGAACACCACCAATGGGAACCCAGCCCGCATCACGTTCCGCGCCATCGGTGCTCCCATGATCCCTGTTCCGATCACTCCAACTGTCGGCTGATTCATCGTTGTCCCATCTCTCTCGCCAGCAAGAACGCCGGTCGGTAACAGTCTAGGCTGCCGAATTCACCGCCGGCAGAGTTTGAGAAAAAACCGCCAGCCATGTGTCCCCCGAGGTACGCCATGAGTTTAGCCCAGCGATTCATCGCTGGGTTTCGGAACCCAGGAACGAGATAGTTGCCGGAGGCCCGGCTGATAGGGGTGTTCGACGTTTCGCTGCCGATCGGCCGCTTCAATCTTCGCTTTCTTGTTTCGCCTTTTGGACTTTTCGACGTTTCCACATGGTGTGCCATTACGTGACACTAATCGCTCTTGGATCCCGCCGTTCCCGGCCCACTCGGTCCCGAGCGATTTCCATCCTCAGCAGCTTCCGGGCCGGCGCTCCGCTGACAAGCTGCTGCCGTTCCGTCCCCGCTATGCGAAACCCGGCGCCCAAGTAACATTCAACCGCCGCGGTGTTTTCCGGAAAAACCACCAGGGAAATCTTCACCGCCCCAAGCACCTCGAGCCCCTCGCAAATCAAAGTCTTTGCGAACCAGTGCCCCCAACCCCGCCCCCGGCAATCCGGACGCAGAATCACATGCCCAAGCCACCAATGATCGAGTCGCGATCGCATCCGGTTCAACTCCCCGTACCCGAGGGGCTCATCCGGTCCAACGATCGAACCGCGCGAATGAGTGCCACTTATTGGCACTATGTCCGCCGCCTCGTTTCGAACGAGCACCATCGCCCGCCCTCCCGGCCTTTGCCACCGCAGAACCTTCCCCGCCGTTAGTGGCCAGGGTGTGCTGGGGGCCAGCAGCCGCAGCTCCTCCTCGCTCCGCACCCAGCCCGCGACGACGCCCGCCCAGCGCGACTCAAACGGCCGCACGGCCAGCGCTTCAGCCTCAAGCTGTAGCAGGCTCATCATCATCCGCTTAACTCAAGGATAGAGATCCAGCCAGGAGGGCCCGCGAACGTCGCCAGGGGACGTCAGTCCCTGGTATCGATCTTCTTCTTTCTCTCCGCCCAGCGGGCGAGCGACCGTCCTCCTGGTACTCTTCCGAATCACCGGTCGAGAAATCGGCGCCTCGATCACCTACCCCTTCACCCTCTCCAACTCCCTCCCTATCTCCTCCACATCCTTATCCCGCCGATGATACCCGGTCTCCTCCACGATCCTCCGCGCTTTTTCCCAATGCTCCCGCGCCTTGGCCACAACCCCCTCTCCTGCCGGGAGAGGGTTGGGGTGAGGGCCTGCGTGCCCCTGCTCTTGAGCAGTGTCCACTTCCCCCCTTACCAAGGGGGGACCGAGGGGGGTCTCCTTCGTTCGATTTTCGCTCTTCGCATTTCGCTCTTCCCCCTTGGTGGCTTCGTGGCTCCGTGGCTTCGTGGCTTTTTCTTCCGCCAGATACATCCTCGCATATTCCAAATGCCCATCACACTCGTGCAACCTCATACCCCCCCGCACCGCCATCCGCATCGCCTCCTCCAAATCCCGCCTGGCCTTCTCCCATTCCTCCGTATGTCGATACAACTCCGCCCGGGCAAGAAGTCCCCTCGGAACATGGTGCTGCGTACCTGCCTTGCGCAGCCATTCGACCGCCTCGTTGAGCGCACTCCTCGCGGGCCCGAAGTCCTTCGTTTGTTCGACGAGCGCCGCCATCATCTCCGCCCGACCCATCGAAAGGTGATCGAAGCTGATCGTCAGCAAGTGTCCACCACCTTGCTTCGTCCATTCCGTCGTCGTCTTCGCCCGCTTGAGCACTTCGTTGCATTGCCCCTGTTCCAACAGAAGATCGCAGTACCGATAGCCTTGCAGCGAATACAGCAGCGGGTACTCTGGTTGCAGCCCCTTCTGCATCCGCTCAGCTTCTTCAAAGATTCTTCTCGCTTCGTCCAGCCGACCCGCCTGATGAAGCGCACCCGCTTGTGCTGTCCGGTTTCCCATCCGCTGAAATTCATCTCTGCTCTTGTCCGCGTACTCGACGGACCGCTCCGCGGCCTCAATTGCTTCTTCGACCCTTCCCAGCGTCAGCAGCAACTCCGATAGGTTCCCAGCGCGAATCGCGCCATTGCGCCAATCCGGATCGTCGCTATCCATTGTCCTAGCCAAAGCCGCCCGCATCGGCTCCACGGCTTCTGTTAGCCGCCCCAACGCCCGCAACGCGAATCCGGCACTGGCCAGAATCCCCGCGCGGTCCGCTTCGCCAAATGCGCTCACCGGATCTGACCAGGCCTCGTCAAAAAACCCCGCCAGAACCGCAAGGTCGCTGCCGAAGGCCCCCAGCTTATGAATGCTGAAGCCCTCATTCCCCCGCCGAATCCTTGCGAAGTACACCGTATCTAGCGCCTCCTGATGCCTCCCCGCTTTGCACCCGTGCATCACCGCCTGATACAACGGCGCCATCTCCTCTACTGTGTCCGGCTGATACGGCGCAACCCCCTCGCTCGTCAGATACTCATACAACCGCCCATGCCCCGCCTTCCACGCCTCCGGAAACTCCCTCGACAGTTCATCCCCGAAGTGCTCGCGAACCAGTGGGTGGGCGTCGAGTTCATCGCGGTCGTGTTTCTCATGCCGCGCGATCAACCGGTATCGTCTCAAGCGCTCGATGGTAGCGCTTCTCGATGGTTCGGAGGCCTTGCTCAGGTGAGTCGTCAGCCCGGCGATTGCCGGCGGTGCAAACAGCGCCGCCAACTCCCCCGGCTTCGCGGGTCGATCAAACAATCCCAGAACACGAAGCAGTTCCACCTCCGGCCCATCGCCGAACCGCTTCGCGAACGCGGCCATCATCCGCCGCGGATGCCTGCCCTTCTCGACCGGAATATCCAAGTCCGGAATCTTCGCCGCCTCGGAAATGGGATGACCGGGAATATCCCGCAAGTATTCAGCGACCAGGTTGATCGCCAGAGCATGATTCCCAAACGCGCTAACGGCGGCCTCCAACTCCGCGTCCGTCCCCTGCACGTTTCGCACACGAAGCAGCGAGCGCCCGGCCTGCGGCGAAATCAGTTCGAGGTTCAGTTGCTTCGTCGTGTCCTTGTATTCGTTGAGTTCCGGAATCCAAACGCGAGTGGTGATGACGCATAACCCCGGATTCTCTCGCGCCAATTCGTCGAGCAAGGTCTGCAACGCCGGATCTTTGATCTGCCCCTTGGGATGCGAGACATCCGATTGCAGCGGCTCCATGCCGTCCAGGATCAATAGCGTACGCTGCTTTCGCACCAGAGCGCCGAGTCGCTCCGCCTTCGACCACGGCGAGCCTTCATCGGGATTCGGGTCACCGAACCATTTGAGCGCCGCACTCATGAACTGGTCCGCCGAGCCGGCGCGATCGCCCGTCCCCTGACTGTAGAAGCTCCACCCGAAAACCCGCTTCGCCCCGCGATAGCCGTCAGTGGCCATTCGCTCCCGCCACTTGTTTACCAGCGTGCTCTTGCCGACACCTCCCCAGGCCACAAAACTGATGATGTGCGTGTCTTGTGATTCCCACGCCTTGTCGAGCAGTTCCAACTCCTCCAGCCGCCCGAACAACTCCGCGCCAGTGACCGGAAGTCGCGTTACGTCTTCAAAGACATCCCGCAAGCCCGGCGTATGCGGCGCAACCTCGACAAGCGACGGCAACGCAAAAGGAGACATCACGTCGTCAAACGGCGCACGCTTTGCATCCAACGCCACGACCACGCGATCCGCGACCGCCGCAAAGACGCTCTCCTCCGTACCTTTACAGTCCTCGGCCACGGACTTGGCATCTCGCGGAAGCATCTGCGTATCGCCGATCCACTTGTGCCGCTTCCATGGACAGTGGTGGAGCAACACGGGGATCAACACCATTCCAACCTTTTGTCGCTTTTCGATGAGGAACGGCACCTCTTCCTTGGTGACGAAGTCCGACGCCAGATAGTCCGCGGAAATGAGACAAACCGCCACGTCCGCGGCTTCCATCGCGGCCATGATCTCGTTGTACCATTTGTCGCCGGCGTCGATCTGCCGATCATCCCACGACGTGACCTTAGCGGCCTTGAGATGCTTCTGAAGGCGTACCTTCCACGGTTCATCGACGTGACTGTAGGTAATGAACACCCGCGCGGCCTCGACCGCTCGACCTTCTACCGTCATCAAATGAAACTCCCGCGCCCAAAGAACATGCGTACCGAAATGCTATCCGCCTCGCCCGAAGCGGTCTATCGCGGGAACAATCGAAAGGGACTGAACGATCCGACGAAACAGCGGAGGTGCAATCGAGGCCTACTCATTTCGCGAGGATGTCTTCTGCGAAGAGCGAAGATCGAACCACGAAGGCACGAAGGGGAAGAACGGCGAATGAGGAGATTCGTCCGCCCTCCGGGCGGGGAGAAAAGAAGAAGTTCGATACCAGGGACTGAAGTCCCTGGCAACGATCGCGCGCCCTCCGGGCGAAGAAGGCACTTCTTTCTTACTCTTCGTGCCTTGGTATCTGGGTGGTGTTCTTCGCCCGTCGTCCCCGCTCCATAACTGTCGCAGTACTGATCTTCCCCCTCGTGGCTCCGTGGCTTTTCCTTCGCTATTCCATTTTGACCCCCAGCCCCTCCGCGATTCGCTCGAAATCATCCAACGAATAATACTCAATTACGATCCGCCCCGTCCCCTTTCGCTTCCCTTCATGAATCGTCACCTTCGTCCGAACCGCCTGCTCGAATCGCTGTTCCATTTCCCGAGTGTGCGCCGATCGCGGCGTCTTCTCCTTCCCTCGTTCCGTGGTCAACCGATCCTTCTCGAACCGGACCATTTCTTCCAGAACCCGCACTGAAAGGTCTTTCTTCGCTGCCGCCTCCGCCAGCGCAATTCGACGGTCGTCGCCCGGCACGGCCAGCAGACATCGCGCATGGCCGGCGCTTAACCGCTTGCTGGCCACCAACTCCCGTACCACTGGTGGCAGGTCCAGCAGGCGCAAATAGTTGGCTACCGTGGAGCGATCCTCGCCCAGTCGTTCCGCCAGATCTTCGGGGCGCATCTGGAACCGCGTGCAGAACTCGCGATACGCCTGCGCCCGATCGATCGGGTTCAAATCCTCGCGCTGGATGTTCTCGATCAGGGCGAGCTCAAGCATCTGCTCGTCGTCGGCCGTCCGCACCACAACCGGTACCCTGGCCAGCCCAGCCAGTTTTGCCGCCCGCCAACGTCGCTCACCGGCGATGATCTCGTAACTGCCGTCCCGGGTCCGAACCGCAATTGGTTGCAGAACGCCGCTTCGAGCGATCGACCCAGCAAGCGCATGTAATTCATTGTCATCAAATAACTTGCGCGGCTGTAAGGGATTCGGCCGGATGACCCCAACGGGCAATTCCGAAACCGCTGGCCCAGATCGAACCGCTGTTTCCGCCTCGTCTAAGTCTGTTATTATAGGACGTCCTAGCGCGGATGCTTCCTTGGTAACGTCAGCGGTAACAGGCGTCGATCGAAAATCCGAAACCAAAGAATCCAGTCCCCGTCCTAGCCGTCGCGTTAGCTTTGACATGTGCTTCTCCTTAGTCGTCCCGCTCCCCTCAAGGGAACGGATTCTCACGCCAGCACGAAACCGCTGTTTCACGTGAAACGCGCTTCACCGCGGAGCCAGGCGAATGTTATGGTTCCGCGCTCCGGCGTCAACATGGCATCCAACGTTGCTCCCGGAGGGGTGACCGTCCACCGAATAGTTAACGACCGCCGACGGCCTACATGACGCAGGCAGCCAGGAAGGCCGCTCGAAAATAGCCGTGGGCAGCGCACCTGCCCCGCGGTCTCAAGACAAAAAACCTGATCCGACCCTGGAGGAGGGTCGTCTGACTCCGCATCAAACCGTGAAGGTCGTTGGCGTAACTCACCTTATGCAAATGACGCTCGCGCCGGAGGGTTAACTAGAACCCGGCCCAGCAGCACCGACGTTGTCGCCAACTAAAGGAACGGCGAGACGTGCAAGAGGATTAGGGGGCCCTCAAGGCGTGAAAAAAGCCTGTCCGGCAGTGCCAGAACTTGACCATAGTCAATAGCGCTGTTTCACGTGAAACGAAGTTTCGCGACGCAAGGCTGTCCAGAATGCGCGATGGAAACCCGTTTCACGTGAAACAGCGATTGAACGCTCGCGTTCGTCTCGCGGTCCGGACAATCGCTCAACCGCTAAACACCAAGTTCCTAATGTTATCGGACTATATATCTGTTGGAAAGGAGCACTAGAGCTCACAGGAGCACGAGAACAGAAATGTCTCCAACCTTCGTTCGGGTACGTTTCTAGCCACGGTCGCAGCAGGACCGGATTAGATTGACCAGTACCGGGGCGCACCCGACGAGTCGGCCAGGCACAGACCGCCCCCTTTTAAACATCGATTCGAGTCGCCGCACGCACAATGATCAGGCGTGGCTCACTTCCCGTTGGCCAAGCAACGGGGGTGCCCTTCACGCACTGGCTCCGAGGCGGCTGGTCCGAGCGATGGACTCCGCCAAGGATCCGCCGCTCAGCCTCGCGGGGAATCGACGACAGTGCCATAATGTGGCACTTTCACTCGAACGCCTTTCGCAACATCGCTCGGGCAAAGCCGCGCGGACTGCAAAGGTCAATGATACGTACACGGGCGGACAGCCGCGCGCGGGCTCTGGACGCGGCCTACCCCTCAACGAATATGATATAGTGCCATCACCTGACACTCAGTATCACCCGGAGCTAAACGCGGAATGGGTCGTCCGGATCGTCGGAACGCCGCGAGGGATCATCGTTGCCATCGTTGAAAGGCCGGAATTTCCAGCGGTCGGCGTCTTCCGCCTCGTCGATTTCGCGCTCCATGTGCCGGAACATCTTCTCCTGCAACGGGGCGAGGCGACGATACATATCCAGCGTGGCCTGGTGCGATTTGACCATCGTGCCGAGCTGAACGAGCTGCCATTTGATCAGGCATTCAGGTTCCTTGACCGTGGAAAAGGGGTCGCAAAGCAGATGCGGCGAGCCGTCGGCCTTGCGTCGAAAGTATTCGCATTCCTCGCAACGGAGCATCGTTCAAGCCTCGGTCGATCGTTTTCTTCGACGCGCGAGAACAGTTGAGTGATTCGCATTATAACGGTGGGGACGCGACATGGGCAAACCGTGCGAGAGCCTCGAAGGACCAAAAGGAACGGTATGGCGGATCTCTCGGCGATCAACGACATGATCGTTCACGAAACGCGGTAATTGACGAAGGGTCCTTCGTAGGTAGACTCGCGGCTTGAAGCAGCCCGGGTGGCGGAATTGGCAGACGCGCAAGCTTGAGGTGCTTGTGGCCGTAAGGCCGTGGAGGTTCGAGTCCTCTCTCGGGCAGTCAAGTCCTTGTGGTCGTCTGTCGCCCAGACCCAGCCACGTCAAGCGGTCAGCCGCAAACCTCAGCTTCTGAAATCTCAGCGTCGAAATCGAATCCGGACCACGACAAGCGCGCATGCGCATCAGAGGCGCCACCCTGTTCTCTACGACTAAGAGCGAAAGCGGGCCGCTACGTCTTCTCGCAAATGAGCGTGAACATGGGTCGCCAGGACGGCAAGATTGTGCAGATCGCACGCTCCGTGGCACCGAGGGCACGGATGGGGAGTGCGCGTCGCACCGGCGGGCCGTAGGAGCGGAAGCGGATTTCGCGCGTCGTAAAGCCCACTCGGGCGAGGAAGGTCGAGACTTCGTGGGCGGTGTACTCACGGACGTGGCCCATATGCCCATACAGAGTGAGTTTTTCGAATTCTTCAAAGATTGAGCGGGCGACGTGAACACCGACGTGATGGCGAAGAAGGTTCCACAGACCGCGGAGGCTGCGGAGGTTAGGTGTGGAAAGAATCAGCGTGCCGCCGGGGCGGATGACGCGGTGGACTTCGGTCATGGTGCGGATGAGGTTGATCCGCATGTGCTCGAAGACTTCGTTGAGCAGGGCGAGGTCAAACGCCCCGTCGGCGGCGGGGATGCGCTGCGTTTCGAAATCCACTTTGTGAATGGTGAGCGATTTGAGTGCGGCCACGTCGCTGAGGCGTTCGGGAGCGAGGTCCAGGCCGGTGACATCATAGCCCAGGCGTTGCATGGCCAGGGTGAGGATCGCCGGCGAGGTGCCGAACTCGACGATTCTGGCGCCGGGGACGCGGGTCACATAGTCGGCGACAATCATAAGGTCCCCGGCCAGTCGATGGCGGTGGTTCAAGGCGTAACGCCGGACCCAGTCGGAGAGGACGGGGTCGGTGGGGACGATTTCAGCGGCGCAGCGGTCGATCAAGGATAGCGAGTCTCGGGGTTGCATGGTTGGCACTGTAGGATCATCGGCGGGCGACGGCAAGGAACCAGGCGGCGGTGGCGAATAGGGTGACACATTGTGTCACCAAAAGAATCCGGACGACCGTGCCGAGCGAGTCGTGCCAGAGGATCAACGCGGCGGTTTCGAGAAACAACCCTGGAACGTAGAGCCAGAGGAAGCCGAAGCGGTTCGCGGCGGCACCGGCCAGACCGATCATGTGGGCCAGGTGACCCACGAGCCGTACGAGCGTCAAGGGGAAAAGAATCGCCGCGGCGCCGGCGAACTTGTTGGGGAAGAGGACGTTCATGATCTCATCCGGCCAGAGGGCGAAGGCGGCAAGGGGGACCGCCGCCAGCAGAAGGAAATATCCGCACACGCGAAGGAACGTGCCGGTAATCGCGCGGCCCGCGCTGTGTTTGGTGGCCAGGAGCGGGAGCATCAGAGTGTTGAACGGTGTGACGACGACCGCGACGGCCTGTGCCAGTCGGAAGGCGATGCCGAAGGAGCCGGCGTCGTCACCGGGGAAGAACCGCTTGACCGCGAGCATGTCGACATTTTGAAAGCCTGCGGAAGTGACCATCAAGAGGAGGAGTGGCCAGGTGAATTGGCGGATGGCCCGGCCATCGACGGGTGCCACGGGGTGACCCTGCCAACTTGCGGCGAGTTGGCGGTCTGACAGGATGAGGGTGGCCACGAGGGCGATCAAATAGGCGAGCAGGCCCGCCGAGGGTTCGGACCACGTCATCAATAGCGCGACGCCGATGGGGAGTCGTACGGCGGCTTCGAAGATCGTGTTGACGTTGAAGGGGCCGAAGGCTTGAAGGCCGCGAAGGGCGCCGCGGGCGACGCTGAGGAGCAGCGTCACATAAGTCATGATGATGGCGATGATCATTGGCCAGGAGGTTGCGTATTGCCAGAAAGACGCGAGCCCGGGGGCGATCACGCAGGCTGCGATGACGATGGGGAGGCCGTATCCGGCGACGCGTTTGGCGATTTCGCGGGTGAGCCCGCGGACGCGACCGAGTTCTCCTTTGGCGGAATAGTCGGCGGCGAATTTGGCGACCGTGCCGTTGATGGGGCCGAGTGCGATCTGGCAGAAGGCGACGATGGAAAGGGCGTGGGTGAATTCGCCGAGGGCGGATTCATCAAGCGTGCGGCCGACGACGAGGGTATATGCGACGCCGAGGAGCGTGGTGACGCCGGTGCCGGCCACGAGGATCAGGCTTTGTCGAGCTTCAAGTCGCATACGAGGGGCACAAGGGACCGTCAGCGCCGCACCACCTATCGACTTGAATGATGCTACGGGAAGGTCGACGTCGGTAGAACCTGGCCGGAGGGTGGAATCGCAATGATGATCAATCAACTAAATCTAACGTTATGCAAGACAATAAGATGTGTTATTTGGCTGCGGTCGCCCTCCCTAACGCCCGGTACGTGAAATCACTTATTTCTTATTGACACGGTTATAGGACTCATGCTAGAATGGAATTGGTTGGGGAGTGTGCGGGGCTCTTCTTCCGCAAGCCGTGCGCGTCAGTTTCAGGAGACATGCCATGACGCTTTCCAGGGGGCTCTATGTATCGGTTCTCGCTGTTGTCGCGCTGTCAACAGCGCGGGTTGAGGCAGGCAAGACGTGCGCGTGTAGCGCGGACGCGAATGTGGACTACATGTGCAACAATAACGACTTTACGCGCATCAGTTCTTGTGCGGGCGGCAGTCCGGTCGGAGTTTGTGCGCCCGCTGACGTGGACTGTGACGGAGACGTTGATGCCACGGACGGCAACATCGTCAACTGCCGCATCTTTGAAGGATCACCCGTGGAATGCTGCGGCGCATGCGGGTGTCATGCCGACTTCAATCGCGACGGTGCGGTGACCGAGGACGACCTTTCGATCTACGATGATGAATCCGAAGGGAATCCATGCGTCTTCGACGTGAACTGCGATGAGGTCGTTAACGATTCGGATCGCGAGGCGGTTCTGTGCCAGATCGACGGGTGTAGCGACTGCTGCAATCCGAATCCGGGCCTGTATGGCGACACGGATGATAATGGCGTCATCGACATCGATGACGTTCTGTGCGTGCTGGACTGCTTTGTCTCTGGAACGTGTCCCAACGGAGACATCTGGCCATGCGGCGGGGGAGACAAGGTATGCGACCTCGATGATATTCTGGCCATCCTGGACACGTTTCAGGGGTTCCCGCCTTGTCCGTGCCCGGAATGATGACTGAGTGGTAAACCTGAAGAGCTACAATACACGGGCGCCATCGGGGGTCACTTGCCGATGTCGCCCGTGCGGTATTTGTTATGATAGAGGCATGACTGTGTGAACGAAACCAGCTGGTTTGCGATTCGTTATTAATTGGTTGAGGACCCTCCTATGTGACTAACGGCGCATCCGGTTAACTTGCGCATGTTAGGAATGTCATGAAAGCTGATCATAGATTTTACAAACTCCATCCGAAGCTGCAAAAGGACCTCGCCAGTTGGGCGATGGATGCAGAATTGCAAAAACTCGCGAAGCGCCTCGCTGAACAGAAAGATGCCGGTCAGTACCTCGATACGCTTGCTGAAGTGTTCATGGCCAGACGTCTTCGGCAGGCCGGTTTCTTGCTACGAGTCGAAGTGGAAAAATGCGATCTTGAGGCTCGTCATAATGGCTTGGAGGTTTATCTCCATATCAAAAGGCTCAACTTAGGTGCCGCGTTTCAACGACAATTCGACTTGGCAAATCGCCTTCACGATCTCGAGCAACTCTCCATACCGCTGTGCATATCTGTGGGATGGAATCATGACTTGACGGATTCAGAGATGCAGGTCGTCTATTCACAAGCAAAGTCGTGGCTCCCGACAGCCAGCGTTGGAAACATCTTGGCGTCTTGGATACCAGGGGTCGAGAACTTGGAAGAATTGACGTTCTCAAGCAATCTCGGAAAGAACGCATTCAACTTAGCTTGTCGCCACCCGCGCAGTTCATGCCGGATCACGAGCGGTTTTCGAGGAAAATGAAAGAAGCCTACGGACAGTTTGTTCACGGGAAGACCAATCTGATTGCCGTCTGCAGTGATTGGTTTGACGACAGCGAGGACTTTGAAACAGCGCTGCTCGGGCGGACGTTTGAGAGGTTGGCCGGTGACAAACGGATGACACCGGAAACAGGTCGTCTACACGATGGTTTCTGGAGTGTGGAAAAACATAGGGCAATCGAATTGGCGATCTTCTTTACGTTTTCTGGTACCCGAGATCATCTTGATTCAAGGTGGGTCCGGGATCACTCAACGATCGCACCTGAGTTGATTTCGTGTGTCTCAAGTGTATTCACATCTACAAGTGTGACCAGATAATGCATCCGGAGAGATTGCCCGTCCGTCATCGCACTCGAAACGGCTGAAACGGCTTGCGGTGCAGGATATCATAAACGTCCTGGTATCGCATCGTACATCTTCTCCGACCCTGTGAATTGCAAGAGGCTCACCGGCTGATGGCAACTTCGATCGTCGCGTCGATTTTTGGACCGCACTGACGTATAACATCTCCGTGCCCAAGCGAAGCGACATCAAGAACATCCTCATCATCGGTTCCGGGCCGATCGTCATCGGGCAGGGCTGCGAGTTTGATTATTCGGGGACGCAGGCGTGCAAGGCGCTTCGTGAAGAAGGCTACGGGGTCGTGCTCATCAATTCCAACCCGGCCACGATCATGACCGATCCGGAGATGGCCGACCGGACGTACATCGAGCCGATTACTCCGGAATTCCTGGAAAAAGTGCTGGAACGCGAACGAGTGGACGGGCGGGCCGTGAACGCGATTCTGCCCACGCTGGGCGGGCAGACGGGGTTGAACTGCGCGATGGACGCGACGGAGCGCGGTATTCTCGACAAGTACGGCGTCCAATTGATCGGCGCGAGTCGAGAGGCCATCCACAAGGCCGAGGATCGTACGGCGTTCAAGCGGACAATGATCGAGATTGGCCTTGATGTGCCACAGTCTGACACTGCACACACGTGGGACGAGGCGGAACGAGTCGTCGAGCGCATCGGACTGCCGTGCTGCATTAGGCCGGCATATACGCTCGGTGGTGAAGGCGGGGGATTCGCCCGCACTTCTGAAGAATTCGAAGCGATCGCGCGGCGCGGGCTCGCCAAATCGCGGGTCAGCGAGATCCTCATCGAGGAAGACCTGTACGGCTGGAAGGAATACGAGCTGGAGGTGATGCGCGACCGGGCGGACAACGTGGTCATCATCTGCTCGATCGAAAACTTCGATCCGATGGGCGTTCACACCGGCGATTCGATCACCGTTGCGCCGGCCCAGACGCTCACCGACAAGG
>Ga0137430_1000356_pt1 | contig 13080 bp, 21 predicted proteins | sample EasRivERMZT754_2_FD_104651 | JGI IMG/M metagenome (GOLD analysis project Ga0137430, IMG submission 104651) | Soil microbial communities from meander-bound floodplain in the East River, Colorado, USA - East River MetaG ERMZT754_2 | ecosystem: Environmental > Terrestrial > Soil > Floodplain ...
GGAATTTGTGCAAGGGCATTTGTGACTTGCGTTTGCAATTCACCAAGTCTCTGTGCAGCAGCAGTAACCGCCGCTACATCGGCAGGATTTGCAAGAATTTGGTCAATGAACTCTTGTATCTTAACAAGAGCTTCATTAATCTTCTCTTCCATTTCCTGGACTTCACGAGTGAGGTCTTCAAATGCAGTCATGATATGATTTATCCTTTCAAGGATTTGTAGTTGATGCTCGTGCATGTGCCCAAGTAGGTGCATCGTTTCTGCATGGGCCCTCTTCGACGTCAAGTAATGCCGTCGAATTCTTCTATAGTCTTCCCTTTCAAAACTAGACGGTCTGTGTCTCATTTGCTCTCCTTCTTCTTAAGCAAATCCTTCGCAGTCTTTTCTGCATCCAGACGCGCTTCTTCACCTCCTTTGGCAAAGGATGCTTCGGCGGTTGCTTTCACTAGAGCATCCTTCATTGAGTTAGTTGAAACTTCAACAGTATGTAGATCGTCTTTAATCTTTTCAATATGCACTCCTGTAGCTGCAAGAGTTATAGCATTTTCTTTAGAAGCTACTAAAGATGCTTTCGCTCTTTCCCCGGCTCTCCAAGCAAAAAACCCATTTGCTAATATGCCAAGAAAGCCAAGAAAAGCCACAAGAACCATAGGATTAGAAAAAGCCTCAGCCATTTGGATGGTTCCTTTTGTAAAGTTCCTTATGATGTTTTATCATTTCATCCTGACTTAATTTTGGTTCAAGCACTTTCTTCTTATTCAAACCCAAAGGGCAATTTTCATTAGGACATTCTCCCCTTGTTGCCTCATGGATGGCCTTAGATAATTCCAAGGCCATCCGAAATATCCTAACCCACTTCGTAATCATGCTACCGAAGCAGGCGTGACAGTCTTAGTAAACCATGTTTTTAACATGGCTGTGATTGCTGATTGAGCCATTAAGTAAATCCCAACCAACTCCGTCACTGTTGCAGGATCAATCCCCGTCACACCAAAGAACGTAAGCGCGCCAATAATAAACCCAGGCAATTGCACCCAGTTTATCTTGGAATACCACGCACTCTGAACGGGGACATATACATTCTGCGGAACGTCAGTCATTTAATTTCTCCTAGCTTCCAAGAGAAGCTTTTTCAAACCTTGTACTTTCACATAGCCTTTCACTGCCGGGCCATACTGACCACCTTCACGGAAAGCAGCATTCAATACAACATAAGCATTCGCCGCTACGCGAGTGATTGTAAGAGGAGTTGCATTTGCTGGATCAGCACAGAGCTTATCTGTCTGGCTTCTAGTAAAAGCAACCTTACCCATAGTCGAATTAGACAAAGCTCCACTAGCGGCGACTTCATCATAGTATGAATAAGCTTCCCTCAATCCATCACAAGTCTGAATGAGAGTTGCTCTAAGTTGATCTGTACAGCTTTGAGCCATGATAGGAAGTGTCAAAGCCGAAATTAGTAGGCTCTTTTTAACAATATTCATTTTCATTTCTCCTTAAACTCCACCCGCTTCAACTATCACTTGAATAAATCTGTGATAGTAGTCTTTTATCTCTTCCCAATGATCGGTGACATTAACAGTCCTGCGAGCATTATATAAATCATCCGGTCCTTCATTGGGGAGATAATGAGCAATTCCTTTCCCACTTGCATTCCATCTTCCATCCATTATTCCCTGAAATAACAACCTCGCAGCGAATATTGGCTCAAGAGCTTTGTCTGGACTATGGGCAATTCCTTCTTTCAAATAGTTCTGATACCAAGTAAGCTGCACTATCCCCCTTCCATAATAAACATGCCCATTGATTACTTTTCCATATGGTCTATTCCTAACATAATACCTTGCCGCCGCATCGGTGCTCTTAAAGCCTTCTCTAACTGCACTCATTCCGCTGCCTACCTCACGGCGGGCTGTAGCAAGACCATAAGCAAGTGTCTTAATTCTCCCATCCCCGACGATAGCGAAGGCATTTAATATCCCTTCAATCCCATCAACTTGCTTTTGGGATAGGCTAGTAAAGCCTGGAATGCCGGACCTCTTCAAAGCAGTATAGAAAGTCGCTCTATTCATTAATAAAACTCCCAAAACTTAATAAACCCAGCAGTACCTGCACCGCCAGCGGCATTAGAAGCAGTATCAACAGCTACAGCCCCGCCGCCACCCCCACCATTTCCGGTCGCTACCGTGCCCGCAGTAACCCCAGCGCTTGTTTGAATAACAGGATACCCACCTCCGCTCATTCCATTAGGAACCCTCCCGCCTGCGCCACCTATAGCAACATCATCATTAGCATTAGAATGTCCAAATCCGCCCAGCATACAATTTGCACTGACATTCGTTCCACCAAAAGGTGAGCCGGGGAAACTCATTTTACCATTACTAATAGTCGCAATGCATTGCGCTGCCCCACCTCCACCTGGCCAAGTGTAAGTAGTCGCGCCAAGAGTAATAGAAGTATCCCCACCGGGATTGCCCGCGCCGCCAGATACACCAGTTCCTCCCGCGCCAATAGTAGCAGTAGCAGAAACAATGGCTGTAACATCGATTAAAGAAGTTTTACCATAGGCTCCCGTAGTACCACCGCCACCACCACCAGCAGTACCCGCGCCTTGACCGTCAACGCCGCCGCCAGCACCGCCGCCGCCACAGCCTTCCATAATAACAAACCTACACCCAGCAGGCTTTGTCCATGTACCAGTCGAAGTTCTTAATTGAATAGTTAAAGGTGCATACACTCCAACATTTGAAGGGAAAGTATTCTTCAAGACACTTTTAATCAAGCGAAGATGATCATCCCCTTGGCTTTTACTATCCGCCCCGGCGGGGTTAGCAATATTCAAATCACCTATATAAGTTGCGCTTTCTAGGGGCATGATTAATCCTCACCTCCCATAATTGGTTTCGATCCAGCCGCATCCGCCGCCACTGTCATTAGATGAAGCTTTGCCCTTGCAGCTGTATCCATTGCATTGAAAAGCATTATGCCTTTCTCATATCCCGTCCCGGCGCATATATGCAATCCAGCACCAGCAATAATAATCTCAGGTAATTCAAGAAGCCATTTATTCTCAATATTCGAACTCAAAACAGCCTCTTTAGCCAAATAAGTCCCACTTAAGGTATAAGCGGCATCCGGTGTCGGATAGAAATAAATAGTCCTATCCACAAGAGCATATCGCTTTGGAAGACCTGTTCCATCCGCAACGGGATAGCGAATTCTTAATTGACCTTGGTCATCCTTCACAATGGAATGCTCAAATCCATCAACATCCGCAGCGAATAACTGATCCGCATCAAATTCCCTAATAAAATCCGTCGGAACAGCGAGAGTTTTAGTATCCGCTACTGTAACTAAGCCCGTTATTGCCTTCCTCAAAAATCCCGGAAGTTCCGGCGCTCGTTCCAGTTGTTGCTGGACTTCAATCATAGCTTGGACAATTTCTGCATCCAAGTTTTGCTTGAAGCCCATTAATACCTTAACTCTCGCTACGGCTGTATCGCGGTCCATTATTAATAATCCTCAGCCTCAGTAAGTTTTCTAATTCCCTCCGCTTGACTATTGCTAGTCTTACGGAGGGTTTTAGTATCCACAGCTATACAAATACAAGCCTTCTCACTATCCGGAGCGCCATACATAGTCAATTCTAGAGAAGAAACACATCCACGAATAGTAACAACAACCTCTTGTCCAAGCTTCAAATCCTCGACATCTTCAATGGGAAGAGAAATGCGTTCCTTTTCTTTATATTCTGGCCCACTGCCTAATTCTACCGGATAGCTTTTATTAGCCATTCTAGTATCCTTTCTTTCCCTTCTTAAGAGAAACCGTACCGCTTGGAGACTTTTTCAAGCTTCGCATCCCGGTTGGCTTTTTTGGGATTTGGCTTAGCTTTACTTCCTTTCCTCTTTTTACTTGCATTGTCAACTCCTTTGATTTTCCCAGCATTCTTACTAGCGTAGAAAACTTTTTCTCCTTTTTCCGTGCCGTATTGGTGCTTCATATTTGACTGAATTTTCTTTCCTTTCTTCGTCAGGGGCATTTATTTCTTCCTTTTCTTCTACTACTTTCGCTGCTGTTTTTGGCGTAGGCCAAGACATCGGTATTGATGCAGCTACTGCTGCAACTGGTCTATTTCTAGCTCGGGGCATCTTAAAATCCTCTCGGCGGCACAAACAAGCAAAGCATTTTTCCATCCACGAAGCCGCCAACCGTGCAAAGATGGAATTCTCCATCGGGACTATCCCTTAATCTAGCATCGCCCTGATAGGCCATTATTTCACCAGTTCTATTATAACGATAGCCTAAATTAGTCTCACCTATTGCCTTATCAGAGACTTCTTTACAATCATACCCCCCACAGCAACTAGTTGGATATGACCAACCATTAGGCATGGCTGCCGTAGGAATGGCATCATGAGCATTCACAGGAAACATTAATATCACCATCATCGCATACATAGTCCAAAGAGCCACTAAACAACCTAAAACTACCCTAGCGGGCGTAATATGTAACATCACATATAGGCCATCCTTAAAGACCGTTCCTCATCCATCTTAGCTTCTCCATTACGGCCCGTCCCTATCCATAAATGGGCTACCAAACCAGTATCTATTCGTTCCCCCTATGGGAGGAGCACCGGATAATGTTAATGTAACATCAGTTCCAGTAAATAAATAACTCCCTGCTTCGGCATTCACTTCCCAACCATGAATAAGACTGGCTATTGAACCTGTGAAAACATAGCTACCTGCTTCGGCAATTATTCTCAAAGCATGTTCTAAATCCGCCGCCATGCCGGTGAAGGCATAAGCACCCGCATCGGCAGTGATTATTTTATTCCCACCAGATTTTGTTAAAGCAACATCAGACCCAGTGAATAAATAACTCCCCGCGCCAGCAGCAATTAACCAACCATGTTCTAAACTAGCCGCAGTTCCAGTGAAGGCATATGATCCAGCACCAGCAACGATAATTCTATCAAGTTCTAAATTAACTGCCGTTCCGGTGAATATATAAGACCCCGCATCTGCAATTGCTTTCCATCCATGCTCCAAATCCGCCGCAGTTCCAGTAAAAGTATAACTACCCGCATCTGCAACGATAGTTTGACTGGTTACAAGTTTAGACCAACTTGCCGCTGCGATAACGTTCTCATTAGAAGAGCCATGAGTAGTACTGATCGCAAGCGGTGTCTGAGCAGAAGAAAAAAGATCAGAAGCGCTTGAATACCCAAAGCTAGTTTCACCTATCGCATCGGAATGTTCGAACAGGCCAGTCCATATATTATTAATGCTGCCTCCGATAGTAGCTACAACAACACCCCAAGCAGGGACATCTATGCTAACTGAGCTAGCGGAACCCGACGCAAAAATACCACTATCACTATCGAAAACTGCATCAACATTCTTTAAAGTGAAGACGTTGATATAGCAACGCAATATCACAGCATCGAATGTAACAACAACGTCGGCACTTGTAATGCCTTCGAGGGCCGAACCTGTTCCGGCATCTATTTCGAACAACGAAGACCATGTTTCATTGGTGCTAGCCGAACTGACATTTTGAACAACCGTCATGGCGTTGCCGCCAAGGGTTACACCTGTCAGGCTTGTAGCTACGCCAGTGTCGCGAGCACTTACAGCGACAACAATCTTACGATTTGTGGCGGCGGCGCCGATTGGCTGTGCAGAGAATGTATAGACACTTAAATCGGAAGCAGAGCCGGCAGTGCTAGTGTAGCTAGCAACCGCACCATCTACAATATTAAAAAGTAGATTTGCAGGGAGACCTGTGAAGGTATAAGAGCCTGCTACTGCATTGACTATACGTCCAAGTTCCAGACTAGCAACCGCGCCAGTAAATGCATACGATCCCGCATCGGCAACAATGATCTTATTACCACCAGCGGTTAGTAGATTATTCTGGAGAAGCGGAAGAAGCATCTTACACCATGATTATCGCAGCGGCATCCCCTACCGCACCACCAGACCAACTAGCCTCTAACCTAATGACAGTAGTATTTCCTCCATTCCATGTTGGAGAATAAGCCCATGCGGCAGCATAAGCAAATTCCCCATTATTGCTTTCATAAAGAAGCGTCGGATGAACGCAATTAGAAGTAACAGCGTTAAAAACACTAATAGTTTCAGTCGGGCCCGCACACGTCGATCCGAGCAGAATAAAAGAAAACATATCAGTATTTGTAAGGACCGTATTGTTCGCTGGTGTTAGTGCTCCAGTTGACGTAGAAGTAGCCGAAGACGGATAGTGAAACACACCGACATTTTCAACAGAAACCACACCAATCGCACAGCCAGTAACAGCCTCAGTCATCGTAACGACGACATCTGTATCGGTAATTGCTTGCAAATTAAGGGTGTTGGAAGGGAATACATAAATTGCTGTATTGATCGCATTAGTAGCGCCGCCACGATCAACAATCTCCAACCCCGCAATGCCGCCAATAGTTACACTGGTAACACCGAAGGTTGTTGCCGCATCTGCTGCATGGACGATGACAAAGATTGATTTGGCCGACGATGACCGCAAATGCGGGTTAGTGCCGTAGGTCGAGTTGATTGCATTATTCTGCCCGCCAAGATCACCAATATTAACCGCTGTGAATGTGTAGACAGTTAAATCGGTTACATCTGTGCGAACATCGAGCACCTTAGCCAAAGGCGCGGCTCGCTTGAATATTGTACTCCATGCAGGATGAATAAACACAGCTTAATCCACCTGGAATAATTTGAATGTGAAACTCAACACCTCGGCACTAGCAGGAGTATAAGCATTCCTCGCCCTTAACAGAAAGCGCAAATTTGCTGTACCAGAGCAAGTCGCAAGAATATTCAATCCAGAAACATGGCAGAGACCATTATTCCCCGCATCGAATAATGAAAATGGAATAACTGCAACGCATGTTTTGATTTCAGTGTCCGATACTACAAAAGCCGCATTGTCGTTGACATTAGTAACAGAAGTATCAAAGATGAATATCTCCCCAGCAAGTCTTGTCGCTGGATCGTTGCTTGATGCTATGCAAACATCCGTAATAATGCAAGAACCACCAGAAGCACGCCCGGCATTAGTAATAGTAAATCCACCACTAGTCGGCGCGGATGTGCTATCTGAAATAGCATCCGCCGCCGCATAAGCCGCCACATCGGCGGGTCTTGTTACATCCACTTTAATCGACTTGGGCAATCCAAGCGGAAGCACAGGAAATGGATTTGTCTTAGCGCTGTCGCCATCATTGGTGCCATCTACACCATGAATGATCTTGACGCGTTGGTATTTAACAGAACTGATGTCATCAGAACCAATGACATCGCCGCCAGTGCCAGCATTGAGAGTAGTATTATCAGCCATTCTAATTCACCATGTTGCTCTAGGGCCAGTACCTACACAAAAATAAGTATGCCTTCTTCCACAAGTGCAATGGAATATATAAATATCCGGCGTTCTCTTATCCAATTCATCATCGCAAGAATAAAACGCCTCTACTTCATGCTCTTCTGGATGGCGGCAGCAAGAGGAAATTAACTGATTTCGCTCCAGACCAGTAATGTACTTATCCGGAAGCCTATTTCTAATTTCTACTACTTTCCTTCTTCTACATGCAAGAGTATGTGCCATTATCACACCAGCGTTGCTAAAGAAGCCCCAAAGTCAACTGTCATTGTTTCACCAACAGCAACGGTGAATGTTGCGCCATAGTCATAAGAATGACTTGCATAATTACCCGTTGAGGTGTCATCGTAAATAGTGAAATATCTTCCCGTAGTCGATGACCCTAAATTACCACCAGAAGCAGTCCAAACTACATCCGTAGCTGTTGAAGTAACAGTTCCACCGGTTCGAGTAGAGTTGAATGTAATATTCTCCCCATCTGTTGTATAACCATTATTTCCAGCAATTTGAACAAAATCAGTTAGATCATCATCTGTCGCAACGACTGGCGCGTCGGTATGGATGATAACCTTCCACGTATCCGTCACGCCAAAATAATCAATCTGTTTGTTACAGAAATGCTCTACGAATGTTTCGTATTTTACATATGCTGCCATTTAAGTAACTCCCTCACAGCCCCGCAAGCACGCCGGGAAATAATGCTTTAATGACAACAAAGCACATTATCGCAATAATCAACCAAATGATAACCTGCTTGGCTGTTCCTTCGATAATTGGTGCTATGGAGACAACATAAGCAACCACACCAAGTACAACAAGTATGATAACAAGATTAAGCACTTTATTTACTCCTTCTTTACCTTAGCGTGTGAGCGCTAGTTCATTAATAAACCTTTCTAGATTTGTATAAACATGCCCCGCCGCTATTGCAGATGGATTACTTACACCATTTGCAACTTCCCACCCATCATCCATTCCATCAGCATCGCTGTCAGGATAGTTTGTCCCGGTAGCAAGAACCGGCCAACCTCCAACCTGTGAAGGATGATCGACAAGAGCACCTTGCCTTGCCGCCACTCCAGCTACAATCCTAGTATCAGCACTATCGCGATGGAGTGGAAAAGCACCGGCATTAGCCAGCACATAGGCTTCCGTTTGACTAGCCGGCATCGCCGGTGCTGTCATACCGCGACCAACGGGGTTGTTGTAGCAATCCGAACTGACAAGCAAATGTGCATCATTGGGATTAAGGAAGCCTTCTAACCTATCCGCAGGGAAACTTCCTATTGCTAGATTGTCTTGCAGGCAAACATGCGAGCCAGAAGAAGGCCCGAAGACATTCATCCTATCAACAATATCCATTGGATAAATAGTCGCCTTGAAGTCTTGCGAGACGGACAAACTAATCGGGCCTTTGATAGCAACATTCCCAACAGCATCGACTAGCGTATTGTTGGAGCGATTATATAGATGGAAGAAGTCTTCAACACAGTTGAATGTTATATTATTGCGGACTTCATAGTCCGTCGCTCCAGCGGAATTTCTTCCTTCTAGATTTGGGCAGCGGATTGTAGAATTAGCAGCGATTAGATTACGAATGATGCTAACGCCGCCGCCGATGAACATCGTTCCTTTTGAATGGAACGCGCTCGTATGGGTGGATTTATGTAATCCTTCATAGAAAAGACTATCCTGAACGGTAATATCATTACTTGGATCAACATACATATTCTGATCGGTTGTCCAAGAGCAAGAAACATGGTCAATCATTACTTTGGTTGTTTCAACACCGAAGCAATTCACCAAATCAGAGGGGGTTAGTGTTGGCCCAGGTCTAATGTGAATATGGCGGAACATTACATTAGGTGCCCTAACATGGAATGTTTTATCCAAGTTGGCGCCATTCTTAATTGCAATCCCCTGTCCAGGGGCAGTTTGTCCGGCAATTGTCAAATTCCCACTAGATATAGTAAACTTGCTATTAATTGAAATAGTCCCAGAGGTACGAAAGACACATGTACGCGCGCCCGTTCCTTCTACACAAGCCCTAAGCGAACCCGCTCCAGCATCATTCAAATTCGTAACTTGCATGACAATGCCGCCACGCCCGCCAGAGACATTCCTCCCAAATCCTTCTGCCTCAGGAAATGCTTTCAATCCTGTCGTCGGGGGAGGTGGCGGCATTGCAGAGACAGTTATAGTAAGAACCCCTGTATCACTTCCGCCTTTTCCATCATTCACTATATATGTAAAGGGGAAAGAACCAGCCGTGGGCGATGTGAAAGAATAATGCCCATTAGATTGAATTGGACCCACTAAAGGATTAACTGTAAGCGGATCATTATCCGGATCAGTATCGTTCGTTAAAACATTCCCGAGAATGGCAACATTAACCTGACCACTGTTACTATCATCAATCGCAAGAGGAGGATTATTGACTGGTGGAGGTGGGGCAGCTGTTACTATAAATGTAACAAGTACAACATTACTTGTCAAGCCCGCCGGGTCTTTAGCTGAATAGTTAAATGCGAAAGTCCCTGCGGCAGTAGGAGTAAATGAAACCACACCCTGTGCTGTAAGAAAGAACGGTCCATTGGGGCGAGGAGAGACGGAAAGAATATCCCCATTCGGATCACTATCATTGGCAAGAATATTACCTGTGATCAGTGTGCCAACAACACTATTGAAGCTATCAGCCACGGCTACGGGGGGTTGATTAACAGGCGGTGGCGCGGAGTTGATTGTAATTGTTAAATTCGATGAAGCCGTCAAACCGCCCGGATCAGTAGCTGTATATGGAAAGACAAAAGTTCCAGCCGTTACGGAGGAAAAAGAAAAAGAACCATCTGCTTGTATTGGCCCGGCTGGCTGAACAACAGATAATGTTCCTCCATCTGGATCAGTATCATTATCAAGAACATTCCCCATCACGACAACTCCGGTAATAACAGGCCCGGCTGTGTCAGGATTTGCTACTGGCGGAATATTCGGAGGAACGAATGGGATACAATCTACTGTCACTTCATCGATAGACAAGGGAAGCACGCTGACTTCCCCACACGTTAAAGCATAAGAGCTTGTAGAAAAAGGAAGCATCATAAGGCTTCCCAGCAATAATGAGGATTTCATTTTCATTTTCATTTTCATTTTCCTTCAAACACTCGCTACCAAACCAACTGCTTTTAATTTTTGCTCGAAAGTATCTTCTTTTGCTTTGAGTGCCCTTTCCCTATCAATAAATTCATTCTTCTTTTTCTCTAAATTCTTCCATTCCAGAGCCAATTCAGCTTCTTTCACCTTCATTGCCCTATCCCGCTCGTCAATATTAACGCCAAGATTATTCACCCTTTTCTCTTCTTCAATAAGCGCACTAATTCTCTTATCAAAATCCAGTCTATCTTGACTTAACTTACCCTGATCCACAAGAAGCTTGGCTTCTCTTACATCAAGGACCCTCTTCTTATCAGCTACTTCCTTTTCCCTAAGAACAAGATTGCTTTCGAGATCAGCCGCTTCACCTTGTTTTTCATCTAGCGCTTTTCTAGCCTTATTCAATGCTTCAAGAGCAACTTCTGCCTCTTTCTGAGCCTTCTTAATTTCCTCAAGGTGTTCCTTTACTTTCTTCGGATCACCAATCACAGAAAGAAGCCCATCCGTTACAGAGGAACCACCTACAGGAGAAAACATTTCCTTTTCCTTTTCAACTAAAGATAATATTCAATCCAAGAATTTCACCCGCGCCGGGAGCAGTGTTATCATTATCCGCCGCACCAGTGACTAGACCAAAACCAATCCCACGAGGGAATTGCACTCCATTAATCGGCAAACTGAATGCAGTTGAAGGAGGTAAAGCAATCGTAAGCCAAGGAACATCTGTTCCTACTGTTGGAGCTGTTGCTTTATTATAAAGCTTCAAATACCTTACCGCAGCATTGGAATTATAGCCAATAAGATGATGCACTTGTCCTTCACTGGCTTTAACAAGCGTTGCGTTATTATCCGCCGCACTGGAGGGAAGCCTAAATGGAATTCCAGTTCCCCAAAGACCACTCATTCTTTTTTCCTTTCAAAGAAAAAGAGGGGAGCTATTAACTCCCCCAATTTCATTAAGCAAATGCTGGGGTTGTTACAGACATTACTTGTCCATCGACAAACCAATTTAGTCCATCACAAGTCAGATTTACTCTTGTTCCGCCGCTGGGAGTGACGATAGTCATATTTTGATCATTAACGCCATCAGAGAATACAGCGACATTCGCAGCCGCAGCACTCCAAGTAACGCCGCCAATATAGAAATTAGTTGCACTTCCAGTAGCGATAATCCAGTTCTGTGCATCCGCCGCACCGCCACGATAGACAAAACTAAATTCAAGTCCGTCTGCTACCGCTGGCAAGGCAAATGTGCAAGTTGCAGTAAGGTTAGGCACAAAATGTGTCTGTCCACTATTCGCTGCAAGCACATTATAGGCGGCTACATCAGGTGTCTTAACACACCTCCGGTTCACGAAATCACTTTCGCGTCCCGAACCGCAGTCTCTAAGTAGATTAGGCATTTTTCTGTTCCTTCTTTTCCGCTATTAAGACAGGTTATTGAAGGAGCCAATCCAACGGCTAGTTAAGCCGCCGTACCAGACTTCAATTCCCGCTTCTGTCATCCACTGTCCTTCACGAAGGTCTTCACGCTTCGTCTGGATATCATCCGTGAATTTGGTATCACGATTTCTCATCGGACGCCATTTCAAAGAAGAGAAATCCACAATAAGCATTGAATTTGTGAAGAGGGTATTTTTGCTGAAGAGAGGATGGGTTTTCACAAGAAGCTTTCCTTGCGGGAAAACCATTTCCGTGAAATCCATTCCATATACTTTCGTCATAGCGGTGAAGTTAACATTCAATGCCGCTTGACCAGATGCATTCATAATGGCTTTATTAATTCTATTAAGCGCATTATTTCCGCAGAAGGCCATTCTTGTATTCCCTGCATCGGTATCATAATCAAACACGGGACTAATTGCATCCATGAGTGAGTTCAGGTTAGAACCGCCGCCGAGTACAACATTAGGAACAAATCTACGCATTCCATCCATTGTGCGCAGGGGCTTTCCATTCGCACCAGTAGTTTCACTCTTCCTTCCAAAGATCATAGCGAATTCAATCGCAGCGGCGTGCATAAATGATTTCCGCTTCTTATCATTCTTTACTGGATCGCCCGTTCTAATGTGGGTCTGTTCAGCCGTTCCCGTAATTGAATAAGTATCCTTGAAGATTTGAGTAAGGTTAGAGAACTTCACAGGATTTCTGCTAGTAGCTTGGGGAGCACTTGTTCCTTCAGCGTATGCACTACCAATGAGAAGCAACAATCCACCGTTCCCGATAGCCGCAGGAGTAGTACCTGCAAAGCCACGGCTAACGCCGAACGTAGTAGCATTTGTTACAGAAGTAACAAGAATTTGCTCGAAGTCATATGTTGCACTATCAGCAGTCGGTTCAACAAGAAGCACGTCGCCGGGCTTTAAGTTTCTTGCATCACCATAATTTGCTCCAAGGGTAGCTGCGGCTGGATCAAGACCACCCACAACAACAGTAGTATCACCAGCAACCAAGGCACCATTCACAGTCAAGCGAACTTGGTCATTAGGTTCAGTCCACCAGGCGAACTCTGGA
>Ga0137430_1000363_pt1 | contig 12953 bp, 16 predicted proteins | sample EasRivERMZT754_2_FD_104651 | JGI IMG/M metagenome (GOLD analysis project Ga0137430, IMG submission 104651) | Soil microbial communities from meander-bound floodplain in the East River, Colorado, USA - East River MetaG ERMZT754_2 | ecosystem: Environmental > Terrestrial > Soil > Floodplain ...
TGGGTTCTCCTCCAAAGGAAAAGATACTTGCTATGAAGGACCAAATAATCAAGATGATTAAGGATTCTGAAGAGAGTGGGGGAATTGAAATGGATAAGATTGTAATGACCATTCAATCAGACCCTGCCTTAATCAATCAGGAAATAAAGAAGATGCTTGAGGAAGGTCTTGCCTATGAACCAAGACCTGGAAAAATAAGGTATTTGGGATAGAGGAGAAATAATCATGATTGAGATTCATAAACCGAATGTAATTGATGGAAATCTTAGATTTGATGGGGGAAAATTCTATTTGTTGGACATAGTCAGAAGAAGAAACGGAGAACAGTGGCACGACGTTCCAATTTATGGAAGGTATGTTGGAAGGAGTGGAAATAGAGATTCTTTTGAAGTTCTTGATGGAGATTATGCCTATGTTTATTTTGCTAGTGTGGGTATAAGAAGTGAAAAATTAACATTTCCTGGAACTAATATTAAAGTTGAAAGTTATTCGAGTTTTAGAAGAGAGGCTACCCATTCAAATCCCACGATGGACACACTTGTAAGAAGAAACCTTGAAAGGGCCGGTTTCAAAAAAGATATTGAAACAAGGCTTGTCGAGAATTGAAAATGTCAGAAGAAATAATTGATGATTCTGAAAGAAGTGGAATTTCTATTGGGCTGGAATGTAAGTATAGAATGATTAAGCATGGTGAAAATTATGTAATCTATGAAGCCGTTGGGGGAAGAATTGTTGAAAGGATTGAGAGTCAGAGATGTGATATAGCTGATTTTGAAGCAGGACTTGAGAGGCTGTATAAGATCAATGGTCTTGAAAGAACCTTGAGCGGGGAAGTAAGGGAAGCGATTGATGGGAGCGAGTGAATGAGAGTAGGTTTAAAAATAGTCATTATTTGTTCTTATTATGGAATCATATGAAGAACTACTCCAGGGAGCATTGAAAGAGATTAAACCAATTGAGAGCAGGGCATTTGATAGATTTGAAGTGCCTAGAGTTTCAATAATTGTTGAAGGAAAGAAGACAATCCTTACTAATTTTAGGCAGATTTGCTCTTACATAAGAAGGAGTCCTGAGCATGTCCTGAAATACATCCTGAGAGAACTCGCAACTCCCGGAGTTTTGAAGGGTGACAGGCTTGTAATGCAGAAGAGGACTACTGCAGATATGATTGACTCTAAGATAAAGAACTATGTTGAAGAATTTGTAATATGCAAGGAATGCAAGAAACCAGACACTGAACTTGTTAAACAGGATTCTTATTCATTCATTCACTGCCTTGCGTGTGGGGCGAAGCACTCGGTAAGAAGCAAGATATGATTAAAAACGGCTCATTCTCACCCCTAAACAATAACTAATCCTCTTGAGATACATTTTTAAACGTAATAATTTAGTCTTATATGTCAAAGGAGGATAAAATATGGCAAGTTTAGAAGGATACTGCGTAAAGTGCAAGACAAAGAGAGAAATGAAGGACTATAAGATAAGCCAGACTCCAAAGGGGGCAATGATGGCACTAGGAAAGTGTACTCACTGTGGAACCAATATGGCTAAGATTATGTCCAAAGACCAGGCTGCAAAGCTAAAGTAGGTCGAATTTTTATTATTTAATTATTATTTGTTAGCATTTTGAAGTTTTTAAGTAAAGTTTAAAAGAGTGTTGGATGATTATGTAATATGTCATCTCACTCAATCAAGGTCCATAAGACCTATAGGATGGTCGCTGCAATATGCGACTCAGAAATTCTCGGAAAGAGGTTTGAAGAAGGAATTAGAGTTCTTGATGTAACTAAGAGCTTCTTTGGAGGAGAGGAAATTGAAAGCGAGAAATTAAGGGATTTGATTGTTGATTTGGCAAGGGAAGACTCTACATTCAATATTGCAGGAAAGAATTCTGTAAGAATTGCACTTGAATGTGGATTAGTTTCAAGAATGGGTGTTAGAATAGTTGATGGAATTCCATTTGCATTAGTTTTGTTGTAACTTGTGAATAGTAAAGTTTTTAAGGCTAAAAACAGTATTTCTATTATGAATGATTTTGAACCAGAATGGTGCGATTTATACAGGTCTGAAAGAAGAGAAAGAATAGCCAAGCTCAAAGAGATACTTGGAGAAGAAAACGAGAGATTTGGCAAGAGAGAGAAGGAACTTTTGGAAGGTATTAGTGCATTAAAGTCGGATTATGAATCTAAAACAGATGGTATTGACAAAGTGAAGGAATGCTTTTCAAAGGAATTGGAATTAAGAAAGAGATTTATTAGCAAGGATGGAAGATTGATTGGAGGAGTCGATGTAGGTGTTTTGGGTGCAATTAATGAATTAACTGACTTTAATAACAGTTTTATTGAAAATCATGAGAGATTCAGTAAGGAAATAGACAGATTGACAGAAAGAATTTTGGATGAAGAATTTAAAATAGTCTCGAGGAGAAGTGCCGATAATATAAGTAGGGAAAGTGGGGGAAATCCATTTAAGGAAGTTAGACTCAAATTGAGTCACTTAATTGGTGGTGGCCCTGTAATGGACAACACAATTCTAGAAAAGGTACAGAGAAATTGTTTGGAGGCTGGAATTAGGATATTTGATAGGATGTACTCTGAAGAGGAATGTGAGTATAAGCGGAGAAATGTTGCAATGGAGAGAGATAAGAAAGAATTGAAGGCTAATTATAGAGAATTGAGAATGGGTCTCTTGAGAGACGCTGCAAGGGATAATGTAAATTTCCTTCTTGAAACTTGTGAAACTTTTGGAAAGAGGGAATATTCAGACCTTGAAATGCAGTTACTAGACAATCTTCAAAGAATTGAGGGAAATAAAGCAGTAGATGAAAAAATATTTAATAATTACTTGCCTGAAGAGATTTTAGGCTCAATTGTAAAGATGGAAGAGAGGGGATTTATTGATTCTTCACATGCATTGAAACTAGGTTTTGGACTATTGGGTTATGTTGAGGTTGTAGAAAGCATGCCTAATCAAACTGATAAGAAGAAAGAAGAAAAGAGAGTACACCATGAATTTGAAGGAAGAATACTTGGGGAGAAAGAAGACAAATTAAGAGAAACTAGAGTCTTGATATCTGGAAGAGCTCTTGAAAGAGCAAGAAAGGATAGTAGTATCTACGCAAGATGGGATAGATTTGCTGGAGAGATTGAAAAAATCAAGAGAGATCCCATGGGAAGACCAAGAGAGAAGATATTGGAGTTCTTCGTTTCGCCAAGAGGCGGGGGAACTAGTGCTGCTCCAAGAATAGCATGGCAAGTTAATGAAGAAGGAAGTGTCCTCATTTATGATCTTCTGTATCATGTAGGCTCTTCAAACTATGTTGACAATTGGAATGGAAGAGTTAGGAGTGGAGAGGTTAGGAAGAGAGACTATGAAGAATCAGGCTTTGAAGATTATACTGGGCAAATTTAGATTACAAGATATATACTTAACAGGTTAGATAATCTTTTAATGTGTCAATTCTTTTGTCTGGCTGGTGTTTTATGACTCAAACAGTTACTCAAAGTAGAGGTTTCTTAATAAATAACCGAACTGGAGAAGAGAAAGAAGTAACTGATATTTACAATCCTTCAAATAAGTCTACATATTCATTAGCTATCTCTTACTTTATTGGAAATTTTGAAAATGTTAAGGACGAAGAGGTTGTAAGAGAAGTTCTCAAAACACGTGTATCTTCTCAGATGGACAGAACTATTAGGTCATTGCAAATTAACGATATTGAAGTCAGACACGAAGAAACTCTGAGGCTTCTTACAGAAAGAAATGCTCTCAAAATTATAGAAAGTGAACTTGATTTAGAAAGAAGGGAGACTCGGGATTATGATAATGAAAGTCACTCATATCTTCCTAAAGATTATGAACGAACAGGAATTAATCGAATGATATTCAATCATAGACTCCAGAGGAGACTGGGTGGAATTGCAACTTCTCCTCGAATTGAAAAGACTTGTGAAGACTATGAATTGGTTCGGGCAGTGCTTAAGGATTCTTCTCGATTTTCTGAACTTGAAAATTTATGTAGGGGTCCATTGAGGCACTTCTTGGAATACGAGAAGATAAAGATACTGGATGAGGAGAGCCAGAGACAGGAGGGTCTCCTTACAATATGGAGGGCAGCTAAGAATTACAGAGCAGATGGATTCGCAAGATTTACTACAATGGCAAGAAAATCATTGCATTTTAGGTTCTGTAATCTTCTTACATATTCGCAAGCGGATTGTAGAAGAGCAAATCTAAAGAGTCTGCCAATGGGGGGAGGAGGCGATAGTGAAGATACACCACTAGCTCATGAGGTGTCTGGAATAAGCCACAAACTATGGAAGGGAGAGCAGAGAAGTCAATTGAATGTACCTGATGAAAAATCAGATTATTGGAATCCGTTTGGAACTGCCCCATTCGCGGAGCATAGGGATAGTTTAGAAGGAAGAACAAATCATGCAGTCGTAAGAAGAAACAAGAAAGTTTATGAAAACCGCCATGGTCAGAAGACTTTTGCAGGAAATTTACAGACATTTGAACTTATAACCGATGATAATCTTTCTATGTTAGATGAAGAAATAGTTGAGCTTCGTACAGATGATGAGTTGAGAAGCTGGGAAACTGATATGCTCAATGAGTTAAAAAAGGACAGAGTTGTAAGGGAGATGGTCATGAATGGTAAGGGTTGGATGGAAGCACTTAGTGAATCTGAAAGTCTTGAGTTGGAATAATTATTACATTCATTTGTCATAATCCTTTTAAAGAAATGATGTTTGTTTTATGAATGAAACAGAAATCCCAGATTATTCTTATTTTTATTCTGGTCTTATCTTTCTCAATCATATCATTTGCTGCAGCTGCAGAAACAATGTGCCTCAAATCTTCCGATGATTATGCTTCTGAAGTTGTTCTCAACAAACCTGGAATTGAATATAATCTTAATTACTTTTCAAGTGCGCAGAATGTAATACTCCGTGAAGGAAAATATTCTTTCCTCTCTCATTCTTCAGACAAGCTTCTTGTGGTAATATCTGAAGTTGATGGCTCAATAAGTGGCGGTCTTCCTGGTTTATCAGTGAGACTCCAGATTCCGACCGTTTCATACAAGGAAAATGTTCATACTCTTGATTTGCTCTCTAAGTCAGTGAAGGGAAAGATAATAGCGGAAAATGTCTCTGATTCTTTCTATGGTGGATGGGGAATTGACTGCACTGATGAAAGGATAATATCTGAATGCAAATTCATAAGGGATGACATGAGAATGAGGGCTTATTTTGAGGAAGGACAGTATAAGATTGAATTGCAAATGATTAAGAATGTAAACTCGTGCGACCCATCTTGTGATGGATATTGCATTAGAAGTGGAGGAGAATCAACATGCATTGACTCAGAGAGGATGAGTGCTATTGAGGATGTATTGAAGCACAGCGGACTCATAAGAGACTTCAATGAGTTCATAGGGGCCTACAGCATCGTTCAGAATGGGGAATTCCCTATTTCTACGGTGAAACCAGAGAGTGAAATAGAAGTTAACTGGGGAGAGGCAATGAAGGCAGAGCTAGATTGGTTGAGGAGCGAGGGAGTCTTGAGAATTGCTGAAAATGATATTGGAGATATAGCTAGTGTGGTCGAGCAGGGAAATGCAGGTCAGAACAATCGAATTGTAAATGCAAAGAATAGGGATGGGGTTGCCACATGGATTGAATACAAGGATTCAATATCTCCATCTTTGAGTTTTGAAAAGGAGTGTTCTGAATACACAATCTCCCCTGGAATAACGGGAGGGGTTACGTTTGAATCTGGAAATCCTAGAATTTACTACCTTCTGCCTATTGGAATAATATTGATACTATTCCTCATATTCACACTCATAGTTGTCTTTACAAGATGGAATCATGAGCGCCTTAAAAATCAAAGGCACGCAATTGACAAAGAATTGACAAACGTGGACAGAGCCCTAATGGATAGAGAGAGAAAGGGCAAGAGATAAATAATAAAATAAAATAAAATTTCTTTCGGATTATTTCTTAGCTCCGTAGTAGACTCCCAAACAAACTACACCTATGATTAAGTGCAATACTGTTATGGCTGTGTTGATGTTCAACAAGCTTAGGAATAAACTGTCTATTCCTGGGATGAATCCAAGGACTCCAAGAACTATTCCAATCCATCCAATTGTCTGGTTGTATCCAGAGCCCATTCCCTTAGTTCCAACATACAGACCGAATAGACCTGCAATGACGTGGAGGATGTCTTGTAGAGTGTTGGTTCCAAAATAACCACTGTCACCTACTAATGGATTGTTGAAGAATCCTAAAATTCCTACTAACAACAGAACGATACCTAAGATTAATGCAAAGGTTTTCTGAGTATTCATTTTTCATACCTCCTTTCAGTTTCTTTCTGAGAATAAATGCTAGCTTTCACCACACTCTATATTATGAATTGGGATATATAAAGGTTTTCAGAAAGGTTTAATGAAGGAAATTAAAAGTCGTCTCGGTGCTTTGGCTCGGTTACGAAGTATGCTTTGTTACTCTCTGTTTCGTAGATTCTATTGTCCTTTTCATATACTGCAGTTGCCTTTGGAAGCTCGAATCTTCCTACAACTCCGACTTTTGAGTAGATTATGTAAGTGAGAACTCTTTCTTCTCCTCTGTCCAAATTGCCTAGGTTCCATTCAAGTCTCCTTGTTGAGACATCGAATCTTGTTGGAGTGATTGCTCCGAAGCGTTCGTATAGCTTTGCTATTGCTGGAATTCTATCATATACCTTTACTCTTTCAGTGAATCCTCTTCCCCTTACATATAGGTTGACTTTTAGTCCGAATTGACCGCCCTTCGCTCGAACAAAGCTAACTCTCTTTCTAACTATGACATAACTCCTTCTGTACATGCTTATGAAGAATCCAAGTACAACTGCAGCGGCGATTACTAGTAAAGGTATGAGCCAATTAGTAGTAATGCTAACGGTGAAGCTGTCTCCGGGCTTTAATTCCCTCTGCCAATAGTAATATACTGATAGTCCGTCTCTCTGAACCTTGTATGGCTCGAGATTGAATGTGGTGAAGAGTCTTGAGATTATATTCTTCTTTATTACAACTTCAGCCATTGTTTCAACATTTCCCTTGTTTGTCTTCTTGATTATTGTCCTGCTCACTGCCCACCCATACTTCTCTTCCTCTGTGTCAATGAGATTTTTTTCACTGAACCTTATATTGCTCTCAATTGTCTTCTTTACTGAATCGATTTCGAGTTCAGTCTTTAGAATGTACTGACCTGCACTTAGAAGAGATACTTTTTCAGGACTTAGAGGAACACTGAATTCTTTATTTTCAAATGGGGCTAGCGAGAAGCTTTCTGAGAAGCTGAAGAATGCTGATGTGAATTTGGCACTTATCTTTTCATAGTTTAAATTGTAATTATTCTTGAAGAAGACTGTTGCCTGTGCTGATTGTGGCTCAATAGCGTTAGTGCCTATGGCGAATGCATCCTGAATTCTTACAATATTTAGAGTGAGAGTATCTTCTTGTATTCCAGACTTATCTCCCTTTATCTTATATACAAAGACAAGTGAACCAGAATCCTGTGTTAGGCCGTTCTTCGGATATACTTTGACAAGTACTTCCCTCGATTCGCCTGAAGGAATGTAGATGCTGTCTTCAGGGGTTATCTTAACACCAACGAGACTATAGATTGTGAAGTAGTCTGCAACACCATTGTTTGTGATATTGAAATTAAAAACAGCTGGCTCGTCAAGCTCTGAAATTACAACATCATTAATTGGAGTTTTTTGAATGTCTAAGTCAATTGCAAGAACGCTACTAAGAGAGACTAATAAAACTAGAACAGAAAGGACGGCAAACACTCTCTTACCTTTGTTAATCATGCTTGAAAATCGCATAGATTGTATTTAAATTTTATTATGCTGTATTTTTTGGGAAAATTCGCATAAAAATTATTTATTTTATGCCTTCGAGAACTAAAAATGACTTGACTTGTCCCACTAAATCATCTAAATCAGAAGCATATCCCTCAGTGAGTTGGCCGACTCTCTTGTTCACAATGAATTTGTCGTAAATTCCCCTCATAAACTTCAGGCTTGGAGAACCTTCCCATGCGCCTCTATAATCTGTTTCAATTTCTCCGTTGAGGGCAACCTTTATGGAACCCTTGTTTGAATTTTCCTTGACACCGTTCTTCTGGATTTCTACTGCTTTAAGATTTTTAAGAGTCATTTTTAGCTTTCCGATGTACTTTACATAGTCTGTAACCTTTTTTTCAATCTCCCACTTGACATCTATCTCCTTTGAATCGCCACTGATTTTTTCAGCGTAAGATGATTCAACTACATCATAATTCTTGGATTTAAGAAAATCGTAAGCAAAATTGTAGAGTTTTTTAAAATCAAATATCCCATCATGCTCGACCTCTGTTTTGAATACCTGCTCTTTGTGTCCCATTGTAAATTAGTTTCACCTTTTTACTACAGAGTGAATACCAAAAAGAAGTATATAAAACTTACCTGAAGATAAAAACAACTAATTATTTAATAAAACCGACAAAAGTAAAACCCTGCATCTCCTCAATCGCTTCATCCACTTCTACATTCTCTAAATTCTTCAAAAAACTATCAATTGAAGAAGACTCTCTTCTTGAAACACCCATCATTTTGTCTACAGCAGTTACAAAGGCAAGATTTCCTCTGTTGAAACCATTTGGAGCATAAATGTGCGCTTCTGGAGTAGGCATTTCCTCTGAACTTCCGCAGCCAGCATAACCCGTATCCCAACAATAACATTCAGCTTTCTTATCGCCTGCTTTAATAATTTGTAGTCTATATTCCACTCCAAAATTATGATTCTCTCGATCTTCAGGAATCCTTTCTAAGGTGGTTCTTCCATCTCTTCTTACTGGTGCGGCAATATGAATGACTAGTTTTTCAGACATAATATTGCTATTAATTAATCACTATTAAAGATAATTGTGATGATTAGTATATTTCAGAATGTTGCAATTAACTGATGAAATGTCAAACCCGTTCACATTTCATCCGTGCATGATTCGCACATAATCCTACCATCCACTCTCTCAAGCCAATCATAATTTCCACATTCCTCACACAATCCCTGTTTTACTGATTCAGAGCGATCTGAAAGATTTTCACGACGCTTCATCTTTTCAGATTCTTCCTTTATTTCCATCACATCTGAAATGCCGGGGTAGAGGCTTGGCTCAATTCTCAGGATATCCTTGATTGTGACCATCCCAACTAAATTTCCCTTATAGACTACTGGAAGTCTTCTGAATCCGGTCTTCTTCATTATTTTTAGAGCCTTTTCAAGCTCGAGCATTGGCTTGACCGTCTTTATTTTCTTTGAGGCAAGATCTCTTGCTTTTATTTTTTTCAAATCTTTCCCTTGTTTCTTAGTTATCGCCCATACAATGTCTTTCTCTGTGAGAATGCCACGGATTTTTTTATCATCGACAAGAACGAGTGAGCCAACTCTCTTCTTAATCATGACCTTCGCGCAGTCCATGAGACTCAAATCTGCAGATATAGTAACCGGGCTTCGCGTCATTACATCACTAACTCTTAGCCCTTTTATTCCCATGAATAATTGATAGCATCTGTATTTTAAATAATTATCTTAGGACTAATATACTATTATTAAGTGAAAGCTGTTATTTTTATCATAAAGAAGTATATAATCGATGGGAATAATCCTTATAAAGAAAAAATTGATTTAGGGATATAGAAAAAATGGACAGTAAACAACCAATGTATATTCTTCCTGAAAATGCTCAGAGAACAATAGGAAGAGATGCTCAGAGAAATAATATAATGGCTGCAAAAATAGTTGCAGACATAATTAAGACGACTCTTGGACCAAAGGGGATGGACAAGATGCTTGTTTCTTCAACAGGAGATATAACAATTACCAACGACGGAGTTACTATTCTTGAAGAAATGGAAATAGAACACCCTGCTGCAAAGATGATGGTTGAAATTGCAAAAACACAGGAGAAGGAAGTTGGAGATGGGACTACAACCGCTGTAATGTTGGCAGGAAAGCTGCTTGAATTTGCAGAGGAGTTATTAGACAATAAAATTCATCCTACTACGATTGTAAGAGGATATCAGAGGGCAGCTGAAAGGGCGCAGGAAATTCTTAAGGAATGTTCAATCGCAGTTGATGCAGAAAGTCCTCTGAGTGAGAATATTCTCAAGAGCATCGTAAAGACTTCAATAACTGGTAAAGGGGCTGAAATTGTAAAAGAGAAATATGCAGACATAATTGTGAAGGCAGTGAGGCAGGTCTCCAATGGAAAGAGTGTTGATTTGTCAGATATAAAAATTGAAAAAGTTAGGGGAGGAAGCATTGAAGATACTGAATTGATTGAAGGAGTAGTCTTTGATTCCGGAAGAGTTAGTAAGGAAATGCCAAAGGCTGTTAAAAATGCTAGAATAGCAATTCTTGACTCTCCACTCGAGATTAAGGGACCTGAAACTGAAACTAAAATATCCATAAGCACTCCCGAACAACTCCAGAGCTTCATCGATAGGGAAGAAAGAATTCTTCGTGGTTTAGTTGATAAATTAAGTTTTATTGGAGCCAATGTTGTCTTCTGCCAGAAGGGAATTGATGATATCGCACAATATTATCTTTCAAGTATGGGAATCTATGCATGCAGGAGAATTCCAAGAAGCGATATTGAAAAAATTGCAAAGGCAACTGGGGGAAAAATTGTAACAAATCTCAAGGATATTTCAAGAGAACAACTTGGAAGCGCTGCAATTGTAGAAGAAATAAGAGAAGGTGATGGGGAACTTACTTTTATAAGAGGATGCAGTAATCCAAAATCAATGACTATATTGATAAGGGGAGGAACTGAGCATGTAATCGATGAGATTGAAAGAGCAGTTGAAGATGGAATAGGAGTTGTCGCAACTACAATCAGAGAAGGAAGGGTTGTTGCTGGCGGAGGAGCGATTGAATCTGAAATTGCAAGAAGGCTGAGACAATTCTCTCACTCTCTTACTGGAAGGGAACAATTAGCTGTGGAAAAATTTGCCCTTGCATTAGAACAAATTCCATTTGCGCTTGCTGAAAATGCCGGACTCGACCCGATTGATGTAATAACTAATATAAAATCAATGCACGACCTTGGAAATAAAAATCATGGACTTAATTTGTTCAGTGGACAGATTGAAGATAATCTCAGAGCAGGAATTGTAGAGCCTTCAAAAATAAAGGGTCAGGCAATTCATTCTGCAACTGAAGTTGCAACGATGATTCTTAGAATTGATGATGTTATTGCGGCTAATCCAAAGTCAAGAGCACCTTCAATGAATCAAAGTTCTCTTGACGGATTGGATTAAAAAATTATTTCTTAAGAGTCTTATCTTCTTTGAGGCTCATGAATGCTGGCCCTTCCCGGATAAATGCTTCACTAGCCATTACTCTTGTTTCAATTGAATCTTTCGGAAAATATAGTGGAGTATTCTTCAATTGCCTCATGACTCCAGAATTGTTTAATTCTGAATGAGTTGGACCCTGATAAGGATAGTCTGCATATCCCACAAGAAGTACATTTGATTTCTGTTCATCGATGTCAAGTTTTACCTGTTCAAATGGCCTTTCAATTAGAAATGGAGTTATTGTATAGACTACCGGCTTTATCCCTTCATGAGCCATTCCAGCTGCAACACTAATCATGGACTGCTCGCAAATTCCCATATTCAAGAAACGTTTTGGAAATTTAGACCTGAACTCATCAAAAATTCTATATCCAATATCTCCTACGAGGAGATATAATTCTGGATGAGCCTCTGCAAGCTCTACAATTACCTTTCCAAATTCTCTTCTCATTCTTTCACCCCGAGTCTCTTATATGCTAGTTCGAAGTCGGCATCCTTGAGTTTTCTGGCGTGCCATGCCGAGCTATCTTCAAATTCAGGAATTCCCTTTCCCTTGACAGTATGGCAAACTGTAACCATGGGTCTTCTATTTCCATCTCTTCCAATTGCAGGAATTAATTCTTCAAATGAATGTCCTTCAAATACTGAAAATGCATCCCAGTCAAATGCTTGAAATTTACGATGAAGGTCTCCAATACCTATTGCATCATCAAGCCTGTCGAGAGCTTGAATCTTATTGTAATCAATTATGACTCTAAGATTGTCTAATTTATGATGCGCCGCAATCTGGAGAGTTTCCCATGTTGTTCCTTCCTGGCATTCGCCATCACTCATCATGACATATACATCTCCGCTTCTTCCCTGAAGTTTTCTTGCGAGTGCAACTCCCGTTCCTAGAGGAAGACCATGTCCGAGACTTCCTGTTGTGAATTCAATTCCGTTCTTAGGGTCTTTTTCAGGATGAGTGCAAATGTGGGGGTCATAACCTCTCGACCTGAGCATTAGATAGTATGGAAAACTAGAATGACCCTTGCTTAGGATGAACATGTCTTCTTTCTTAATTACTTCATAAGTAGATATTAAGAGTTCAATCATCGAGAAGCTTCCACCGAGATGGGCTTCCTTCTTTTCTCTGAATAAATCGAGAGTTCCTATTCTCATTTGTCTTGCCTTTTCTTCTAATGATTTGTAGTCCATTTTATTTATGGTAAATAGTTACGCTTGAGGCAACTATTGTTGTAGTCCATTTTTTTGTTAGATATACTTGGTTTAAATCCTTTATGTTGTTCTTAGGCGGATGATTTTGAAATCTGATGACTGATGTATCGCTCAGCTAATTTAATATTCACAGGAAATTGCATTACGCCATTAATCAATTTTTTAGGCAGGGATTTTTTCTCCAGCTTAATTTTTATGCCTTCTCTCTGATAGAGTATTCCTTCATCAGTATCTGCCTCCAATCTAACATTTGTCTTTGAATATGAATCAGCAAGGAAGAAGAGACCAAGATCCAGCCTTACATCCTTATATTTTCTTTCAATATCTCCAAATAA
>Ga0137430_1000364_pt1 | contig 12936 bp, 8 predicted proteins | sample EasRivERMZT754_2_FD_104651 | JGI IMG/M metagenome (GOLD analysis project Ga0137430, IMG submission 104651) | Soil microbial communities from meander-bound floodplain in the East River, Colorado, USA - East River MetaG ERMZT754_2 | ecosystem: Environmental > Terrestrial > Soil > Floodplain ...
CGGGTCTTCCACCCGCTCTTTGGGCAGGTACAACATCGCCAGCCCTTCGTCCGTGTCCGGGTACTTGCCCATGTCGAACTTGTACCCGTCCAAGCCCGTGGCGATCGGGCCGGACCGGCCGATGTACGACATCGCGATCTTGACCCGGGCCTTCTCCGCCCGGTTGATCAAGTTGGGTATCGCGAACGCCGCCAGCACCGCGAGAATACCCGCCACCAGCAACACTTCGATGAGCGTAAAACCGCTCCGCCGCTTTGACTTACTGCGTGCCATAACTCAATCTCCGACTATCTTTGCCCGCTTCCTGGAAGCCTTCTCACTATGGTCTCTCGTCTTCGCGCTTCGTGGCTTCTTCTTACTCGCCGCCCATCGTCAAGATCGGCAGCAACAACGCCACCGCGATGCAGAACACGATCGACGCCATCACCACCAGCAACAGCGGCTCGATCACGCGCACGGCCAGATCGATCGCCCGCGCCGTCCGTGCCTCGTTGGTATCCGCGATCTGCACCAGCACCGTTTCCAGATTATTGCTCTCTTCGGCCACGGAAATCATGTCCACGACGGTCACCGGAAACAACCCGCTATCCGCCAGCGGCGCGGACAGGGCCGCGCCTTTGCGCACGCTTTCGCCGGCTTCCTCGATCAGGGCGGCCAGAACGTCGTTTCCTGCTGAGTCCTTGGCGATCTTCAGCGATTGAAGAATCGGCACGCCGTTGTGCAGCAAGGTTCCCAGGATTCGGCAGAAACGGCAGATGGCCACCATGGTGTACACCTTGCCCGCGACGGGTGCCTTCAACTTGGCATGTTGCGAAAAGCGCCGCCCCGTCGGGGTCTTGAACCATGTGGAGAGCGCCACCGCGATTGCAACGATGACCAAAATGATGGCGATGTAGTGGTTCGTCAGCAGGTCGCATGCTCCGAACACCAGGTGCGTTAATACGTTGAAACTCTCTTCTCGAAGCTGCTCTCGAAGCTTCGGAACCACCACGGTCATCAGCAGGACGACGACCGCCGTGCCGACACACACCAGGATCGCCGGGTAAATCATCGCCCCGATGACCTTGTTGCGAAGCTCGTCCTGCTTCTCGGAAAAAACCGCGATTCGGTGCAAGACGTCCTCGAGAAACCCACCTTGCTCGCCCGCGCGGATCATCGAAGAGTGCAGCGGCGAAAACACAGTCGGGTGTTTCGACAGGGCTTCGCCGAGGGGCATACCCCCGGCCACGTCTTCTTTGACTTCCTTAAGCAACTGGTTCAACGCCCCGTTGGATCCCTGCTTCGAGAGGACATCGAGCGAGCGGAGCATCGGGACCCCGGCTTTGAGCAGGTCCGCCAACTGACTATAGAAGGTAGTCAGATGGGCCGACTTCACTCGCCGTCGTCGCTTAAACGGGGACGCCCCGGCGGCCTCCGTTCCCTCCTTGACGAGGATCGGAAACAGCGATTGCTCTTGCAGATGGCGCAACGCCACCTGGTAGTTCTCGGCCGTTAGCACGCCCGCCACGTGCTCGCCTGACCCTCGCACCGCTTTGTATGAATAACTGGGCATTGTGCCTCGGAAAAATCATAAAGGGCGCAATTACCGTCAGTTCCGGCTTAGCCGCTATCGGCCCATCGTGTGCGCGCCGTACAAACAATCCTTAAAGAGCGGGCATACGCCCATCACGTGGCCAATCAGTCTCGGCGGCCAGTTTCTTGTACACCCCACGATCAGTGAGAATTGCAGCCTACCGCTTCCGCCGAAGTCGTAAGGCCCGCGTCATGACCCACCGGCAGTGGGCAGGTCCAACGGGTCCACGAGTCCTCGGTGGGCGAGCGCCTCAACCATCCGATCCACCACTTCATGCATGGTGAGATGACTGGTTGTAATAATAATAGCCTGGGACGACTGAATTAGCGGCTCCCATTGTTTGGCGTCAGCACCGTCGCGTCGCCTGAGATTATCCATTATTTCTTCAATAGTTACATCCTCACCGTCCGCCACCATTTCCTGGTAGCGCCGTTCAGCACGCTTCTCGAGACTGGCATCCAGAACGAACTTGGCATCGGCGGACGGAAAAACGACCGATCCCTGGTCTCGGCCTTCGCTCACGAATGAGCCAAGACGACAGCCGATGGCCCGTTGTTGCTGCACCAGCAGGCTTCGGATCGCGGGTTCGGCGGCCACCTTGGAGGTAAGGCCGCTGACAACCATCGATCGAATGGCTTCGCTAACATCATGCCCATCGACACGGACACGGGTGTGGGTGGGGCCGCAATCGAGTTCGAGGCGCACCGAACGGGCCAACTGAAGGAGAGCGTCCCGGTCATCCCAATCGATGTCGCGTTGGAGGGCGGCCTGGGTGATGGCCCGGTACATGGCTCCGGTGTCGAGGTAGGCGATCTCCAAGCGAGCGGCCAGCTTCCGGGCGGCCGTGGATTTGCCTGAGCCGGCCGGACCATCGATGGTGATGATCATGAACGGATCGTATCCGGCCCGTTAAAAGGTGGCAAAGACAGGGGGGAAACGAACGCGGCATAGGGAGGATCAGGCACTTGGGCACGAAGAAGTCCGTAGACTGAGCGTCAAGCCTGATTAGCAGTACTGGCAGGGGCGATCAGCCGCTTTGCCGACGGTCCGGCGCACGTACGGCGATGGCGAAAACTAACTTGAGTTACGACAAAGAGAATAGCACAGAACAGACGTAGGAAGGGGGGCAAACGGCCGTTGAATTGCGTACGTATTTTTGGTCACATTTTCTTTGACATCGAGCCGAATAAGTCTACACGTGATAGACGCAGCGCAGAGCCGCTGTCCGAGTCTTTTTTTTGACAAGGAGGTCCATGTATGGCTGCAACGACGAACACGATTAAGGATGTTGAGTGGAATCAGAAGGGCTTCGGCACGCAGATCCCCTTTGAGGCGATCAACGAGCCGGGCTGCTACGTGTGCAATTGGAGCGGTCACCTGCTCCGCATCCCGGAAGACGGAGTCAAGCCGGGTCGTTCGCCGCTCGTGAACATTTCGGGCACCGAAGCGCTGTTCGTGACCAAGATCAGCGGCAATCCGTATATCCCGCTGTCGAAGGCTCGGATGCTCGCGGCCGACTGCGATGTCGTGGTGAACTTCTAATACCTTTGAATCGTTTGGCTCTGCGCACAGCTTTGCGGCTGCCCCGTCGACGACGCGGCAGCCGCTTGGCTTTGGGTCGATCCGGCGGACCAAGAAGCAAACTCGTCGGCGAAGCCGAAGAAAAACCACGGCGTGACGGTAGCGCTAGCGCAGAACTGGTTGACCCCGCTTCAACAAACGCGACAGCGCAGCGATCGCGCGTTCGATGTCCTCGCGCGAGACATCCAGGTGGGTCACCGCCCGGATGCGTTGGGGGGCGATCGGGAACATCAAGACCCCATCCGCACGGAGGGCGTCGCAGAGGGCCTTCGCCGTGCCGGCTGATTCCCGCAGGTCAAAGATGACGATGTTCGTTTCGACCGTCGCTGGGTCGAGTATCACGTCCGGCAGCTCAGCCACGGCCGACGCGAGCCTTTTGGCGTTGGTGTGATCGTCCGCGAGCCGATCCACGTGATGCTCAAGGGCGTATAGTGCCCCTGCCGCGATGACTCCCGCCTGTCTCATGCCGCCGCCGAACATCTTGCGGAACCGGTGGACCCGCTTGATGACTTCCTTTGAACCCGCGACGGCCGAGCCCACGGGTGCACCCAATCCCTTAGAGAAACAGATCGAGACGGTGTCGAAATAGCGGGTATAGTCCGTCGGCTTGTGACCCGTGGCCACACAAGCGTTCATCAACCGAGCGCCATCAAGGTGCATCTTGAGCCCGTGCTGGCGGGCGACATCATGAACGGCGGCAACGTGGTCGACTGGCCAGATGCTTCCCCCGCCGCGATTGTGCGTGTTTTCCACCACCACCAGAGCGGACTGCGGAAAATGGGAATCGGTCGGACGAACGGCGGTTCGCACCGCATCGGCGTCGAACAAGCCGCGTTCGCCGGGCAGCAGCTTCAATGAACATCCAGACAAGCCGGCCGGGGCGCCGGCTTCGTAGTGATAGATGTGGCTGTCGCAATGGGCGATGATCTCATCGCCCGGTTGGGTCTGGGCTCGGATCGAGGTTTGGTTCCCCATGGACCCGGAAGCGACGTAGATCGCCGCCTCCTTGCCCAATCGTTCCGCGACGCGTTCCTGAAGACGGTTGACCGTCGGATCATCACCGAAGACGTCGTCACCGACCTCGGCTTCGGCCATGGCCCGGCGCATCGCGGGTGTCGGCCGGGTCACCGTATCGCTGCGGAGATCAACGGGTTTCATCGTTCAGTTCGCGTGGCGGGTTAGTCGGCAATCACTCACTCGTTCAGCTCTTGGCCGCCATTTCATGCGCCACTCGTGCTTCCACCTGCAACACGTTGTCGCGGGCGAGTTGGACGAGCCGAAGCAAGTCCTCCATGCTGGAGACTTCCTCCACCTGCTCATCCACGTACCAGTTCAGGAAGCTCCGCGTCGCGTAGTCCTTTTCCGAATCGGCCAGGGCAACCAGGTCGTTGATCAGCTTGGTCACGTGCCGCTCGCTGTCCAGCGACGCCCGGACCATCTCTTCGACGGTCTTATAGTCTCCCTTGGGCTTGGTCACGCCCTCGAGCTTCACCGTGCCACCGACTTCAAGAAGATATTTGACGATCTTCAAGGCATGTCCGCATTCTTCCTCATACTGCTGGAGGAACCGCTTGGAGAGCATTTTCAAACCCATGCCGTCGAAGACACAGGCCATGGCCAGGTACTTGTGCGCAGCCGCAAACTCCGCGGAAACCTGGTGGTTCAATTGTTCGTTCATCGCTTGAGAAATCTGCATGGCGTGTCGTCTCCGTGGTTCAAAACGCCGCGATTCACTTCATCCGCGGATCGTATCGGCGTCCGTCGCCGCGGTCAATGAAGTGGTCGTCTCATAACCGAGCGGCTGATCGGATCGGACGAATGCTCATGAACTTGGTCAGGCAATGCTCGTTGTTTCGCGTGCCCTCTTTTTGTACGATGGGGCTTGGCGGATCGAGGATCGACCGCCGGCTTCGGACGGGCCATCCACGCCGCGACAACAGGACGTCGTTCGGCCAAAAGATCATTCCTCGGTCGCGAGCCGGGCGTCCGCGTGCCGCGATGGTGCCCCTCCGAGCATCCCGTACGAACGAGCAGGTTTTCCAGGTGATGCCCTGGGGATGTTGGCGGAGTAAAGGGAGCCGGCCTTCCGTGAATTTGAGTCGCGGCGCCGTGATCGAAGACGAGTTCCAGCATGTCGATTCAGGTCATTCTCGTCGTTTCCCTTCTCTGCCAGTTGGCGGGCGCGGTAGCGGCGCTTTCGCTCATTCGAATCACCGGCAAGCGCTGGGCGTGGCTGCTGATCTGCGCGGCGATCGTTCTGATGGCCGGACGGCGCATCCTGTCCATTTATCGGTTCCTGACCGAGGACCCGACCCACTCACCCGACCTGTCGGCCGAAGTGATCGCGTTGGTCATTTCGATCCTCCAACTGGCCGGTCTGCTGCTGCTGGCCCCGTTTTTCCGCTCGATGCAACGCTCCGAACGTGCCTTGGCGGAGAGTCGGGCGCGGTTTCGACAGCTTGTCGAGGCCACCCGCGAGGGGGTGGCGATTACCGAAGGGGGCCTGATTGTCGATGCCAATCGGTCGTTTGCCGAAACATTCGGATATCAATTGGAAGAATTGATCGGTCGTCCGGTCACGAACCTGGTCGAGCCGAAGTCGCTGGAACGGCTTCATCGAGACTCCGAGGTCGGCAGCAACAAACCCTATGAGCACACTGGGTTGCGCAAGGACGGAAGCGTCTTTTCCGTCGAGACCTGCCTTCGGTCCCTGGATTTCGATGGACGAACGATCCAGATCGCCACAATTCGTGATATCTCGGAGCGCAAGCAGGCTGAAAACGCGGTGCGGGAAAGCAGGCGTGCCTTGCTGACCTTGATGGGCAATCTGCCGGGAATGGTCTACCGGTGCCGCAACGATCGCGACTGGACGATGGAGTTTATCTCAGAGGGGTGTTTCGACCTTACCGGTTTTCGACCCGACGAAGTAGTGAACAATCGCGTCGTTTCCTACGCCGATCTGATCCACCCGGACGACCGCGAGATGGTCTGGAACGAGGTGCAGGTCGGCGTCGCGGAGCGGCGTCCCTTTCGGCTTCACTACCGCATTCGCAACGCCGCCAACGAGGAGAAGTGGGTGTGGGAGCAAGGCGTCGGCGTCTTTGGGGCCGAGGGTCAGTTCGTCGCCATCGAGGGGTTTATCACCGACGTCACCGATCGCTGGCGAGCTGAGCAGGCCCTCCGCGCGGCCCGCGACCAACTGGAATTGCGAGTTCAAGAGCGAACCAGCGACCTGCGGAAAACCAACGAACAATTGCAGGAGGAGATCCATGAACGCAATCGAGTGGCCCAGGCTTTGCGGGCCAGCGAGGAGCGGTTCCGGTTGCTGAGCAACTCCGCCCCGATCGGCATTTTCCTGACCAATGCCCGTGGCGAGACCGTATACACCAACCCCCGATTACAACAGATTTCGGGCCTCACCGCCGACGAAGCGCTGGGCTGGGGGTGGCTGACGATGCTACACCCTGATGATCGCGAAAAAGTCACCGCCGCGGCTTCGGCCTCGGCCCGGTCCGGCGGCGAAGTCAACTTGGAGTTCCGCATCCGCAGGCGCGACGACGAAGTCCGCTGGGTCCACGCCCAAAACGCACGCATCATCGGTGAGGACGGGGCCCTTCAAGGGAAAGTCGGCACCGTCGAGGACATCACCGAACGCAGGTTGGCGGAGCAAGCGTTGCGCGAGCGCGAATCACACCACGCGTTGATTCTCCGGTCCGTGCCCATCGCACTCTATACCGCTCGCATCGACAACGGGCTTTCGACGGTTTGGATCAGCGATCAGATCGAACGCATCTCCGGTTTCGCCCCGCAACAGTTCACCGCCGACTCCGCATTCTGGATGGGCCGGATGCATCCCGACGACCATGATCGGGTGCTGAACGATCTTGAGAGAGTCAAACATGGAGAGACGGTGGCCACCGAATATCGCTGGCGCGCCGCTGACGGTGACTATCGCTGGTGGCTGGATCAACCCGTCCTCATCCGCGACGAGGGCGGAAATAACGTCGAGATCATCGGCACGGTTCTCGACATCACTGAACGCAAGCAGGCCAGTGAAGCCCTCCGCGACAGTCAGCGGCGCTTGCAGGGAATCCTGGACAACAGCACCGCGGTCATCTTCGTCAAGGACGCCCAAGGCAAGTTCATTCTGGTCAATCGGAGGTTCACGGAACTGTTCCATTTCGCGGCGCAGTACGTGCTTGGGAAGACAGACTACGACCTGTTCCCAAAGGAAATGGCGGACGCGTTTCGCATCAATGACCTTCGCGTGCTCGAGGGCCGCGTTCCCGTTGAATTCGAAGAAACCGCCCCCCACGACGACGGGATTCATACTTATATTTCGCTGAAATTCCCGTTGATGGACGATGACGGCGTGCCTTATGCCGTCTGCGGCATCTCCACCGACATCACCGATCGCAAGCGGGCGGAAGTCGCCCTCCACCGACAGCAAACCGAACTGCAAGCCATCCTCGATTCGGCTCCCGCCATGATCTGGTTCAAGAGCTGCGACGATCGGATCCTCCGGGTCAACAACGCCGCCGCCCAATCCATCGGAATGGACGTCCGGGACATCGAGGGCCGCTACACCTCGGAAATCTACCCCGAACGCGCCGCGCAATACCGACAAGATGATTTGGAAGTGATCCGGACCCGCGTGCCTAAGCGCGGCATTATCGAACAACTTCGCACGGCAACCGGCGAGACCCTGTGGATCCAGACCGACAAGGCCCCCCTTCGCGACGAGTCCGATCAGATCATCGGCGTCATCGTGGTCGCCCAGGACATCACCGACCGAAAACGTGCGGAGCAGGCGGTGCGTGAATCTTCCAACCGTCTCGCCGCTCTCGCCCAGGAACAACGAACCCTTCTCGAACACACGCGGGATTTCGTCTATCGCCACGACGAGAACGGGGTCTTCAATTTCGTTTCCGCTTCCGTGGAACAAATCACCGGCTATACCGTGCCGGAGTGGCGCACCCACTACACTTCCTACCTCACCGACAACCCGATCAACACCCAGGTGGTGGACCACACCCAGGAGACCCTTCGCACCGGTCAGGAAAGCCCGCCCTATCTGGTTGAGCTTCGTCACAAGCGTGGTCACGCCATCACTCTCGAAGTCAACGAGCGAGCATACTTCGATCGTGGACGCATCGCCGGCATCATCGGCGTGGCTCGCGATGTTTCCGAGCGCGTCCGGGCGGCCGCGGAAATGCAAAAGGCCAAGGAAGCCGCGGAAGCCGCCAGCCGTGCCAAGAGCATTTTCCTCGCCAACATGAGCCACGAAATCCGCACCCCGATCATGGCGATGCTCGGGGCCGCCGAGTTGTCCCGCTCCGACTCCCGAACCGCCGGCACCCTCGATCGGCGAGACGTCATCCTTCGCAACGGGCGACACCTACTGGCCCTTGTCGATGGCATCCTCGACCTCGCCCGCCTCGACGCCGACCGGCTCGAGGTGCGCCCCGGCCCCTGTTCCGTCCTCGAAATCCTCGCCGATGTCTGCGCCGTTTCCGCGCCGCTTATTCAGCGCCGTGACCTGGACTTCCGCGTGATCTGTGAAGGCCCGATCCCCACGACGATCCGTTCCGACGGCACGCGCATCCGGCAGGCCCTGATCAATCTAGTAAACAACGCCATCAAGTTTACCCCCCATGGGCATGTCCATGTCCGGGTCCGCGCCGATGCCGAGGCCCAGCGGCTATCACTGGCCGTCGAGGACTCCGGCGTGGGAATCCCCCCTGGAGAGCTCGAACATATCTTCGAGACGTTTGCCCAGCTCGAACCCTTGACCCACGACGTTTCGCAGGGAGTTGGACTGGGGTTGCCGCTGACCCGCGGTATCGCCCGCCAACTTGGAGGTGATGTCACCGTCACCAGCATGCCGGGCCGCGGGAGCACCTTCACTCTTGAAATCGCCACTGGTCCGCTCGACGAGGTCGAATGGGTTACTCCCGATCAAGCCTTGACCTTTGTAAACCGCCCCGCAACGCCGGACCTCACCACGCTAGGGCTCCAGCTTCGCGGTTCTGTCCTCGTGGCCGAGGATTTTGCCGACACCCGCGAGCTAATCGAAGCGGCGCTGGAGGAAGCCGGCGTGGATGTCACGGCGGTGGGGAACGGGCGGCAGGCGCTCCGCGCGGCCATCGATCGAACCTTCGACCTTATTTTGATGGACGTTCGAATGCCGGAAATGGACGGTCTGACGGCCGCGGCGGAATTGCGTCGCGCCGGATGTCAAACCAATATGATCGCCTTGACTGCTTCGACGAACCCCGGCGAACGTGACCGAATTCTCGATGCCGGCTTCGATGACCTGTGGCCAAAGCCCATTTCATTGCTCGATCTGGTCCGCGAGGCATCCGCTTACCTGGAGGCGGTCCCCATTGGCGCCGCCGATTCCGACGGCACGAGACAAGGACGTGGTCGAAAAGAGCCCACGGGGACCCGGTCCTTCCAACAGCGGATTGCCGCCGCGGTCGCCGAGTTCAGCCGTTCGTTGCCGCAACGCGTCGCGAGGGTCCGCCAGGCGCTCACCAACGGCGATTGTCCCGCGGCCCGGGAAATCCTCCACCAGCTCGCTGGGTCGGGCGGAATTCACGGTCTGATGTCGGTGTCGGACGAAGCTGCCCGCCTCCTTTCCTTGGCTCGCGAGGGAACCCTCATCGATCGGATCGAGGAGTTGGAACCCCTGGAAAGCCTCGCCGCAAAGATCGCCGCCGACGCTGCCCCGCAAGCCCAAAAAACGTCATTGGACGGCTGAACGGGCCCGACGGGGAATCTCGATTTGGCGGCCCATCGGCCTTACTTGACCCGACATTTCGATTCGGGATACTACTTTACGGCGAAGGAATCGTTCGACCCTACCTCGGCCTGAGCCGGAGGCTTGGCAACCTCGCCTGATGTTTTTTCGGAAGGCCCAAACCATGACAAGACTTGCCGGTCGGCCGGAATCAGCTCCCCTCGAGTTCCGACGCGGCCGATCCGTTTGGCTCGTCCTGGTCGCCTTGGCATTGCCCCTGGTGAGCTGCGATGCGTTCAACCCGGCGTTCCTCAGCCTGGTTACTCCGGCGGGCGTGGTCCCCACGATCGAGAACCCCAGTGGCCACGTCGTTCTGTCCGTCATCAACAATGCCGAGATGGACGAGCGACTGATCGACTACCTCGACGCCAGTTTGAACTTTACGGATGCCCAGAAACGCGAACTCCGTCCTCGCATTCGACTGCGCATCCGGGCGACGTTCACGGATGGCAGTTTTCAAACCATTGAGTTCGTCACCGGCACCCCCGGTATCGTCGACCCGGACTTTAACGCCGAATCCTTCACCGATCTCGATCAGAACACGCTGGATAACGCCGTTGTGGTGTGCGACGTGGCCTCCGTCCAAATCGAACCGGGGACCGAGGTCGAGGTGTTCATCCCGGTCGAATTGACTGAGTTTGAGCTGGTGGAATCGCAAACCACCGGTGGGGGTACGGTCGTCGAATTTGAGGAGCGGCAGCGGATTCCACCGCAGTTTCGAGGTCTCCAGGTGGATGATGTCGACGAGGATGGGAATACCATCCTTCAACGAAACGTCGGTATCCGAAACGTCCCCACCCCCATCGGCGGCCTGCTCTGCGGCTCCGTCGTTGCCATCGTGATCAATGGTGCCCTGAGTGTGCCGTTCCTGGACGGTGTTTCGAGCGACCCCAGCTATGACGTGGGTGACGAGGCCACTGTCGCCGGGATCGGTGGCCGCTACGAGTTCCAGGTGTTCGTCCAGTAAGGCCGTCGAGTATGGTCAACTTTGTGTCCGATCAGAACCGCGACAGCCATGGAGCGGCTAATTACTACTGCGACCATGAGGTAGCTTGCTAGCCGGAGTTAAAGAACCGTGCAACACCCCAGAATTCGTCAATTCCTTCGCCCGACAGCCTTCGTGCTGACCGCCTTGGCCTTCACCGGCTGCGGGGGGTTCCTTAACGACGCATTCGTCAACACCATCGTCGGCGGCGTCGTTCCGGTAACCCCGGGGCCCGTGGCCGCCTTCGTCATGGTGCGCGGCGTCAACCGCACAGGGCAGAACGTCGAATTCATCATCACCATCGAAAAGCAAGTTCTGGTCACCGACGAGGACGGCAACTTTCAGACGGACGACGAGGGTAATTTCATCACTCAGCCGGAACGTCAAACCGTCAATTTGACCACCGCCCCAAACGGGCGGGCCACCGACCTCGGCATACTGTTCGACTGTTCGGTGGAGCCGGTCACCATTGTCGGGCTCGGCGAAAACCTGCTTCCCACCGATGCGGCCGTTTTCGTCGGCGGATCGGGCCCCGGTGGCTCGACCGGCTTCGGCGTCACCGCGGCCAATGTGAACCCGCTTTCCCTGTATGACGGGAATTTCAACTGCGGAGACACGATCATCTTCGAGGCGTTCCAGGCCTTCGGCGTTCCCGGCGGAGTTGCCTTGCAGGCCTTCTTGCTACCGGGATCGGAGCAGCCGGGTCAGTTCAGCGGCCCCAGCACGTTCGAGAACTACGCCAATTTCTTGGAATCGCAAGTGCGCGAGGACGAATAGCGCCGGCACTTACTTGACGCAATGAGTACGTGTCGGCCGCGCCGCGCCGGGATACGACATATATCCGCCTCCCTCGCTTTTTCCTTGTCATCGAGCCCCCGCACGTGTTATGTTATCGGCCAAGGGTCCGAGCGACGATGGAGACCGGCTCAGTGGGTGGGGTGCTCACTTCGCGATCGTTAGCGCGCTGCGCCCTTCGCAGGAAGCCTCACCAACAACTGTCCGTCTCTTGACTTGTTCCGTCCACGGCCATCCGGTCAGTGGTATGAACGGAGTCCATATGGAAAAAGGGGAGTACTCATGTCGACACGAAACAGCAAGAACGGAGTAGGGTTCACCAGTAGAGCGGCCATGCGACGGGCATCGGTCGCGGCGTGCGTGGCCATCATGTCATGGCCCGTATCAGGTCAGCGCGTGGAAAAAGCCACGCGCACCGTGCGCAACACCGACTCGAGCGGAGGGTCAGTCCTGGGCGTCCCCGCTCTGGCCAGGACCGAAACGCAATGGCTGCGCGGGTCGGCAACGACAGTCTTTTCCCACGTCGGCTCGGATCAATTTTACGTGGTTCCTGACGGTGTGACGTCGATCATCGTTAAGAGTTGGGGTGCAGCCGGTGCGGGGAGCTTCGTCGGTAGCGGCGGTGCCGGTGGTTACACAACCGGCCCACTGGCCACCACGCCCGGCGAGATCCTCACCATTGTCGTGGGCGGCGGTGGACGGTTTACGGCTGGAACGTTCGGCGGCAGCGGCGGCTATGGTGGTGGAGGGGGTGGCGGCAACGGCGCGGGCGGTGGACATGGCGGCGGTGGTGGCGGCGGTCGCTCCGCGGTTAGCCGATTTGGCTCCGAGTTGATCACTGTGGGTGGAGGCGCGGGCGCCTCTGGAAGCACTTCGAGCAACGTGTCCGGCGGTGCCGGCGGCGGCATTTTTGGACAAGGCGGCGCCAGCGGCACCACCGTGGGAAGCGGCGGCTTCGGCGGGACCCAAAGTGGCGGCGGTGCCGGCGGGGCGGGGGGCGGCGGACCGGGCGGTCCGTTCGTAGGCGGCAGCGGTGGCTCCGCGGCCGGTCCGGGCTCGGGTGGCGGAGGGGGCGGTGGCGGCAAGTTCGGTGGTGGCGGCGGAGGAAGTGGCAGCCCCAGCGGCGGTGGCGGAGGCGGCGGGTCGAGTCACATTCCCGCGGGGGGTTCAACCATCGGAACTGCTTCGAATACGGCACCC